>Ga0247774_1001044_pt1 | contig 13999 bp, 12 predicted proteins | sample UWRJL001104B6_FD_179933 | JGI IMG/M metagenome (GOLD analysis project Ga0247774, IMG submission 179933) | Plant litter microbial communities from Arlington Agricultural Research Station in Wisconsin, United States - UWRJ-L001-104B-6 | ecosystem: Environmental > Terrestrial > Plant litter >... | reverse complement strand
TATATCTCGATTATGCTTTATATTGAATTCCCGAAGCGATATGCCCGCAATAAACGTTTTTCCGTCAAACTGGACATTATTAAGCTTCGCCACAATAATAAATATCTTGTCAAAGGAGATATTTTCGGGAAGTAACGCTCTACTAGCACGGTAGTGCAGTGCATCCTCGATTCGTTGAAGACGGTACACTGATATCGACGGAATGTAATTTACTCGAATCGTCAATCCCCCAGCTTCGAACTCGCAATAGAAGAAGTGGCGACGAAATTGAGACCCTATGCTACCAATAGGCAGATTGAAAATTGGAGCTATTGATAAAAGGGGAAACCCAGTATACGTAGGGATTGCCGATTGAATAGTATAGAAAGATCGATAACGGCCAAAGAATCCAAGAGAAGAGGGCGTGGAAACAGTCCTAGATAATATTCTCTGGAGGAGCGGGACGAAAGTCACTGCCTGCTAATAAGGAACGTATGGGTACTGGGCTGGTCTGTTTGATGTTTAATGTCCAGCCATATCGTTGCGCTCCCCTTTAATCGGCGGGTTGTTTGCCCACGGAGGGCGCCCGCTGGTAGGCTGTTGAGTCCGTTAGTAACCTTCCCGGGGCAACCATATGGCCTTATCTTAGTGGCAGGAAGGGAGATACGGACAGAAAGGTGTGCCGGCATGTGCATATCAGGTGTGCAGGATGGTGTTGATAGCTTAGAGGATGGTAGTTCTGGAGTACGACGGCTGTGTTCCTTAAAGCCTGTGCTGTGCTCATCACCCCTCTCAGCAGACGGCCCACCAAATGCGGCCTCCTCGTTATTAGTCCTAAGCAGCTTCGCATAAATAACTTAAGGCTAGTAGCGCTCTATGAACCCTTGACCGTGCTGCGGGGGCGTTTGTATGTGCAGAAGTTAACTCCCAGTTCCCGGCGTATCAGTTCCTAGTATGGAAAGCCTGCAGTCCCCACTATTCGTCCCTAGTATGGAAAGTCTGCCTGAAGATTATCCTTGTGCCCGTCTAGGTTACTGGCCTCGCCGGACAAAGCCTCGGAAAGTGACTTAGTTCACAGGGAGAAGGAACGAAGGAGTCCGAGGAAACACGACTTCCAGCACACTACAGATAAAAGTGAGGTTATGAATGGGGCATTGGAAAATATACGATGGCGACAAAAGAGACTCCGAATGAGGAAGTCCGAGGAGGCAAGCTGACAGTGGTCGCGATAATGGTGTGGAGGACGGCAACTTAGGGACTGTGATTTATTTCCTCTTCAAAACGTATACAAACACAGTTTCAGAAATCGTATCTCGAGGTCTGGTCATGCGAGGCCATGTCCTGTACATCAACCCACCCTACGCGAACACCCATTCATCCGAATTCCAGCCACTGTTCTCTTTGCCCGCAAGCTCTCCGCACATTCTCCAAGCGGTCCCCTGATCTATACCACCCAGTCTCATCCGCCAATACTGATCCGATAACCAATCAAAAGGGTGGAGCGGCGGGTGTATTCCCGGGAGGAGTGTATCGAGGAGGGAAGCGGCAGTATCGTGGCATTCTTGTGTTAGGCAAAGCCTATTTTCGGGAGCACGTCCTTGACGCCCAGTTGGTAGAATATACGCTGCTCCAAGAGCACGCCTCATTGAAAAGCCCATTAGTTCGCATACCTGTAGACGATTCGTGGGCTGCCAGCCGTCTAGGATGTAGAAAAAGTCTCCCAGATTGGAGCCGGAGAGAGGAGAACTATTATTCGGGACGTACCCGAGAAGTCGATCGCGAGAAATAAGAGATGAAATCCATAAACTCAGGTTTTCCGGTGTTGGGACTTCTTCGTGCATGCGGACTGCCGCTCGCTGGTAGAAGCTCTTCCCATCTTCCGATGCTAACCACTCAAGAAGCGCTTCATTTCCTATGTTGCGGCTTTCACGAACCACAAGCATATGCATGCCGTTGTCAGTGTCTTCGAGCGAAGGCGCCTTCCTTTTTTCGGCCGCCCTATTATACATACGTGAGTAGAAAATCAATGGCATCTTTGCAGGGAATCTTACAAAAAATCCAGGGCATCTTTCACCCTTCTATACTCCATTCCATGGACCACGACGGCCGGTATCATCACATTGTCCGGAAATCCAATTGGGACAATATAGGGCAGTACCCTTTTCAATTCCACAACCAAAATTTCGCTTTCGAATGCCTTGGAGGACGTGAGAGCCTCCCTCATTTTCTGTTCGTTGAAGTGCCCGAATATCGTCCGTTCCACAGCTTTGACGTCGAGGAGATGGCCAAATTTTTGAAAGACTTTCGTGGCTGGTAAGCAGACGTTGTTGAAGCCTCTCTGTAGGTTCCTTCCCCCTGTAGCCCATGCCAGCAGATCATAGAGTAGCGACATCTCGTATCTCTCCGTTTCTATGTCCTCTGCCCTCTCCGCCCTACCCTGGCCCAGCTTTTTAAACCATTGGATCCACGCCATTTTATCTCTTTGAATGACTTCCACCGCTTCTTCACCGTCCAGGTCACCGACTAAGTGCAAGGCCAGGAACACACAGCACAGTAAGAATCTGCTGAGGGTCTCGTGGTCGGATGCCTAGGTATATCGTTAGTAGGCCATCTCCAGAGTTCTGCTGCAAAACATACCTCTATACTGCGTGCTAAGGTCGTCCATTCAATCCTCGCCTGCGGCTGTATATCCATCGTGAAATCAAGGTAACACCGCTCAAGGTCGCCATCGCGCTTAGACGTGATATTTCGTACGGCGTTCTCAATGCGGAGCCTCTCCTTCTTCTCCTTCACTAAGGCATGACGGCCCGTCTTGGGCCGCTGGTGAAGTGCCAGTGTCATTCCAGTGGAAGGAGGATCCTCGTACGATGAGAAATAAGTAGGGTAAAATGGGAGTCGGGATTGGAAGTGATAGTAAGTGAAGAGTGAGAAGGAGATAATCTTAGATGCTTGATAGAGGATGGGACGTGGGATTAAATAGATGTTAAAATAGCTTACGTCGTTGACCCCCACCCGACCCTCTTACTTATGCAAGTGCATTGAGATGTCGTCGCCGAAAGGAACAGGATATTTCAACTTTGCGCTAAGCAGGGGGCGGAGACTGCGGCTAGAACCCGAGTCGCTGGACGGCTGACGGCAGCAATACTCCTGCCGAGCTCGAACGCGGTATAGGCTAGAGAAGGAATCCTCCAGAGCGGGAGAGAATTTTACAACAGATTAACACCATTTTGCATCGTCTTTCAACTACATCACTGTCATTCAGATATTCTACGTTCCCGACCAAGTGCGTCTAGGGAGTATAAATATATATTCTGAAAACAGGATACTAACAATCAAAAATTTCGAGTATGGAAGAGTTACCAATATTCTCTTGCTTTAGCCGAGAAAGTTTTGGTGGAGGCGTAAGTGCTCATTACAAAAGAAAAGTTGATTTTCCAGCTGTCGATTCCGCTCCTGAAGATCTGTTACCTGTTCCTCGAGATCTGTTGCCTTTTTCTTAAACTCTGCTACCTCTTTCCGTAGCCCGTCAATTTGCTGCTTTATCCGCCGACGTTTGGTTCGCTATACGTCCCTGTTCCTGACCCGTATCCGTTGAAGCTGCTCCTATGATAACCCAACTTCGGCCTATGATTAGAGGCTAATCGAACGCAGGACGAGCAGATTAAGATTTAGAAACATATTTTTGCGCTTTGGAGGCTCTGGGCCGCCAGAGCGGCTGGCGGTCTTCAGATCTCCCACTTCCACCTTCTGCACGCTGGTACCATTACGGCTATTATCGCTACCTCTAGGTTCTGAGAAGAATAGCTCTTGCCGGTCCTATTCCGACTTTATCTCGCAGCATTCCCCCCCACGGACGGGGTAAGGGGCCGTCTCACCGCGGGTCTGTTGAGTTAGTGTGGGGGACAGTTGCGACTCCTGCTGCTCGCTGCTGGCTAAGGCCACATATGCCCGGAATGCCGATCGAAAGGCCATCTCGTAACCTGCTGGCGGTAGGTACAAAACCTCGGAAGAAAATGGCGATATCGCCTCGTCGCTGGACCAGGTGATCGGCGCGCCGGGGGCGCTATAACCGCTATAAGCTATAGTTTGGAATTGAAGACAATCGTAGAGGTTGGCGAAACGCGCGAGGGGCAGGATGAAATATTAAAAAAAAAAAAAAGGCATCTATAAAGGATTACTATCTCTTCGTTCCCATCACCTATTCCCTAGACGAACAAACGAATGGGTCCTACGTAGCGAGTAGTTTCTTAAGTCTTCAGAAGGGAAAGTAGTGCCTAAGTAAAATAGGTAACGAGCATAACAGCCACAAGCTGGGGATTTACCGGAAGCCGATCCACAAAGAACGCCGCAGGAAGCATAACCAACTTAATAAAGTAGATGGGGTTTCCCAGATAGTATAGGTACAGCATAGTAGCGATTCAAAGCTAATAGCTTCTAAGCCGGACCGAAAGATCGATAAGAAAGAGAAGCGGGTAGCTAATAATCGGTGGCTTAAGATTATATGCAGAGGCGTGCCCGATAAGAGGGCCGCTAATTCGGTTTCTATTAAAAGGGAGAACAAGTTTTGGCCTGGAGAAAGGGTCTCTCTCGTTCTTATGGCCCGTAAAATCGCTAGCCTCCCCTCTCGCCCACCGAACCAGGAAGGATCACTATCACTCTAACATATATACAGGGAGTTATAGCGGCCGGTCGCTGTGCCGGCGGGCGCCCAAAGCCAGTTTAACCCAGAAGGAAGGAAACTTTTATTAAGCAGATAACAGGGATGTGTCCGGTTAGTAGGAACTACTAGTTCTTATTCCCAACGTAACCTTCGCACCAAGATCGTCTAGAGGGTCCTCCTCCTTCCTATCCGTATTCCTATTTATTCGTTTCTTCCACTCTTTCCTTAGCGGGATGAATATAATTAATACTACCGAACAAAGGAATTAACATACAAGGTGTTTTAACCAAGAGTCGTTCTGATACCATGCCGCTACTAGCAGGCTGCCTAACACCAAAGATATAATAAGACGAAACCCTAAAACATACTATAGTGTTAGAGCGTTCTTTGCGCTCCAGTCTACTTTGAATATATAGCAAAAACTAATAAGGATACCGTTGATATAGGTAATAAACCCAAGGCCTTATATAAGAGGCAAGACTTTTAACCCGATGCCTACGCCAATTATGGCGCACTGAATGAGTAATCCTATACCAAAGATTATCCAAAAAATCCAAAACCGGCGCTAAGCGAAAGATACGCTTAGAAACAAGAAAGTCTCGAGAATCTACCGCTTATATTAGACCTGCGAGGGGAGCTTGGAAGAAGGCGTAAAATACCTCGATAGAAGTACTAGATAAGGCTAAGCCGGCATAGCAAGCAGGCAGGAAGTAGGCAGAAGGCTTCTCATTTAAATAAGTATAATAGATCAGAAAGGGGATACCTAATATTAGTGTAAAACTAGCCCCGAGGCTTAGGAGAACCTATTCGCTATAGGAAATCTTCCAGAACTTCTCGGTTCTGGTAAATAGCTTCTTGCTTTCTAGCTAGCGGTTTTGGGAATAGAGCAAGCAAATATATAAAATAGGGACGAACAAGTTAGCTATTAACATAACTATAGTCTGCATAATGTTACCCTGCATATCCGATCGCTCCGGGGATATTGGGCAAAGCAAACAAGGCAACCACCGTAGCATGCAGGGACGTGCAGCTTAAGGTTCGGTCTGTTGGGGATGGCGATGTGGCGTAGATGAAAGTGCAGATTTGGCCAGGCCCTACAGATAGATATTTGGCCGATAATATACATACTCGCGGGTCGATATGCCCAATAATTTTGAGTGTAGCAGATTTTCTTTTCTTTCCTCCCCGAAGAGAAATAAGTAGGGTAAAATTTAAATCTAGATTAAAAGCATAATAAGGAGGGAGAAGGAGAGTAACCTGTGTTTGAGGGGACGGGATGTGGGATTAAATAGATGTTAAAATGGCTTACGTTGTTAATGCGCACCCGATCTTGCGGTCCCCTACAAAATATCAACCTCGTCAACTTACTCGTGTAAAGTGCCATTGAGAATGTTGTCGCTAAAAGCAGGATATGTTAATTTTGCGCTAAGCAGGGGGGCGGAGACTGCGGCTTGAACCCGAGTCGCAACTTTCAATGGGAGAACCAGCTTCTATGGGGATTGTAAGCTATCGGTGGAGCGGCCGCGACCACCGGGGAAGTTCGGGATTAAACTGTTGGTCTGAGGGATTTGCAAGGGTGGATTTGGGGTGTATGGCCGAAGTTTTGGCGATATTAAGGATTTGAAGAGGGCAAGGTTTGGCATTTACACCTGGCTAGTAAGCGATCTTCCGCCCCGGCGGAGCAAGTTATTGATCTGGGCCTGGGGCATACGCGTAATGCTTCTATTGTAATTCGGCGTGGCGTATTTAGTGGTTTCTAATACGGTATTTGTGCTTGATCAGGAAGACCGATGTCCTGGGTCCAACCAGGGCGAGGCTGTCGGCACTGTCGATATCCTTCTGCACCACACTCCAATCTCTTTGCGTCGAACGTGAAGTGCTCCGCACCTTTCACCGGGGTTCAATCTCGTAGGATGCAGCTATGTCCACCCCCACACTCTTGGCTCTTCAAAGGGAGATAAACGAAGAGCAATTGATTAACGGATTAAATTTAAGGGTTCTTATCGCCCCAACCCCTTTTTCTGAACTACATAAGGGACTACTTCTCCGGAAACGCAAACATAAAAACAAATACAGTTCCCGGAATCTTCGGTTGACTTATACCGTTAGTGGTTATAGCTACCTTGCCACCGCATCCCCATCCTGGGCGTAAACAGCACAATAGCTATCGGATCTTCCCATACCAAGCATTTCCGGACTATAGCCACCAATATCTCTGCAAACATAGTGGGCCCTCATCCTGACGGACTAAATCCGGAGTCATGATCAGAGGGGAATTTAGAGTGGGATGAGATGTTGAACACGTACCTTTGCACCCCGGACGTTTGTCGCTTGAGTCTAATGCCTGCTACAGACCACATGTGCCAGTGTGTTTATACCAGAGTTGGTGTCTGAAGAGGAAGGGCAATCAACCTCACTGTGGCTTCGGACGAGGTGGTGGTTTTGGCACACCAGTCGTATTATATGCGCCACGGCCCATTATTTGAAGAGAACTATGGAAGATAGCGAACTTCCAAGTAGAAGAGGAGGAGGAATGGGTTACTTAAATACATATTTGAATATCGCTATTACCGTGCTCTTGAATTGAATGCGCTTAATCGTTCTTTACCGTCTCCCTTTGTCCCCGAGTCGGTCCTGCATAATAAGTAAGTGGGAATCTTAGCTACGATAAATAAACCTTGCCTACCCAAAGTTCGCCGAGAAAGCACTACCCAGGACAAACCACTCCCGAGTAAAACAAGGAAGTACAGACCACGGGCCAGAGAAACCTGCGCCATAAGTAGCAGGGCACCCCCAAATTTGATGATAAGCCTATAGATATGGGATGGAGTGACGCAGATAGCCGGTTATGATTCGAGGCTATATCCCAATAGCTTGGCGATTTGAGGAAGACTTAATAAAAAGAGATGGCAAAAAATTAGCTGAAGTAGGCCTATTCCAATTGAGCGGAAACGCGCGAGGTACTGAGCCATTTTCCGAGGCAGCTGAATCGAAGGTACACGTACGCGTTTTTGCCACTAGAAAGAGAGGGAAGAAAAGTTTTCTTACTAGCAAAGGGCTCCTCATGCTCTTAAGTCTCGCAGAATTAACTTGCTGGTCCAATTTGCAGAGGAGGCGCTGTGATCGCGTTAACGTGTATGCATGCATTTACGGACTCAAACTCGAAACTAGCCACTAAGAATAGGAATTACAAGCCTTGTGGCCGGTGGCCGGTGGCAGGGGTATTGTGGATCTCTAGACTGCTACTGATTTGCATCCTAGCCGTTTTCCCACCATCACTATTAGACCTGCCTGTCCCTCCTCCCCTTTCCCTCCCAGGATCGAGAGGACTCTAAAGTACGTACGCTTAGTTTCTCCGTTATCGGGGCACTAGCCCTTTCTCTGCATTAAAGTGTTAGCTGTGCTTCTGGACAACAGAAAACCGGATATATATGGTGAAGTTGGTGTCGTGCCTACTATAATCTATCGGCTCGTCTCCCCGCAAGTAGGGCAACTCCTTTATACCGATGACGACCAAGATGGAAATAAGAGACTGTGCTCTAAGGTTACTAGTCTGGATCCGCGCGATGCCAAACCTAACGTTTAGGGCAATCGATATGGCGGCCGCCGAGCTAAATATTAGCAAGAGGCCCCTTGTGAATTTCGGCAACACCCTAGCGTATTTCCGCAATATTCCTGCGATAATAACACCGTTGATGTGCGTAATGGCCTGGAGAGCGTTGATACCTTGAAAGACTGGCGATTCGAAATATGGGATGGCTACACTAACAAGAACAGCCTGAGCTGCTAGCGGTGCCTAAGGTAAGCCCCGAAGGACTAAATATAAACCCCGATTTAACTTGCGTGATCTGATTATCGATTCCGAAATCAGGACTTCCACTATTACCTACGGTCTATATTAGTTTACGTAGAGAGCGACAAGATATTTGGAAAATACCTTAAACAGGCCCAAAAGCATGAACGAGGCTCCTTGCCAAGCTATAAAGCATTTACCTGCGTGACCTTCGAATTTCGATGTATAAAATGCAATATAGAAAATCATAAGCGAAGTAATCGCTCCGAGAAAGAAGATACCGTAAAATATGAATATAACCCACGAGGCAGGCCCTATCCGCTGTCTCCTTATGCGCTAGGCTAAGTAGAGAGGGGGGATAATAGAGCCTGCTGCCCAAATAAGCCAGACTTCGATAATTTCAGGCTGTATTGTGGAGGCTGTGGCCGCAAGGAACAAAGCGGGTTGGGGCACTTTGATAAGGCAACCAAAAGGCAACTACGGGGTGCAGGAAAAGTGTACTTTCGGGTGTCGTGGAAATAATTGGCAGTGGCTTGCAGGCCTCGTGTATTCCGATCAGATCGAGGGGGTTCGCTAATTTATATACCTCAAATTCTCGTCTTCTCGGACCTTAGAATGGCAGTATTTTTCTACTCCTTTCCATGGCAAGGTTCATAGTAGATTAAAAAGAAATGATCCGAGTTATCCTCCATAATACGTTGGGGGCGTAGCGTTGAAAGTTTGTTTTTGGGAAGTATCGGTTAAGGATACATTCAGGTCCTCCATGAAGAGTGACATCGATCACCAGAAGGAATGTCCCACGGAGCGGACGATACCTGCGAACGCTCAGTGACCAAGCCGAATCCATCGATGTCTGGTGTGGGGATGTCTTCCGGTGGCATGTGGCGCTCCTAGACCAGGAGTAAACGACATGGGGAGGAGGGGTGAGATTTTAACATTATCGTCGAAAATGTTAATTTTTCACCCCTCCCCGCTCCACGTCGTCTCAAGGTCCTAAAGAGACCCCCTCCCTCTCCAGAATGTTTATTCTTCCCAGCCTGCTACGACCGATTTTTTAGGTTCTTTAAACAATTGCACAATTGCAAACAGTTTCCTAGGTTCGAAATGCACGTCGGTACATTAGGTGCAGAAAACCTCAAAGCCTCACCGAAGATCGTACAAAAGTTAGAAACAAAGGAAGGAGATACCACGGTAACTCGACTGATCGTCTCAGTTGGAGAGCATTATCTGCTTGAAGTTATCCACAGCCAACACTTCCTACTGAAATACAAATCATTCCTGGCAACCGAAGCAAACACTACTCCATGCTGCGGCAAGGCAGACACTAGCTACGACGTTCGAGACGACCTCTTTGGAAGCAGCCAGTACCTCGATATAGATCAGTGAGTACAGCGAGAGTCTTCCAATTCCCAATCTGACAAGGGCAGCCGAATCGATGATTCGCTCGTCTCGCCGGCCCGAACCTGTCTGGAGAAAGTGCTCGAAGCATTCAACAACTTGTGCTTGACCCCGCCGGTCGCCACGCCCGCCGACTCCATCCCTCGTGAGGTGTCTCCGCGTGCTGACACTGCTCTCACAAACGAGCGGAGCGGAAAAAGAAAAAGTCCTTGCTTAGATGATGAGACGCCAGCTGGGTCCGATTCCAGTGAGGCCGAAGAGGAGATACCGCCGAAGAGCAACGCGCCACACAAAAAACTACCAAAGACGGTCGAAGAATGTGTAACTGATATAGTTGGAAGATGGGTGCTTCCCTTGAGAAAGAAGAGAGAGACAAAGAAGAAGAAGAAGAAGGCGCGGACGACGGAGGAGAAGAAGGGTGCTTTGGAGCTTAAGCGTGATCCCTCCGACTCTTGGGAAACACGCTTCGAAGTCTTTCGCGCTACACGTTCTATCGACGACCTGTTCAAGTACGCGAAGGGTGCGGGATATGGCGGTCAATGGTTGAGTCGGTCGGCCGAGTTCCTGGTGGTATGCTATATGCTATACCTTGTTGAGTCCAATACCAAGATCGATGGAAAATCACAAACGGCCTATCGATGGATAAACGGGGCAAGGGTTGCTCTGAAAATCATCAACGCTGTCTACGAAACGTGCGGGAGGAAGGCGCTGGTACTACTCAACGCATTACTTTGTAAGTCATATCCAGAACATCGACGCTGTTGCTAATCTGCTCAGGTTCTACATGTCATAAGCTTACCCCGGTTATTGAACATCGCGACGAGGATGAAATTGTCGCACGTATTATCGAGGAGCTTTGCAAAACCATCCAGGAGTTAGAAGTGCCGGACGACCTTTTTGTGATTTGTCCACCTGTTTTGGTTGGGTGGTTGGCGGGGTGCTCGTAAGTCTCTGATGCGGTATGAGATTCGTCGTGCTAACTATTTTGTAGGTTCGAAAATTCGTGTCGTAAGCTCGGACTGCTTGCTCTCGCCGACGCTCTTGCCGATGCCCCTCTCAGCACAAAGTTTTCATTCGCAATCCCGATTTCCCTTCTCCCCGACTCCATCCCGATGCGGCCAGCGACACCGTCCCCATCCGCTTCACCGTCCCCATCCACTTCACCGTCCCCATCCACTTCACCGTCCCCATCCGCTTCACCGTCTCCATCCACTTCACTGTCCCCATCCACTTCAAATAGCGAGGCGACGGAGAATCGAGAAACGTCCACGAGCCCGCCAGCAGGCTCACCTCGAGAGCAGGGCCTACCCGCGAACGTCGGCGATGGTATTGCCGCACTCCAGGCTACGCGCGATGTACCGCAAGAGGGACTTGGAGCCGGCCTAGGGCTGTCGGAAACATGGCTAAATAACAGGGTTGTCAGTATCAGACCGCAAGAGCGGGGTCATAATAACTCAGTACAAGCCTCCTACGAAGAGCCTGACAGGCGCCACGACACAGAACAGCAGAGAGCGCCAACGGCGGAGGTGGATCGACTCGACGTGCAAGCGGAAACTGGCAACGCTCGAACATTCGAATCTCAGTGTGCGAGTGGCGGCCTGGAGGGCCAGACGGACTCCGGCTCGCAAGCCAGTATGCAGAATTGGCAAACGCCAATCGCATATACATTGCCAGGCTCAACCAGCGCAGATATCGCGATGGAAAACGACGGATGCGGCCTGATATGCCCTAACTCGACTGAATCTGCAGAGGGCTCAGCCCAGTGCCTCTCTTATCCCGCCAATGTCCCCGTTAACCCGAGTTCCAACCACGTATACCTTCCCCAGTTTGACAGCAGTGATTCTGGGCAGCACCAGTGGGATGCGCTTGTGGCAGCTGCTCACTCCGCCGACGGTCAAGGTTTCATGATGCCGCCGGACACTGTCAAAAAAAACATTCCAATCGATCTTTTGGACAGTTCTACCCTGTACGCAGCAAATTTCGACAGTTTATTTAAGGAGTTCACTAATTTTTAATCCCTGGTTCAAAAAACTGAATGAGCCAGTACTCAATTTCGCCTCTTTCTAGGATCAGCGCTGAGCCTGGAGGAAGCCGGAAGGGGAATGACCAGGTAAAGGGATGCTGTACGGTGGGGTCGTCCGCTACTGGCTGGAACTTGACTAAGGGTTCTTGAGGTACCGGGTCGGGACCTCCCGTGGGTGCCAAGTCCTTCTGAGGCTCATGGGATGGTCTCAAGTCTTGTGGGGCTTCACGGGATGACGGGCCCGGAAGGTTTTGTGGTGGCGGGTCTTTCCCGTGTTCGCCGGCAACAAGGGGCACAACCACCGTCTCCGTCTCTGTCGAAATCGAGCCTTTTCTCTGCCGAAACGGCCCTCGTGTATATGTCTCCTTCCCCTTGGCACGGGGAGCAACTTTGCGTCCCTAGCGAGTCAGCAGAATACCCACATATACACAATAGATACATACATGATCTTTAATGAATTGACCGAGAAGTCCTTTGCGTGTCTCCTCCGGTAGTTTGCAACTATAGAGTTCTCCTTCGTCGGTGGGTTCGCGTTTCCACTCGGTTTCCGGTATGGCAATTCGCCGAATCCAGGCTTTGAAAGCTTCGGTTGCTTCGTAAGGCTCCGGTTCACTCATGTTGGTAGAGTTGGGTTTTAGCGGAAGTGCGTGATGGGGAAGTAAGGCTCAACATCACGCATTTAAGGGCTAAGAAAACGGTCTGGGCTACAATTTTTGCCTTTTTATTTCAGAGACAACTGGAAACTGAATTTCGGGCCAAACCCATGTGCGCGACCATTCAACATAGCCGGCTAATCACCGGGTAACATGAGGATCCATTTGCAAAATCCCATCATGTGACGACGAAACCCGTCATATTCCTTGAATGAATGAATGAAACAATGAATACCACTAAAACCATCGCAATTGCATATTTGTGGTTCCTAGCCTAATGCTCGTCAGTAAGGGCTGTATGGGAGAGCAGTTTAAGAACCTGACCTTGCTTTCCGCTCTCTTCACCTCCTTTAGGTTTCGGGTTTTCAGGTTGGGTCGGCGGCGGCGGCGGCGGCGCTGGGTCGGGTTTTCCCACCTTATCAATCGGAATGTGGTTTTGGCCGTTATCCCCCTTTCCACTCTCGTCAGGAGGGTTGACGAGGCTGTCCTTGCTTGGCATAGTTGCTCAATCAAGCTGGTGGGTTAAATGGATGAAGTAGCAGTACGGCGGTGGAAGAATCATTCACTAGGGAAACAGTAGCGACTCAGGATGTCACGGGAGGAACTCCGTAGCAAGACTGAATGTGATTATGGGGCAATGGGAGTATTTTATATCTGCCAGCCCGTGGTTTGGATATCAAGAGGGATGGCGGCATCCAAAGGGACGGGGTTGCGTCTCCTTCCCACCCGTCCCGCAGCTGCAAGCATCTAGGGATGATGAGAGGAAGTGACCGTGTTCATAACGTGTCTTACATGTCTACGTGATACCAAACAGGGGCATTCGATGATTCCTCCGTGTTGGCCGCAATGATGTATGGAAAGGAATTATTGGCCGTTAGCATTGGCGTGGACAGTGCAGCAATCCCGGACTTAGCTAAACCATTTATGGGTGGGAATGTATGGACATGTCGCTGTAATGAAGCCCGAGGAAACAGAAGTTGTTAGCCGATTGGAGCAGGAGACAGGCAAGGCCTAAGTGTTTCCGGTCAAAGCGATGTATGGGCTTGATTCTGTCTGCATGCGAGAACCGAACCCTGGATATCGAAACTGGGGTACCGGACCTTCTCTTCGACATACCCCCATAAGGGATTGGGTTCATCCCGCAGTAGGGGTGTCACTGAGCTAAAATTGAGAAAATATTGCCACATCTCACGACGTTAGGCCAGCAAAGTAGTGAGAAGTGCATGCATGCATACAGTTGAACACGAGGATTACCGATGCAAGTGAATGTTTGCCAGGTTTGTCGGGACGCAGCCTATCATGGCAACTGAAGGTGCGACATCTAGGATTTTCAATGTCTCTGATGGCAGTTCAAGCCTCGCTCCACAGCTTTTGGGATTTTTGTGGTTTAAGAGACACGAGGGCAGGACACGCCGCATAAAAGAGTGCCTGCTTGCGGCTTTTGTTCAAGCGCCTGATAATGAGTTGGTGTGGTCTAGCAAAGCATGGGTGGG
>Ga0247774_1001043_pt1 | contig 14030 bp, 11 predicted proteins | sample UWRJL001104B6_FD_179933 | JGI IMG/M metagenome (GOLD analysis project Ga0247774, IMG submission 179933) | Plant litter microbial communities from Arlington Agricultural Research Station in Wisconsin, United States - UWRJ-L001-104B-6 | ecosystem: Environmental > Terrestrial > Plant litter >... | reverse complement strand
CGAGCACGGTGTCTTCGGGGCGCACGTAGCGCGAAAACACCCGCTCCCAAAGGATGCTCCAGACACGCCGCTTCCAGGCTCGGTCTTCGGCATCGAAACGGTTTGCATAGAGCGAGGCCAGATTCATGGGGGGCCGAGCACGCCGTAGGAGATCGCTCGGGCCCACAGGCGAGCGTAGAGTGGCAGCCACTTGCGCAGGTTGAAGCGACTCTCGCCGGCGACCCGGTCTTGCCAAGTGCACGGGAGCTCGACCACCTGTTTGCCGGCCATCCAGGCCTTCAAGGTGATCTCGAAGCCGATCTCGAAGCCACCCTTGCTCTCCACCTGGATCGAGCGCACGAAGGCGGCGTCGTAGAGGCGGAAGCTGTTGGTGGCGTCGTGGACTGGGAAACGCGCGACCTTGTGCAGGCTCACGCCCCCCCAACGAGCGATCTGGCCTTTGAGCCAAGGGCCGCCGATTTGTCGCCCGCCCTTCATGTAGCGCGACGCCACGACCACGGTCGCGCCCCGCTCATACGCCGCCAACATGTCGGGAATGATGGCGAAGTCGTCCGAGAGGTCGGCCATGCTCACCAACACGGGGCCATCCTCGACCGAGGTTAGACCCGTCACCAGGGCGTTGAGCACGCCCCTGCTCCGGTTGCGCACGAGCTTGACGTTCACGCCTTGTGCCGCCAGCTCCTGCACCACGGGGACCGTGTCGTCCTCGTCGAAGTCGTACACGACCCGGACCTCGGTCCCAGGAGGGAGGTGGGGCGCCGAGCCCTCTACCCACCCGCGAAAGTTGGCTCCTTCATTGTAGACCGGGACGACCACGGTCAGCGCGTGCGGCATCAGATGTTGCCGAGCCCGATCTGTTCCACTACCCAAGGAATGACCTCTTCCAAGATGGTGTTGAGTGGCGTGGTCGCCTCGTATCCGAGCAGCTTTTTCGCCTTTTGCACGTCGGGCACGCGCATCTGCACATCGTACTTGAAGGGCTCTTCGCTGGTGGTGCGGAAGGGCTTACCCGGCTTCATGATCGTCCAGATCGCTTCCGCCAATTCGAGCACGCTGTGCCCCTGGGCGGTGGACAAGTTGAAGTCCTGGTTCACCGCGGCGGGGTGCTCGATGCAGATGCGAATGCCGCGCGCCAGATCGCCGCCGTAGGTGTAGTGGCGCCGTTGGTTGCCGCTGCCGAGGATGTGCAAAGGATCTTGCCCCTTGGCCACCTTCTGCACCAGATCCGGCACGACGTGACTCATAGCCAACGTGACATTGCCGCTCTTGATGTGCTTGTCGGAGAGCGCGCGTCGCTCACCCACGCCCACGCAATTGAAGGGGCGGATGATGGTGTACGGCAGCTTGTATTGCTCGAAGGCCCCTTGGGTGAAGTACTCAGTCGCCAGCTTCTGAAAGCCGTAGGTGGACAGAGGCGGCGAAGATCGCCGCTCGGCGCCTTCTGGCGTGGGGAACTCGGTCGCGCCCTCGAAGACCATCGAGCTCGACAGCACATTGATCTTCTTGAGGCGCTTGTTCTTGAACGCCCAGATGGCCGCGTCGAAGGTCGAGGCGGTGATGCGCTCGTTCTCCGCCAGCAACTCGTAGGCCTCCGTGTGGAAGTACGAGATCCCACCGATCATGGCGGCCGCGGCGACGATTTGATCGCAGTCGCTGGCCAGCTCCTTCATGAGGCCGACTTCTTTGGCATCTCCGACTACCAAGCGGTAGCGCGGGTGCTTATCGTAACTCTTCTCGATCACACCGTACTTCGAGTAGTTGTCGATGCCGACCACTTCGTGGCCGGCGTTGAGCAGCTCCTCTACGACGTAGCCATTGATGAAACCTGCCGAGCCAGTGACTAATATTTTCACGCGAGCAATCCTCCGCGGCCGAGATGATTCCAGGGATCGAGGGTCGGTTGGCTGGGACGCACGCTCTTGTACACAGAGTGCGGCGCGCCGATCACGATGAGGTCCGCCGACTCGAGCACTTCCTCGAGAGACACGAGCCCGCGTGACTTGGTGTAGGGATCCGTGCACAGGACCTTCTTGCACTCGACGGCGAGCAGCTTCTTCATCTTGAAGGCCAATGACTCGCGGATGTCGTCGTTGTCGCCCTTGAAGGCCATGCCCAAGATGCCGACGGTCTTGTTCTGCAGATCGTGGGCGCGCAGCTGCTGCATGAGCACGCGGGGCAAGCCCTCGTTCACCAGCATGGCCGACTGACCCAGCGTGAAGTCGTTGTTGTAGTACGCCGCTAGTTGCATGGTGTCCTTGAACAGACACGGCCCCGCCGCGAAGCCCGCCTTGGGCAGCCCCTGCATGCGGGGATAGTCGCGGGTGATCGCTTCCCACACGCGATAGTAGTCGATGTCGTTCTCTGCGCATAGCGAGTAGAACTGATTGGCCACGGCGAACACGATGTAGCGCCAGGCATTGCAGAACAGCTTGGACAGCTCGGCCTCAGTGGGCTCGAGCTCGATGATCTTTTCGGTGAGGAGACCAAAGAGCGAGCGGGCTCGGGCGCGTGCCTTGGGCGTAGTTCCCGAGACGATTTGCGGCAGGTCGGCGATCTCTTTGAGTGAGTAACCCTGCGCCACGCGCTCAGGACAGAAGGCGACGTCCACGCCAGGGACCTGCTCTTGGAGGTGGTAAGCCATGCGGAGTGTGGCGCCGGGATAAACCGTCGAGCGCAACACGAAGAGCTGGCCGGACCGCATGTGACCCTTCAGCTGCTCGACCAGGTCGATGAGCTTGTCGAGCTGCGGGTTGAGGTGCTCGTCGATCGGCGTTCCAACGACGCAAATCACGTTGTCGGCGTTGCGAACCGCCGCAGGGTCAGTCGTCGCTCGGAGGTTCTTGCCGATGTAGCGGCGAAGGAGCTCTTCGGAGCCCTCCTCGATGAAGCCGACGATGCCGTTGTTGGTCGCTTCGACCGCGGCGGGGTTGATATCGACGATCGTGACGTCGCAACCCTTGGCCGCAAAAGACAGCGCGAGGGGCAAGCCAACATGACCGCAGCCGCCGATGACGGCGACCGTAGGAGGGCTAAGATTTTCAGGGTTCACACTTTTCATTGGCAACCTCGATACACGGAAGCGTCTGGGGCATGCGCCTTGCCGACACTTCTCGACAAGCGAAAAAGCGACCGACTACCGCCGAGGCACTGTACTAGGCGTTCGGGGGGCCGTCGAGACCGCGACGAGGGGGGCGGGCGCGCGTTCGCTCTCTTCGTGGCGGAGGACGAGACATTTTAGAAACGCGATGCGTCGCGCCCGCTCGTCTGCGCTCGTCGCCTGCGGGATGCGGGAACTTTTGGCAGCGAGGCCCACTGATGGCCCCCAACAAATGCAAACGTTACAGCGCGGGTTGGGCTCCTCCCCCAAGGTCATTTTTTCGGACGTTATCAAGGAACCGAATAGCGATCCGGCCAATTGCAGGCGCCGCGCGGCTTGCAGGACGGGTTGACACAGCGGGGCAGGCCACGGATAAAGTCGGGCCAGTGGCGCGTGTCCTGTCTCGCATGGAAACCGTTGTCTCGTCGTAGGTCGGTCTCGTTGAGAAGGCGGTGGATTTGGCGCCGGGTGATCCCCCCACCTCTACCATTTGTCTGGCCCAGTTCGCACCAAGCGGCCGGATCGCGATCATTCGACAATTTTGCCCCGCTGTTTGCCGTGATACTCGGCCGTTTCCCTCTGGCCTGCTCGAACCGAACGAGACACCGGAGTCGTGCGGTCGACGCGAACTATTCGAGGGAAACTTGCGTCTCGTCGAAGTGCGGATCAGGCACCTGTTAAGTGTTCCGCCATTCTTTGACTGAAACGCGCTAGAGCGATCATGAATCATCTCAGAATGACGTTCTTCAATAACACCGCCGTAGGCGATTGATGACCCGATGACGGAAAAAAGCAAGCTGCAGTATACATTGTTGATAGCGCTCTGCGCCGCGACAGGCATGCTGCTGTCCACATTGCCGCATATCCTGTCATCTCTACGGATCGGACAACCGATATGGATTGCCGATCACGATGACCTGCTCTACGGGGCTTACAGCGGTTACGCATACCACCACGCTACCTGGAGTATACAGGATCCGGTGACGCGCGACGGCGGCGTGACGATGTACCCCTGGATGCAATTCATGCCAGGAATATTGGTCGCAAGGCTGCTGAACGTCGGCTCTCTCGAGGTCAATTTGGTCTGGCGGGCAATGGCCGGGGCAAGTATTGCATTGGCGTGGTTTCTATTCTTTGCCCACTACTTCAAGGAGCGTCTATTGGCGACAGCGCTCGCCGTGTTCATGCTCGCGGACATTGGCCTCGCCGCTGGGAAACCATTGTTTCGCCACGTCCTCGTGTCCACGCTTATTGCAACGAATCATCCAGGTACATTGCTCGACCAGTATCCGCAGCTACTGCCTCAATGGAGGCTGATAACGCCGGCATTGAGCCTACCTTTTATGCTGCTCTATTGGTGGCTCCTGGCAAGAGCGCGCGAACAATCGACTTGGCGAAGGTTGCTCTTGGCTGGCGCCAGCTTGGGCCTGCTCTTCTACGTTTATTTTTACAATTGGACCTCGGCGTCGTTGGCGTTGGCAATCGCCTATCTAGTGGATTCCGGCTTCAGGCGCGTTTACGTTCACGTCGCCTGGATAGGCGTGCTGGTTGGGGCTCCCGCGCTCGTGCTTGCGGCATTGACCAAGAAACATACGTTGCCGGACTGGCTCCTCCGGAGTGATAACTTCGTCCCGATCAATAGAAGCAGCGAGCTGCTCATTCCCTCTGCGTCGGTTGTCCTGTTGTTTGCGGCTGGGGTATGGGCGCTATGGAAGCGTCGTGATCTGATATATTTGTGGGCTATTGCGGTGGCGGGACTACTGCTCGAAAACCACCAAGTGATAACTGGGTTGCAAGTGCAGAACTTCCACTGGGTGTACGCGTGGGGGCCCGCGCTTTCGGCACTGATTGTTCTGCTCGTCTCTGATGCGGTATCGCGTTTTGTTGCCACACGACAGCACCTGGGGTCTGTCGTAGTTTGGGGAGGCACGATTTTATTGATATTGCACGTGGCTGCTGCGTTCTGGCTCCGGGGAGTCGAGGCGACTCGCTCGCGGGAATCGAAGGAGATCGCCGAGGTGTATGGTCGATTTCGGTCCCAACGGATGACTGGCAACGCTGTCCCGTTTTCCCAGGGACTGGCAGTCGCGGGCGATCATGGGTTTTTAGAAATTGCGGCTGTGGCGGAGAGTATGCGCCCTCTCGATCACTACGCTGTCTTGCTTAGTCCAGGAGTCAGCAATCAAGAGTGGGACACGCGCATTGCTCTCAATGCCTTGCTCAGTGGCCAGCGCCGAGAGGCGTTTGTTGCCGGGCAGCATAGCAGCTTGCGATCGGGCTGGGGGATCTGGACGCGGAGTCAAGCGCTTTTCGAAAAGCGGTTGGGTCAGCGCATCGCCGCCTACGATAGTGTCGCGACACGTGTGCATCAGACCGCGGTTCAGTTGGGGGTGGGCTACGTTGCACTCCCTGTCGGTGTGGAGACCCCCTCCAGCCTTCTCGTCGATTGGAATATTGTGGAAGACGGGCCGTATTGGCGCATTTGGCGGAGGCGCGACGTGTAATGTCTCGTCGCAGCGGATCGGAAACGTCTTACGCACAAAGGCGATCTCGATAGGCACTAGCGATGCGTCGGGGTACTGGTCCTACTCGAACCGAGAAGATGGTGGACCAAGCGAGCGTGCACCGTCGAAGTTGTCATCACGCGGTGACTCATTGGCCACGGCGGAGCCCGGGCGCTGCCTTCGACGAGGGAGCGCCGAGGCACGAGCGCGTCGAGTAGGCACGCGCGCATCGCAGCACGGTGGTCGTTATCTGGAGCCTGGTGTGCTAAAGCCCGACCAGACGTTGGGACTTGTTTACTGCCAGGAAAAGCACCAAACTCGATGAATATTCTCGAACCGAGTCGAGCGGCCGTGGAGCCTCGTGAGGGCCAACCTCGTTTCCACGTGCCGGCCCTGGATGGTGTCCGCGGGCTTGCGATACTGATGGTGCTGCTGTTTCATCTTAACGGCCATATCCAATACCGCTTTCTCGATCGCCCTGCTGCAGACCCGCTCACGCTCTTCCTCCTGCATGTATCGAACTACGGATGGGTCGGAGTCGATCTGTTCTTCGTGCTTTCGGGTTTTTTGATCACAGGCATCCTGATCGATGCGCGCGCCGCGCCAAATTACTACACCGCCTTCTACGCCCGGCGCGCGCTGCGAATCTTCCCGCTTTATTTCGGATTTCTGAGCTTCTGTTTGCTGGTAGTGCCGTCCATTTGGCCGCCAAAGACCCCCGGATTTGCCAGTGCCGTCGAGCACCAGTGGTACCTGTGGCTGTACGCTTCGAACTTTGGTGAAGCCTTCAAGGGTCTCAAGTTTGGACCCGTGAGCCATCTTTGGTCGCTCGCTGTCGAAGAGCATTTTTATTTGATTTGGCCGATGTTGGTCAGAGTGTGCCCTGCCAAGCGCTTGGCTCTCCTTTGCGCGCTTTGCATCGTGATGGCACCGGCGGTGCGCTTGGCGTTCATTCTTTTCGGCTTTCCGGGGGCCGCGCACGGCCTCATGCCCGCTCGTCTCGATGCCCTGGGTGTCGGTGGCCTTTGTGCAGTGTTGGTGCGACAGGCCCAGCGTTCCAGCACGCGACTGAGGTTCGGACGCGCGTTGTTAGCAGGAACCGCTGTTTTCTTCGGCGTCACGTACGCGTTCGCCCTGCTGAGCGGCAGATCCGGCGCGATCCTAAACAACGTCTTCCAGTACGGCTTGTACGCTAGCGCCTCGGCGAGCCTGATTTGGTTCGCATCGACCGGGAAGAATGCAGACATCGTGACACGGCTGCTGAGCGCGAGGCCTCTGCGCGTTTTGGGCAAATATAGCTACGGCATGTATGTGTTGCATGCGCCAATGATCCCCATCCTGTATCTGGCGCTGCAGGGACTCTTGAGGCTGGGCCATTTCGAAGTTCGATCCGAACTGGCGACGCTCACACTGTTCGCCGTTTTCGGCATCGCCTGCGTTTTCCTCGCAGCCGCGCTTAGCTTTCATCTGTTCGAGAGGCCTTTCCTGAGGTTGAAGATCAGGTTCAACTATTCCGGGAGGTCCGCCCCGTCGGCTGATTCGATCGTCGCTTCCCGTTAGCCGCAACCTTCGTCCCTTGGGGTCGGCTCACAACGACAGCCCTCAGCTTGCCCGGCCGCGTTGACTGACGAACGCAGATCACATCAGGACTATCTCGTCGATCCCAATCGACCCAACCGGCCCAAAAGTCGTTCTTTCTCGGCTTTCGCCGGCCAGTAGTGAATGCGATCATCCCGCAGTGCCTCCATGGGAAGATCCAGGATTCCTTTAAAGGTCGCTCAGCCGAACCGTGGACCACCAACCGTGGCGTTCTAGCTTGTCGATGTCGTTCAGAGCGTAAAATGCCGCCTTTGTCCGATGACGTGGTGGCGGACGCCGCCGACGTCAGGTAGCATCGCCGCCGTGCGGGTCCAAGACGTGCGATGACTGGCCGCAGCAGCTACTTCCGATTGCGCTCATGAAGCCGAGACGACTCCTATCCATCGGTCATTCCTACGCGGTCACGCTCAATCGGCGCCTTGCTCGCGAGATGTCGGCGGTCGGGAAAGGCCAGTGGGAGGTCACCTGCGCTGCTCCCAAATATTTTCGTGGCACCAATGACCTGGCTCCTGTCGAGCTTGTCCGAACGCCTAGCGACGATTTCCCATTAGTGGCACTGGATGCCTACCTGACGAGCAAGGTTCACGTTTTTTCGTGGGGGGTGAGCTTGAGAGGCCTGCTGCGCCAAGATTGGGACGTCGTACACGCTTGGGAGGAGCCTTACATTTTGGCCGGTTGGGAAATCGCGCGACTCGTCAGGAACCCTTCGAAGCTCGTGTTCCTGACCATGCAAAGCAACCCCAAACGCTATCCACCGCCGTTTTCGTGGCTGGAGCGAGACAGTATGGCTCGTGCGGCAGGCTGGGTTAGCTGCGGGGACTCTATCAAGCGAAATCTATCGGAACGACCGGGGTACGACCGTCCGCATCGGATGATCCCACTGGGTGTCGACGTCGATACCTTCAAATCAGATCCGGCCGCGCGAGTACAGGCACTCAGCGCGCTGGGGTGGAATGCTGACGGACCGCCGGTGGTTGGGTTCATCGGTCGCTTCGTTCCGGCCAAGGGTTTGCGCCTCCTGATGCAAGCTCTCGACCAAATCCGTGAGCCTTTCCGCGTACTTTTTCTGGGCGCGGGGGAACTCGAGCCAGAATTGCTCCAGTTCTGTCGGAGACACGCAGACAACGGGCGCGTCCTCCACGTGCCGCACCACGAGGTGCCGATGTACATCAATGCGATGGACCTTCTGTGTGCCCCGAGCCAAAGCACTCCAGAGTGGCGTGAGCAGTTCGGTCGAATGCTCGTGGAGGCGGCGGCCTGCGGCGTTCCTGTCATCGGCAGCGACAGTGGAGAGATCCCGGTCGTGATCGGCGACACCGGTGTCGTCGTTGGAGAAGCGGACCTGCAGGGCTGGGTGAGTGCGATTTCCGATTTGCTCGGGAGCCCGCGGCGCCGCGCCGAGCTCGCCGCTGCGGGACTGACCCAAGCCCACGAGCGCTATGCTTGGCCGGTCGTGGCGCGAACGTACTTGGAGTTTTTTGGCGAACTCTGATCGGTTCTGTGGACCGACGCTGGTCCTCGCGGGCCGCTCGGACTAGCATCACCGCGACACCGAGCCTTAGCCGCTGGTTCCTGACTAAAATGGCCGAGATGACACAGCCTCAATCCACGATCGACCCGCCGTCGGTTGGCTCCCCAATGGCTTGGAATGACACCGACTCGAACCGCCCCGTTCCGTTTTGGAGCTCCGTGCGTGCCGACCTCATCGCCCAGCTCCCTCCCAATGAACGGCAGCGCTCGCCGCTAGGATGGGCCCTCGCTGCAGCTAAAATCGGGATCAGCTCGCCTGGCTTCAAGGTCGCGCTCGTCTATCGTTTCAACCACGCTTTGGTCAATCATGTCGGGCCAACCGGTCGGATCGTCGCAGGGGTGATCAACAAAGCGACTCACATTATCTACCACAGCGCAATTTCCCCGACGGCACGGCTGCACGGCGGGCTGGTGTTGCCGCATCCGCAAGGCATCACTATCGGCACGGAAGTCGTCGTCGGCCCGCGCACCTGGATCTACCAGAATGTCACGATGGGAGGCACCGGCGGCAGGGACGGACAGCCCAACGTCGGGGCGGACTGCCGAATTTACACGGGGGCGGTGATCGTCGGTCCGGTTGTTGTCGGAGACGAGGTCGTCGTATCACCCAACTCGCTCGTGCAGCGGAGCGTACCGAGCGGGAGCCTGGCGGTCGGAGTGCCCGCCGCAGTGTTTCCCAAATTCTCCAAAGCGAAGGCGTCGTGAATGCCAGCCCGTCGAAGTTCCGGCTGACTCAGCATAAGATCGGACTCCGTGAAACTCGTCGAAGCCCTCAAGTGCCTCCAAGCCACGCCCGTCGATGCTCGCCCGCTCTCTTTGCACATCGTGTGCGGTTTCACGCCGCTACACCTGCAGACCTTCGTCGCTGCGCATGTGCAAGCCATCGCCCCGAGTCGGAGGGTGGTGATGACGTCGGGACTTTTCGGCGACTGTCTGGGGAACTTGGAGCGCCTAGCTGCCAGTGAGCCTCTGCCCGAAGCCGCCGTGCTCGCGCTCGAGTGGCCCGACTTCGATCCGCGGCTGGGCTTGCGGAACATCGGCGGCTGGCGACCGAGCGACCTGGCGGACATCAGTGCGACCGTCGCGAGCCAAGTCGAGCGCTTCGCAGCAGCGATCGCGCGGGTCGCGACGCACGTGCCGCTGCGAGTCAGTCTGCCGACGCTTCCGTTACCGCCTGTTTCGTATTTCCCAAGCGGTCAATCCGGAGCATTCGATCTCGGGCTGCGAGCGCGCGTCCTCGAGCTCGGCGCTCTTGCAGCGCAGAACGCGAACGTCGCGCTAGTCAACCCGCAACGAATCGACCGGACCTCGCCGCTCGAGCAACGCGGTGACGTGGTCTCCGACTTGTCGAGCGGTTTCCCTTACAGCTTGAGTCACGCATCGGCGCTGGGGCGGGCGCTGGCCGAGCTCGTGGTGCCGGTCCAGCCGAAGAAGGGCTTGATCACCGATCTCGACGACACGCTGTGGCGGGGGTTGGTAGGGGAGGTTGGCCCCGACGCGGTGACCTGGGATCTCGACCACAAGAGCCACGGCCACGCTCTCTATCAGCAGATGCTTGCATCACTTGCCGAGTCGGGGGTGTTGATTGCCGTCGCGAGCAAGAACGATCGTGCGGTCGCCGAGCAAGCATTCGAGGTTCGCGAGGAGCTGAGCCCGCTGCGACAGTGGCTTTTCCCGATGGAGATCTCCTGGGGTCCCAAGTCAGAGGCCATCGGAAAGATACTCGAAGCGTGGAACGTGGCGGCTGACAGCGTGGTGTTCGTCGACGATAGCCCGCTGGAGTTGGCAGAGGCTCAAGCTGCGTGGCCCGACCTTGCCTGCATTCGCTACCCGAAGGAGAGCGATGCGCAACTTTACGCCTTGCTCGAGCGGCTCCGAGATTCGTTCGGGAAGGCTTCGGTTTCAACCGAAGATGGTCTTCGTTCTCAGAGCCTTCGACAGGCTCAGGTCTTCCGCGATCAAGTGGCGACTGGGACGGCGGATGTCGACAATTTTTTGTCGAAGCTCGAGGCGGAGCTGACCCTCAACTACGCAACCGATCCGCCCGACCCTCGCGCGCTTGAGCTGATCAACAAGACGAACCAATTCAACTTGAACGGTCATCGGTACACGGAAGGTGACTGGCTCGCTCATCTGAAGAGCTCCGGAACCTGGCTGATGAGCGTCGCGTATAAGGACAAGTTCGGACCGCTCGGCACGATTGGCGTCATCACCGGGCGTTACTCCAATCAGGCTCGTTCGGCGACGGTTGAGGCGTGGGTGCTGAGCTGTCGCGCGTTCTCGCGCCGTATCGAGCACGCTTGCCTCGCGGCCCTCTTCACTCGTTTCGATTTGGCAGAAATCGCGTTCGAGTTTCAGAGCACCGCGAAGAATGGCCCGTTGAAGCTTTTCCTCCGCGAGCTGCTCGGACGCGAGCCTGACGGCCCCTTTACGCTTTCGCGCTCCGCGTTCGAGAGCGCGTGCCCGACGCTGTACCATCGCTTGAAGGAGTTTCCGCAATGAGTGACACAACCCGCGACCGCCTTTCGCGTTGCCTGGCGGCCTATTTCAGCGGCCTCTCTCCGCAGGAGATCCCTCGTGCGTCGATGGCGACCGTCGGCGAATGGGACTCGATGGCGTCGGTGACGCTGATCGCCATTGTGGCCGAAGAATTCGGCCGTGAAATCGCGCAAGAAGACTACGAGAAGTTCGTGTCGTACGAGTTGATTTTGGACTATCTCGAAAATGAGCCGCGTGTTCCCCGAGGCTAAAGTTTTCGCCGCCGAAGACATTCGGCTCGGCTTGAGCGCGGAATTCGAGCGTGACATCAGCGAGGCGGACATCCTCGCGTTTGCGTCGAACTCGGGGGATGCAAACCCGCTGCACGTCGACCCCGTGTACGCAGAGACCACGGCCTATGGCGGGCGTCTCGCGCACGGCGCGTTCCAAGTAGCCCTTGCCTCCGCGCTGATCGGGATGCACCTGCCTGGGCGCCACGTGCTGCTGGCCAATCTGTCGGCGCGCTTCCCAGCGCCGCTTTATTTCCCCTGTCGGGTACGCGTGCGCGGGGAGATCAGCGCTTGGAATGAAACGACACGGGGCGGCCAGCTCAAGGTCAGTGTCGTGGAGACGTCACGTCAGGTCCCGACCGCCGAGATCGTGCTGGGCTTCACCTTGCACGAGCCCGCCGCACGAGTCGAACCGGCGTTGCATGCCCCGCGCGCTTCAGGCCAAGCCCGCGGAAACCGGGTCGTGCTCGTGACTGGCGCCTCGGGTGGCCTTGGCTCGGCGTTGGTCGAGGCTTTGGCTCGAGAATACGACGTGCTGGCGATGACGCGTGAGCACCCCTTGTCCGAGCATTTGCTTGGCCTTCCGGGCGTCCAGCAGTGGCAGTGCGGTCTCGACGATGCCTCTCAGAGTCGGCTAGGGCTCATGGAAGCCCTAGCTGGCCGCCCTCTGTACGGCGTCGTACATGCGGCCTGGCCGGGCGCGCCGCTGGGCGGTCTGCTGCAGGCGCAAGATGAAGTGATCGAGAGTCAAATCCTGTTCGGCGCCACGACCACGGTTCGGCTCGCTCGCTTGCTGTTCGAGGCGGCGGGGTCGGACGGCGGGCGGTTCGTGGCCATCAGCTCGGTGGTAGCCTCTCAAAAACCAGTCCTTGCGCTGTCGGCCTATTCATTAGGTAAGGCGGCGTTGGAAGGCGCAGTGAAGCTGCTTGCTCCAGAGCTCGCTCGGCGCAACGTCACGATCAACGCCGTCAGCCCGGGGTTCATCCCGACAGGCATGAACAAACACAAGAGCGAGCAACAACGAAAGCTCGAAGCGAGCCGCGTGCCCATGGGGCGGCTTTGCGAAACGAACGACGTGGAGGCCCTAGTCAGCTATCTCTTGTCGCCCGCAGCGGGTTTCGTCTCCGGACAAATCATCGGCTTGTCCGGGGGGCAGCTCTGACTCGCGCACCGCTCCAAGATTTCGATGGAAATGGCCGCTCAGGAAATCTAACAATAGAGCCGGCACTCTCAGAGCCTTGTTTCGTATTTTCTCCGAACAACGTCCGTACTTGATTCGCGGCCTCCAAAGGAGAGGGACTATGTCGTCGATTGCCTTAATCACCGGATCCTCCGGCTTAATCGGAAGTGAAACTGCGAAATTCGTCCATGAAAAGGGCATGGACGTGGTTGGCATCGACAACAACCTCCGCCAGTATTTTTTTGGCGCGGACGGTTCGACGGCATGGAACACCCAGCAGCTGATCGGGTCATTGAACCGCTTCACGCATCATGCGATCGATATCCGTGATGACAAGGCGGTCTTCCAGCTCTTCGAGAAGCTCGGTAAGAACATCGGCTTGGTCGTACACACGGCGGCACAGCCGAGTCATGATTGGGCCGCGCGCGAGCCGCTCACCGACTTCAGCGTGAATGCGCAAGGAACCCTGGTTATGTTGGAGGCGACCCGGAAGTTCTCGCCGGAGGCCGTGTTCGTTTTCACCTCCACCAACAAGGTCTACGGGGATCTGCCGAACTCTCTGCCGCTCGTGGAGCAGCCCACTCGCTGGGAGATTGACACCGAGCACCGCTACTTCGCGCACGGAATCGATGAATCGATGAGCATCGACCAATCCAAACACAGCGTTTTTGGCGCAAGCAAAGTCGCCGCTGACGTGATGGCTCAAGAGTACGGCCGGTATTTCGGACTCAATACAGGCACGTTCCGTGGGGGCTGCCTGACGGGTCCGGCGCATTCGGGCGCTGAGCTTCACGGGTTCCTCGCGTACCTGGTGAAGTGCGTCGTCACCGGTAAGAAGTACACGATCCACGGTTACAAGGGTAAACAGGTTCGCGACAACATTCACTCTTACGATCTCGTGAATGCCTTCTGGAATTTCTTTCAGAAGCCTCGGGCAGGAGCGGTCTACAACATGGGCGGCGCACGCCACAGCAATTGCTCGATGCTAGAAGCGATCCAGATTGCTGAGGGTCTGTGCGGGAAGAAGCTGGACTACAGCCTTTCTGACCAGAATCGGTCCGGTGACCACGTCTGGTGGATCAGCGACGTTCGCCGATTCAAGGCCGATTATCCCGCCTGGGAGTTTCGCTATGATCTGCATACGATTGTCCGTGAGATAGTCGCGGCAACGCAAGAGCGTCACGGTCGAGCGTGAGCACATGCCGCGTACATAACGATCGCGAAACGTCGTCGAATGCGTTTGCTATTACGCGCCGTCAGAAAGTCCAGAGCGATCGGTTGTAGTGAAAGGCGAATCGGCGTCCGGTACCTGGGTTATTGTCGAATGCTGTGTCGGCTCATCTTTCATGCCG
>Ga0247774_1001041_pt1 | contig 14034 bp, 11 predicted proteins | sample UWRJL001104B6_FD_179933 | JGI IMG/M metagenome (GOLD analysis project Ga0247774, IMG submission 179933) | Plant litter microbial communities from Arlington Agricultural Research Station in Wisconsin, United States - UWRJ-L001-104B-6 | ecosystem: Environmental > Terrestrial > Plant litter >... | reverse complement strand
ATGACGGCATACACTCGGGCACATGACGCTTGCGCTTCAGGGGTCGCTGCTGGACTGCGGCGACGAGGTCGAGCTGGGGAAGCTCGGCTCGTCGGTGCGGCGTACGGTGCTGAGCCGCGGCGCGTGGATCGACCTGCGGCCGGGCTGGGTGAGCGGTGCCGGCGCCTTGTTCGACCGCCTCGCGGAGACGGTGCCGTGGCACGCGGAACGACGCCAGATGTACGACCGGATCGTCGAGGTCCCGAGGCTGCTGAAGTTCTACGGCGAGGAAGAGACGCTGCCCGACCCTATTCTCGCCGCGGCCAATGAAGCGCTGAACACCCACTACGCCGCCGAGCTGGGCGAGCCGTTCCGTACGGCCGGCCTGTGCCTTTATCGCGACGGCGCCGACAGTGTCGCCTGGCACGGCGACCGCATCGGCCGGGGCCGGCACGAGGACACCATGGTCGCGATCGTCTCGGTCGGTGCGCCGCGCGGTCTGCTGCTGCGTCCGCGCGGGGGCGGGCCCACGCTGCGCCATGACCTGGGCCACGGCGATCTCCTGGTCATGGGCGGCAGCTGCCAGCGCACCTGGGAGCACGCGGTGCCCAAGACCGCGCGCCCGGCCGGGCCGAGGATCAGCGTCCAGTTCCGTCCGCGCGGAGTGCGCTGACGGCCCGTCGCGCAAGGGCATCGGGAAAGCTGCCGGATCCGGCCAATTCCGGTGTCCTTTCTGTAACGGTCCATAGGCGATGACCTGCGAAAGGTGCGAGACCCACCAACTCCCTAGTGATTGTTGGGATAATATCCACCTTTGCTAATCGCTGTGTGGAAGATATCTACCTACTAGTGGGTACCTCGTTCGCGAAAGGAGCCCCGCCCCTCTGCGCCATCCCGCGGTACCGCCGCCACCGACAGCGCGCGCCGCCGCGGAGCACACGCCAGTCCCCAGGTCTCCCCCTCCTTGGAGGATCACGTGGCATCACTCAAGCGCTCTCCCCGTACGGCGCGCAGACCCCGCTTCGCGGCTCTCTCCGTCGCGGCCACCCTCTGCGGCGCGCTCTTAGCGGCCACCCCGCCCGCCGGCGCCTCCGCCGACCCCGTCACCCACCCGGAGCGCGACTGGCTGGGGTCGCAGGTGGCCAAGCACGAGCCGGGGTCCGGCCGCGTGGTCATGAGGCCGAACGTCACCCAGACCCCCGGCCTCGACGTCAGCAGCTGGCAGGGCAACGTCAACTGGTCCGCGGTCGCGGCCAACGGCGCGCGGTTCGCCTACGTCAAGGCGACCGAGTCCACCAACTACACGAACCCGTACTTCAGCCAGCAGTACACCGGCGCGTACAACGCGGGTCTCGTGCACGGGGCGTACCACTTCGCCACGCCCAACACCTCCTCCGGCGCCGCCCAGGCCGACTACTTCGTCGCGCACGGTGGCGGCTGGTCCAGGGACGGCAAGACCTTCCCCGGCATGCTCGACATGGAGTGGAACCCCTACGGCGCGACCTGCTTCGGCCTGTCCCCCTCCGCCATGGTCAACTGGATCCTCTCCTTCAGCAACGAGTACCACGCCAAGACGAGCCGCTGGCCGGTCATCTACACGGCGACGAGCTGGTGGAGCCAGTGCACGGGCAACCTGGGCGACTTCTCCTCCACGAACCCGCTGATGCTCGCCAACTACAACGGCTCGCCTGGTCCGATGCCCTACAACTGGAGCTTCCAGACCATCTGGCAGTACGCCGACTCTGGCATCTTCCCGGGTGATCAGGACTACTTCAACGGTGACTACTCGCGGGTCCAAGCGCTTGCGAACGGCTGAGCACACCGGCTCCGTACCCCTGGGCGCGTCCGTGAGGACGCGCCCGGCCGGTCGGCGTCTCCCCGCCCCCCCGGCGTGAGCCGTGGCCCCCGCACCGCCGCCGCCTCGGCGGCGAACACCCAGGAAGAGAGGCAGCGCATCTTCGCCGGCCGCCGGGCCGGAGCCCCGATGCGCGGACACTTTGATGAACGACAACGCGATGACGAGGCGCGGCGCACTGGTCGCCGGAGCCGGTGCGGCCTTCGGCGCGATGGGCCTGGCCGGCGCCGCGCAGGCGGCGGCCCGCAAGCCGGTACGGCCGGCGGCTCTGACGCCGGAGCAGCAGGCCGGGCAGAGAGTGATCTACTCCTACTCGGGCACGACCGTGCCGCAGACGCTGCTGACCGCGATCTCCAGTGGCAGGGCGGCGGGGGTCATCTTCTTCGGTGACAACATCTCCAGCCTCACCCAGATCAGCTCGGTCTGTGCGCAGCTGAGGGAGGCCAACGACTCCAGCCCGGTCGGTGCGCCGCTGCTGCTCATGACCGACCAGGAGGGCGGCCAGGTACGGCGGCTGCCGGGCGGGCCGGCGATGTCGCAGAAACAGATCGGCCAGTCCTCCAACCCCGTCTCGGCGGCCACCAGCGCCGGCCACGAGGCCGGTGAGCTCCTCGCCGGCGTCGGCATGAACGTCAACCTCGCCCCGGTCCTGGACGTCTACCGCACCGCCGGTGACTTCGAGGACCAGTACGGCCGGTCCTACAGCAAGGACCCGGCGGTCTGCGGGCAGCTCGGCAGCGCGTTCATCCGGGCCCAGCAGCAGGTCGGCGTCGCGGCGACGGCCAAGCACTTTCCCGGTCTGGGCCCGGCGACCGCGAGCCAGAACACCGACTCCAAGCCTGTGACGCTCAACGTCTCGGCCGCGAACCTGCGCGCCATCGACGAGGCGCCGTACGGCCCGGCGATCAGTGCGGGCGTCAAGCTCGTCATGCTCTCGTGGGCGACCTATCCGGCCCTCGACCCCGACCATCCCGCGGGACTGTCGTCGACCATCATCCAGAACGAGTTGCGCGGCCGGCTCGGCTTCACGGGTGTGACGATCACCGACTCCCTCACCGCCAACGGACTGTCCAACTTCGGCACCACGGCGCAGCGCGCGGTGTCGGCCGCCAAGGCCGGCATGGACCTGCTGCTGGTGTGCGGGCAGAACCCCGCCAACGGCGCGAACGCGGTCACCGGACTGGCCAACGCACTGCGGAACGGGCAGCTCGCCCAGAGCACCTTCGACGCCGCGCGTAACCGCGTCACGAGCCTGCGCGACAGTCTGACCTGACGTCGCGCGGGCGTGGTGCGGTGGCCCGCCACGGGCATGGCACCACACCCGCGCGACCCCACCAGTGCCTCGAGCCGGTCTGAGGTGCGCGGCACGCGCCACGGACCGGTCGATCAAACCGTTTATCTGCAGCTTCTGGACGAGGTGTTGGACATGGCAGTGAGCACGACCCGCAGGCGGGGCCCAGGGCGCCCGCCGAAGGCCGAGGCGGGCGACACCAAGGGGGCGCTGGTCGGCGTCGCCCTCAAGCTTTTCGCCTTGCACGGTTACGCGGGCACCTCGATCCGCGCGATCGCCCGCGAGGTCGGGCTGAGCGAGAGCGTGTTGTACGCCCATTTCGACAGCAAGCGGGCGATCTACGACGAGACGATGAAGCTGGTCGGGCCGCAGGTGGCGGTCACCGCACTGGACGCGGCCGATCCGTCCGCCGATCCGGCCGATTTCATCCGGATGTTCGCCGACCGCGTTCTCGCCGCCTGGGACACGCCTCAGGCCCGCCAGGCCATCAGCCTGATCACACGCGACGGTCTCGTGCACGAGACCGCGCACACCGAGGGCACCGAGCGGGCGATCCGCCACCTGGCCGAGGTGTTCGCGCGCTGGATCGAGGAGGGGAGGATGCGCGATGACCTCGGCTCGGCCGAGGACCTCGCGTACGCGCTGCTCTCCCCGATCGCGCACGCCCGGCTCCTCTGGCTGCACGGTGGCGCGACCGAGGAGCGCCGCCGCGCCGCGCGCGACCGGGTGATCCGGCACGCCGACCTGTTCGCGAGGACGGTCACGGTAGGAGCGTGATCACTCGCCGGCCCTGTCGCCGCGCGGTGCCGGTGCGCCGGGCGTACTCCTGCGGCAGACGGAACGGCGGGCGGGAGAGCGGCGGCGCCCCGTGAACCGTCCCGCCGAGCCGGGCGCCGCCGGTTCGGGCGAGCGCCCCTTCGTGCTGCGCGGCCCGGCGTCCGGCGGACTCGTCCACCCCGGCCGTGGCCACGCGAGGACGTCCCGGTGACCGCGCCGGAGGACAGCACCACCGGGCGCCGTACGCCCTCGGGGGACTGGGAACAGGAAGAGCCGCTCGACGGGGTGCTGCGGCCGATGTCGGCGACCGTCGCGACCGGTCGCGTGCGAGGGCCGTAGACGAGCGGGAGCGCCCCCGAGACGGGGGCGCTCCCGCGCTGCGATCGAAGACGCCTCAGGCGCGCCAGACCCGCCGGCGTTTGTCGTCCAGCGGCTGGGTCGAGGCCCAGATGCGGCGCCAGTGCGCCACCTGCTCGGCGGTCCCGTCCGGCTGGGGTTCCGCGGCCTTGAGCGCACCCGGACGCACCGGGCGGGCGCCGCCCGGGATCTCCAGGGAGTCATCGGCCGCCGCGCGCAGCGCGCCGTACCAGCCCAGGTCCTCCTCGGCCGCGAGCTGGCTCACGGCCTTGGCCATCCGGACCCGGAAGGCGCGCACGTCCTCGCCCTCCTCCGGGAGGATCGGGCGACCGTAGCGTACGGTGACGCGCGGCTTGCCCGGCTGGGGCCAGTTGCGCCCCCGGGGCATCGCGGCGTACGAGCCCCGCAGCGCGATCGGCACGCACGGGATGCCCTTCGTCACGCACAGCGCCGCGGCCCCGAGCTTGAACGGGTTGATCCAGCCGTCCTCCGACCGGGTGCCCTCGGGGTACAGCAGCAGACTCCAGCCGTCGTCCACGAGGTCCAGGGCGAGACTGCGCAGCCGCCGCGAGCCGTACCGCTCGACCGGGAACGCGTTGAAGAAGATCGCGGTCAGCGTCGCGCGCCAGCGGACGTCGAAGAAGTAGTCCGACGCCGCGCCCACCGCCACCCGGTCGGCGAACCGCTCCGGCATCGAGCCGAGGATCAGCGGCGTGTCCAGGTGGCTGGAGTGGTTGGCCACGAAGACCACCGGCCCGCGCACCCCGTCGAGGTACTCGGTGCCCTCGATGACCGCCTTCGTCTGACTGAACGCGACCGGCTTGAGCAGCGTGCGGCGCAGGCCCTTGCGGGCCGTCACCGCCACCCGCGTACGCGCCCAGGAGGTCGGGAACTCCCGTCCCTCCTGTTCGAGGATGTGCGGCTCCGCCGACTGCGGGACCGTGGAGCGGCCCCGCCAGTCACGGCCGTGCCGCAGCAGCTTGATCTCCCGGCGGATGCTCATCGCACGTCCGCCAGCGTGAGCGGCGGGGCGTGCTGGTAGGTGATCGACGGGCTGCCACCGACCGTGTCCTTGGCCATCTCTAGGGCGTCGGCGAGGGTCGTGGCGGAGCGGAAGCCCATCCGCGAGGTGGTCTTGCGGTTGCCGCCGACGAAGATCACGTCACCCAGGTGCTCCAGCGCGTGCGCGCCCCAGTACCACATGTAGAACGGGTGCACGCCGTGGTAGGCGTAGCTGTTGCGGTACAGCTGGATGTACCACGGGTCCGTCGCGAACTGCTCCTCGTACTTCGTCTCGAGCAGCACCGGGTCGGTGCTCTCGGTGAGGATCTCCTCGAAGAAGTCGATGTAGCTGGGGTGGTGCACCGGGTGGAACTCGTTCGGCACCGGGTGGTAGAAGATCGCCACCCCGCCCTGCCGGACGATCGGCTTGTTCTTGTACAGGTTGAAGAAGTAACCGAGCCCGAGCGACATCACGAGGATGGGGTTCATCACCGAGTTGACGTTGTACGGGCAGATGTAGGGCAGCCCGTAGATCGCGACGTCGGACTGGCCGTTCACCTCGGTGAGCTGCTGGCGGTGGACGTTGTCCAGCGTCAGCGGGTGCACCTCGGACTGCAGGCCGGCGTGCACGCCGGTCACGCCGTACGGCGCGGCGGTCGACTGCCAGACGCGGCGCCGGGTCTTGGCCGGCACCAGCTCGTTGGCCCGCTTGACCGCGACGAAGGACGCCTGGTCGCGGAGGTTCCACTCCCACTCGCGCTTGTTGAGGAAGCCCATCGACGGGGGGAAGGTGTCGTTGTTGAGCGACGTCTCGATCGTGAAGACCTTGACGTGCTCGTCGATGACGTTCTTCATCCGGTCGTAGGAGTGGTGCATCGCGGAGTTCGGCGGGTCGTTGAAGGAGTTGGAGTGCCGCAGCGTGTGCACGTTGTGGTGGTGCTTGAGGCTCTTGTAGCTCGCCAGGCCGACCGAGACCGACTTGGACCCGCCGCTCATCGCGGTGAGCGTGATGTTGACGTAGACGATCAGGTCGCTCTCGGCGGCCCGCCGGTTGATCTCGACGTCCTCACCGTGCTTGGTCGTGCCCATGTGCAGGAGGTTGTCGTGGTCCTCCGCGTCATGGTTCTTCAGGTGGTCGGGGAAGAACGCCTGGAAGACGCGGTCACCGACGGTGCGCCGCAGCTCGGCCGGGGTCATCCGGCGGTGCAGGGCGTTGCCCGCGATCAGCTCGACGTCGTCCACGCCCTTGGCCGCGGCCATCTCGAGCACCTGCTCGATGATGCGCTGGCGGACGTCCGGGGTCTGCATCTGCGGCAGCGGCAACGACAGGTCATCGAAGACGATGGTCAGCCGCATCCCGGGCGTCAGCAGCTCCGGGAGCGGTTCGGTGCCGTGCGGGTTGAGCAGCGCGTGCCGGATGGCGGCATCGACGTTCCGGATCCCCGGCAGGGAGTCCGGCGGGTAGATGACCTTGGCCCCGAGCGGCAGCCGCTCCAGCCGGAAGCCCTCACCCTGGTGCATGAGCAGCGGCGGTGTCCGCTCATCCACGTCGAGTACGAAGCCTGGTCTGCTCACTCGTAACCTTCCTAACGGGCCGGATCAAAGGCGACTTTGACGGTGCCGAGACGCCCTGCGTCCGCAGCGTGGTTGAGAGCCTCACGCCAGCGGGCGAGGGGATAGGTCGTGCCGACGTATCCGTCGAGGGGCGCGGTGCCGGCGAGACGGATGGCGTCGGCGAAGTCCGCGCCGTCCGCGCCGGAGCAGTAGGCACCGACGAGCTCCAGCTCGCGGTACCACAAAGGTGTCAGGTCGACCCCGCCGGAGGGCATGCCGGACACGACGACCGTGCCGCCGGCGCGGATGAGCCGAAGCGAGGTGTCCAGCCCGCCCGAGCCTCCGGTGCACTCGAAGGCGACGTCGACGCCGCCCAGCAGGAAGTCGGCGCCCATCTCCGGCGTGTGCATCCGCGCGGCCGTGACGCGCCGCAGCGCGCGGACCGCCTTGCGCGGCTCGATGACGGCGGTCGCCCCCAGGGCCTTGGCCTTCTCCTGCTGGTGGCCGTGCTTGGCGACGACGTAGACGGCGCCGACGTTGGTGAGCTGGCGCAGCGCGAGCAGGGTGAGCAGGCCGACGGTGCCGGCCCCGATGATCACGGCGGTGGAGCCGGAGGGGATGTCCACGCGGCGTACGGAGTGGACCGCGCAGGCGAGCGGCTCGGCCAGGACCGCGCGCTCGTCCGGGAGGTCGTCCGGCACCGCGTGCAGCTGGCTGGCGTGCGCGACGAACTGGCGGCTCCAGCCGCCACCGGTGTCGGCGCAGCTGCCGGTCTGCAACCCGGCGGAGATGCGGCCCGTGGTGATGTGGTCACAGCGGCTCTGCTGCCCGGCCGCGCACCACCGGCACTCCGGCGTGCCGCGGGCGGCGCAGGACAGCACCGGGTCCATCACCACGCGTGTGCCCTTGGGCATGCCGGGCAGGTCGTCCTGGGTCTCACCGACGACCTCGTGCCCGGGGACGAACGGCATCGAGGTCATCGGGGACAGGTACGGGGAGGAACGCCCGGTCAGCAGCCCGAGGTCGGAGCCGCAGATGCCGGACAGCCGCGGCGTCACCCGGGTCCAGCCCTCTCCGGGCAGCTCGGGCGCCTGGCGGTTGATCAGCCGGAGCGGCGAGACGTTGCCGGCGATCATGCCGCTCATGCGGCCGCCGACCTTGGTCGCGGTCAGGCTGCGGGCGGCCATGAACCGGCCCGGCGAACGGTGGTACTCGAGCGCGAGGATCATCGGGCGCTCACCGTTCCGTTGATGGTGTCGATCAGCACGTCTCCGCGTCCACGGGTATGGGCGCCCCACTCGTGGATGCGCCAGTGCTTGCGTTTCGCGTGGCGGTACAGCGACGGGTCCGGGTTGACCGCGGCGGGGTTGCCCACCGCCTCCAGGAGCGGCCGGTCGGAGTAGCTGTCCGCGTAGGCGTAGGACCCCTCGAGGTCGATGCCCTCGTCGGCGGCGTGCCGGCGCAGCCAGGCGGCGCGGGCCTCGTCGACCAGCGGCGGGGAGTCGAGGTAGCCGGTGAGCACGCCGTCGCGGGTGTGCATGCGGCTCGCGACGACCTCGTCGAACAGCCCGGCGAGGGGCCGGACGAACACGTCGACCGTGCCGGTGATCAGGATGGTCTTGTGCCCGGCGGAACGGTGCGCGCGGATCTTGCGCACGGCCTCGGGCATGGCCCGCTGGAGCAGTGCCTCGCCGAGGACGTCGTCCACGAGGTCGCGCAGCTCCGCCATGTCGGCGCCCTCGTAGCGGCGCAGGAACGCGCGCACGAAGTCGCCGCGGTCACGGCGCTCGGCCCGCAGGTAGCGGGGGAGCGACCGGGCCAGGTCGGCCAGCTCGCCGCTCCACTGCGAGCGCGGCAGCGACGACAGCCGGGCCCAGAGATAGGACTCGATCAGGTTGGAGGCCACGATCGTGCCCTCCAGGTCGAACACGGCCGCGATGTCGGTGCGCTCGGGCAGCGTGGGAGCCGCCGTACGCCGGCTGCCGCCGCGGCCGCGGGAGAAGCCCCGCATCAGCTCGGTCACGCTGGGCGAGTGCACCTCCTGCAGATAGTGCGCCCAGTCGATGACCGAGGGGTCGAAGCCGTCCAGGTCGACCCGGTCGGCCGGGATCAGCCGGTGCAGGGCGTTGGTGCGGCTGTCGTCGTAGATGACCTCGGCCTGGGTGTAGGCCTGGTAGAGGTCGGCGTAGCGGCGCAGGAAGTCCAGGTTGGTCTGCTGGCGGTGCACCGCGGTCATCCAGTCGCGCGTCTTGGCCGAGGCCGGCAGCCGCAGCAGCGCGCGCTCGGCCATCGACGTGGCGCGCTCGCTGCCGCTCAGCATCATCTCCACCTGACGGGCGCCGGGGAACCGCCACACCGGCACCTGGATGTGGCCGCGCTCGCCGGCCGGCATCGGGTGCCGCTGGAAGTACTCGCGGACGTTCTCGTACAGGCTGCGGAAGGGCAGCGGGTTGCGTGAGCCGGAGCCGACGTGGAAGTAGCCGGTCGTGCCGGTCTCGGGCGGCGCGGCGGCGACCGCGAGGGTGGCGTTGACGACGAGGTCGACCGGGATGATGTCGACCACGCTGTCGGGCAGCCCGGGGAACTCCGGCAGCACGCCGCGGCCGTACGCGATGATCAGCGGGTCGGCCATCTTGTAGCCGTCGATCCAGCCGGGGTGCGGGTGGCGCAGCGAGCTCTCCACGATCGCCGGGCGGACGATCGACAGACGGCGATCGCCCCACATCTCCTCGGCCGCACGCTCGCCGAGGGCCTTGGTGAAGGTGTAGACGTCGGGCCAGCCGAGGCTCTGCGCGCGGGCGCGGCCGTAGTCGACCAGGCGGTCGGTGACCCACTCCTGCCGGGCCTCCTCGGCGGCCGAGACGACCGACTGGGGGCCCGCCTTGCGGTGTTCGCCCTGCGCGCGCGACATCGACTTGCGCAGCACCTCGGGCCGGCGCGAGTCGCGCTCGACGTCGGCGCGGGCCGCGATCGCGCCGGCCAGCTCGGTGCGCCAGTCGACGGTGTGGTCGAGCCGGTCCTCCGGGACGACGCCCTTGCGCACGCCCGCGACGTAGGCCGTGGACACGTGCACGACGTGCGGGTCGGCGCCGGCCTTCTGCAGGGCCTCGTACAGCGTCACGACGCCGGAGACGTTGGTGCGGAAGGCCTCGTCGATCGGCGGGTCGAAGGACACCGTGGACGCGCCGTGGACCACCACGTCGAGGTCGCCCGGCAGGGTCACCTCGCCCAGGTCGCCCTCGATCACGTTGACGCGTTCTTCGGCGACGCGGCGCAGCTCCTCCTCGCCGATCCGCTCGCGCAGCTCACGGAAGACGGGCTTGCGGAGCAGCGCGTCGAAGCGGCGCTGGGCCGGCTGGCCGGGCCGGGGACGGATGAGTACTGAGATCCGTACGTCCGGGTAGGAGGACAGGAGCTTCTCGAGAGTCGCCTGTCCGAGGAAGCCGGTCGCGCCGGTCAGGAGAAGGTGTGAGCTGCCGAGACGGTGGAACTCATGTCGGTCTGGCGTCATCCGCTGGCTTTCTCCGTTCGTGGGCATGAGCCGTCCCGTCGCGAGCTGTCCGGGCAAGACTAACGGCTGGGCGTCCGGCGACCAACGGCCGGGAGGGTCCGACCGAATTCAGGTCCCGTTCATTCTCGCGTATCCGAATCGGCCAGAACGTCGTTCATCGAACCGGACCGGAATGTCTCGACTCGGATGGGCGCCGACGCGAACCCCGCGTCGCGGATCGCCCGGCCCACCGACCGGTCGTCACGTGCCCGTTCGACCAGGTCAGAGTCGACTTCGAGGCGTACGGCGTCACCGAGGTCGCGGACTCGAAGGTCGCGCACGGCACCGCCGAGCGCGGCACGGACCGCGGTTTCGGCCCGCTCGATCCGGGCCAGCCGCGCGGGGGTGACCGAAATCCCGTACGCCACCCGGCTCGCCATGCAGGCGGCGGCCGGTTTGTCCCAGACGCGCAGGCCCCAGTGGCGGGCGATGCCGCGCACCGCCGCCTTGTCCAGACCGGCGTCGGCGAGCGGTGTACGCGCGCCACGCTCGGCCGCCGCCTGGATGCCGGGCCGGAACCCGGCGACCACGTCGGAGGCGTTCGTACCGGTGGTGATCGTAGTGAAGCCGAGCCGCTCGGCGAGGGCGTTCGCGGTGTCCAGGAGGGTGCTCTTGCAGAAGTAGCAGCGCCGGGGGCCGTTCTCCCGGTAGCCGGGCACGGCCATCTCGTCCGTCGCCGGCGTGTGGTGGGCGACCCCGAGGGCCGCGCAGAACTCCCGCGCCGCGTCGAGCTCGGCGGCCGGCAGCGACGGCGAGACGGCGGTGACGGCGGCGACCTGAGCGGAGCCGAGTGCGCGCACCGCCGCGGCGAGTACGACACTGGAGTCCACACCACCGGAGAACGCCACGAGGGTTCTGCCGTAACCTGCCATTTCGGCAAGTAGACCGTCGGAGAGGACCACAACGTCCACCATGCAACACCTATCAGTCGAGGGACTCCGATGACGGTATCTCAGCCTGACGGAGTCGCAGATCTCGGCTTCGCCCGCCTGGACACCGGACGCGCCGCGCGCACCGGTGATCCGGAGGTGGTGTACGGGCAGGGCAAGACCCCCGCCCAGATCGTCGCGGCGCTGCGGACGCTGCGGGAGGCGCATCCGGACCGCGCGATCCTGGCCACGCGGCTGTCCGAGGCCGCGATCGAGGAGTGCGCCGAGCACCTCCCCGAGGCCGTGCTCGATCCGGTCGGCCGTACGGCGGTGCTGGGGGAGACCGAGACGCGCGGCCGGGTCGCCGTGGTCGCCGCCGGCACCTCGGACCTGCCGGTCGTCCGCGAGTGCGCCGCGACCGTCGGTGTCTTCGGCGCCGAGCCCGACGAGATCGTCGACGTCGGCGTCGCCGGGCTGCACCGCCTACTGGCCCAGCTCGACCGGATCAACGAGGCCGACGTGGTCGTCGCGGTCGCGGGCATGGAGGCCGCGCTCCCGTCGGTGCTCGGCGGCCTGGTCGGCGTTCCGCTGATCGCCGTCCCGACGAGCGTCGGCTACGGCTGGAACCTCGAGGGCGTCACCGCCTGGCTCGCCACCGTCAACAGCTGCGCGCCCGGAGTCGTCTCGGTCAACGTGGACAACGGCTTCGGCGCCGGGGTGGCCGCCGCCCGCATCGCCCGGAGGACCGTACGGTGAGGACGCTCTGGGTCGACGCGGGCAACGGCGCGGCCGGTGACATGCTGCTCGCCGCGCTGCTGGACGCGGGCGCCGACCTTTCCGCCGTACGCTCGGGCCTGCGCGGACTGGGCGTCGGGCCGCTGGAGGTCGAGCCCGGCCCGGTGCGCCGGCACGGGCTGCGCGCCCTGTACGCCGACGTACGCGTGCCGCCCGACGACGTCTCGCGGAACCTCGCCGACGTGACCGGGGTCCTCGCGCGGGCCTCGCTGCCCCCGGCCGTCCACGCCTTCGCCGTGGCGGTCTTCGAGCGGCTGGCCCGCGCGGAGGCGCGGGTGCACGGCGTGGACGTCGCGGAGATCCACTTCCACGAGGTGGGCGCGCTCGACGCGATCGCCGACGTCACGGGCTGCGCGCTCGCCCTGCACAGCCTGGACCTGCTGGGACCGGCCGCGCGTGTCGTGTCGCCGGTGGCCGCGGGCTCGGGGGTCGTCCGCGCCGCGCACGGCCCGCTGCCCGTGCCCGTACCCGCCGTGCTGGAGCTGCTGACGGAGGCGGGCGCGCCGATGCGCTCGCACCCCGCGACGATGGAACTGTGCACGCCGACCGGTGCCGCGCTGCTCGCCACCCTCGCCACCGCCTGGGGCCCGCTGCCCGACTGCGTGCCCGCCTCGGTCGGGACCGGCGCCGGGACCGCCGACCCGCCGGGCCACCCGAACGTCCTGCGCGTGGTCGTGGGTACCGCGTCGGAGGCGGCGGACTGGGTGTCGGCCGAGCTCCGCCGGGTGGACAGCACGATCGACGACCTGGATCCCCGGGTGTGGCCGGAGGTGCTGGAGGCGTTGCGTTCGGCCGGCGCCGCGGACGCCTGGTGCTCACCGGCGCTGATGCGCAAGGGACGGCCGGGACAGGTCCTGAGCGTGCTCGTGGACGCCGCACGCCTCGACGCGGTGTGCCGGGTGGTGTTCGAGCAGACGACGACGCTCGGCGTACGGGTCTCCTCGGTCGAGCGGCGTTCGCTGCGGCGCGACCGGGTCGAGGTGACGACCGGCGGCGTGACCGTCGGCGTCAAGCGGGGGATGCTCGGGGACCGCGTGGTGACGGTGCAACCGGAGTACGACGACGTGCGCGCCGCCGCGGAGGCGGCCGGCCGCCCTCTGCACGAGTTGCTCGCCGAGGTGCGCGCCCTGGCCGCCGACCTGCCCTAGGTACGAGACCGCCGTAGGTCGTTGACACCCGGGGTCTCCGATCACCACGGAGACCTGGCAGCGCGTCTTCACCGAACTCCAGTCCCGCCTCAGTCACTACAAACGACGCGGTTACCCGCTCGCCGGTGACAACGGCCGGGATAAACGGGCCCGTTCCTTTCTCGCGGAAATGGACGGGAAAACGCGGTCCACTGACCGGACCCGGCTCTTGTCCGCGGCCTGCGCCGATGGCACCGTGTCGAATTACTGTTTCCTGGACCCCTCTTCGGTAAGGGCGGCCGATGTCCGAAGAAGACCATTCCCCTCTACCGCCCTGGCGGCGCCCTCTTTCCCGGCGCACTGTGCTGGTGACGGGTGGCGGGGCTCTCATGGCCACCGTTCTCAGTTCCAGTACGGCCAGGCGCCCGCGGGCGCTGGTCGCCGGGTCGGCGCCGACCTCGAGCCTGCACCTGGTCCGCGCGCGGGACATGCTCGTGCTGGACTTCGATTTCTACAATCTCGCGCCGTCGTTCGACAGCGACCCTCCGCGACTGCGGCGTGTCGACTCCGCAATCCTCGCCTACATCGTCGCCCGTTTCGAACCGCAGCACGTGATGGAGCAGACCTTCTTCGAGGACGTGACGAATCCGCCGGCGCCCGGCGCGGTGCAGAGCAAGGCGACCGGCCCCAGCAGGCTCGTGTTCGTCGTACCGGAAACGGTCAAGTCCCTGACCTACACGGAGGACGGCCTCCTCCAGTGGTGGCAGTGGATCACGCAGGCGGTCCCCGGGCCGCCCAACGGGTCGCCCCCGGACGCGCTGCACAGCGACCTGCTCGTCGTGGACTGGCTCCACCTCACGCCCGAGCGCGAGGCCACC
>Ga0247774_1001039_pt1 | contig 14037 bp, 8 predicted proteins | sample UWRJL001104B6_FD_179933 | JGI IMG/M metagenome (GOLD analysis project Ga0247774, IMG submission 179933) | Plant litter microbial communities from Arlington Agricultural Research Station in Wisconsin, United States - UWRJ-L001-104B-6 | ecosystem: Environmental > Terrestrial > Plant litter >... | reverse complement strand
CAAGAAGATCTTGTACAGTTTTTGGACGGTATCTTTCGCATCCTCGACACACTGCTCGCTGAAACCGAGGCTCGTGGCAATGTCCCGCGCCATGTCATCCGTGACCCCCTCGTTGATCTTGACGTACGTCGTCTTGATAGCGTCGGGGTTCTCTTTGGCGACCGTCTCGATATCGACGCCACCCTGCGACGACGACACGATGACGGGGCACTGCTTCGCCCGGTCCATGAGGATGGCAAGGTAAAACTCGCGGCGCGCGAACTTGCGCTCGCAGATGTACACCGAATTGCAAAGACGGCCGCCCTCGCCCGTCTGCTTGGTGATGAGCTTGTGGCCTATCATCTGCTGGGCAAACATCTCGGCTTCGTGGGGCGAGTAGATGACGCGGACGCCGCCCTTGAGGCCGTTGTCGAACGAGCCCTTGCCGCGACCACCGGCCAGAACCTGTGCCTTGATCACCATATCCTCGGTTCCAATCTCGTTCGCGACAGCCTTGGCCTCGGCGGCCGTCATGGCGACGGATCCCTTGGGGACGGAGACGCCATACTGAAAAGCAGTTAGATGCTGTCCTGTAGTTCCCAGACAGCGATTTCGACGGAGCTGCTCACCTTTCGAAGGAGATCGGCGGAGAGATACTCATGAATGCTCAACGCTCTCCGCTGCTGCGCGGCGCCGGGAAGTCTGATGGCGGGTGCGAGAGCGACCTGCAACTAGTTTATTAGCTGGTGTCTTTTCGACACGGGAAGCTTCGACAGAGAGCTTAGCTTACCTTGTTGGACCGCAGGGCCGAAGCCCGAGCCAGCCGGAGGAAAGGCTGCATGCTGTGTGTCGTGAGATCGCGCAGACGCGTCGGCTATCCTGTCGAGTTCACGGCGCACGCAATTGATGGATTATGGTAGTCGGGAGGTGACGTGTTGGAGCCAAGATAGGAACAGAATCTGAACGCTAAAGCCAGAACTCGACGTCAGTCTCAGACCAGTCCAGGGGGTCATTTGCCGACGATGGGCCGAATTGGTGGTGGTCGGTGCGTCTGAATTGCTGAATTGAAGTTAGGGTTAGGGACTTAACTCGAAGGTTGGGTTTCTCAGCGACCGGCGGATTATCAAGTTCACAAGCTGCAAGGGATCGTCAGAAAATGGGGGACAAGGTATTTAGCTTGCCAAGATGCAACATCCAGATGCTAAATTTGAACGTCCGGCGACGACGAGGCTCGCCGAGTCGATAATCGAGCATGGCGTCAAGGCATTCGACCCCAGATCAACTTCATCCCCAGAAGAGCGGCAGGCAGTAGGAGAGACCTTCAACCAGCTCATCAACAGGTACCCACAACGGCCCCGAACGTGTAAAATCTTGTCGCTAATCATTTACAGCGCTCGAACATGGCACCTCGTCCAATCCCTAAACGCTCTTGTCAAACCCGGCGCCTCGCCATCCTACCTCCGCCCCGAACTCATAAAAATCCTTACCCTCATCCCCCTCCGCCCAGATGGCGTTCGCGCAACCTTTGAGTTCATCTTCTCCGTGCACCCCAGCAACGAGAGCCTGACCAAGTCCGAGGAGGCTACTGTTCAGAAAAGAGGAGCGAGTATCACGCACGAGGCAACCGCCATTGCGACTCGCTTACTTTCTACCATCCCGGACTCGACTACCCCACAAGCTTGGATTGATGCTATTGCTCCACAGCTATTGGGCTTGCTTGATGGGAAGGACGGAGATGATCTAGCAAAGGTTGCGGCCCAGGTTATTGCGTTTGGGATCCTAGGGAGGCGGCAGCTTGGGTCTCCTGGTATGGATCGCGCTGCACGAACGAGTCCACGGGTTGTAGATGGGCTAATTGCTTTTAGGATCACCTGGGTGGAGAGCCTTCGTGGACCCCATTCTCAGAAGCATCCATCCATCCATCATGCCAAACTGGCGTTCGGAACTCGACCGTGAAACGGAAACGCTTGACGTCATTAATCTCAGTCAAGACCTCATTGCCGTTACTGCAGATGAACTACATCTCGCTCTCAGACGACTTTACCGACTTCTCCACTCCAGTCCATCACCAGGACTATGCCGTAGACTGGTCAGCCCTATTCTTCTTGACCTCTGGGCCCTCTCAATCTGGCCAGCCGCGCAACCGACCACAAAAGAAAACTACGGCGATCTTGCATATCCCATCCTGAAGATGTACATCAAAATCTCATCCCCAAGGAACATATCAGACGCCATTATCAGGGATCTATTGTACATAGGAGATTCTGCGGAAAATCAACTGCTCTGGAAATTTCACCAAACTGCTGGCGGAGAAATCGACATCGTAGTGTCACGGACTCCAGAAGTGCCTCCTCAGGTCGGAGTTGATTGGAGTATTGCCGAAGTCAGGGCCAAAGCCTTGGCAAGGCTGCTGGTCGAGACTTGCACACCGGAAGATATCTCGGTGGTGTTTGGAAAGCTCTTCGAGACATGGGTCTCCTCGAAGGTTATACAACCAACGCCGGAGGTTATTGTCAAATCGGAGGAGTACGAGAGTTCGAAGGATCCAACAAACGGGCTTGTAGGCATGATGGTGCTACGGCAGCTGATGGAACAAGCAACTGATAAGCTGGTCAGCAAGGTGGATCAGTTGCTCGGGCTCGTCTGCCAAGTCCTGGACGCCAATACCCGACAGCCGCAAGAAGAGGAGGTGATGTCCGTGACTCTAAGCATCCTAAGCCAGGTCGTATTGGATCCCAACTTCCAAAGGAAAACCGTACAGCCACGAGTTCTCGAGCTCATCGAAGAAGCTCTGGCGAGGATTTCGAACGAAGGCAGCGAAGAGCTATCAAGGACGGCACGGAATCTTTATTTTCTTTTGAAGAACCGTGACGAGCTAGAGGAGGCTCCCGACGTTACACTCCCGACCGACAAGCAAGTCGAAGACCGGAAGACGCTCAAGCTTGCCATGTCCTACATTACGGATGCTGACTCGCCGCCTCCAGTCAAGTCGGAAGGGTTGGATCTCATTTCCGGGCTGATTGTGACCAACAGCCCCGCCCTAGATATTCCAGCAGTTCTTGTTCTGCTGTCGAGTCTGCTGAATGATGTGGACGATTTCATCAACCTCCGTGTTATCAAAATGTACGTCCAGCTGGCCAACAAGCATCCAAAAACCGTGTGCAGAGAAATACTAGATCACTACTTGGACCCAGGAGAGCGGAGCTCAACAGACACGCGACTGAAGTTTGGCGAAGCGCTCGTTCAGGTTGTCGAGCGCCTCGGGGCGGTATTTGCCGGCGAAGTTGCGATTCAGGTCAGCGAGACGCTCCTGTCCATCGCGGGCCGTCGCGGGTACCGGCCAAGAACGATGGCCAGACAAGAACGGGAGGAGCGCATGCGGCAAAGGAAGAACAAGGAGGCCGAGGATGCCTGGGGCGGCGACGTTCCCGACATGAGTGACGACATCACGGAAGAAGAGAGGGCAAACAGCGAAATCCTTGCCCGGATTTTGGAGGGGTGGGAGAGCAAGAGGGGGAGTGAGGATGTCAGAATGCGCGCGTCTGCATTGTCGATCTTCTCGTCAGCGCTCGAAAGCAACATCGCGGGGATTGGGCCAACGCTGGTCTCTGCCGCCATTGATTTATGCATCAACGTGCTTGCGTTGGAATCCGAGCTCGAGAAAGGAATACTGCGTCGAGCGGCTATCATTGTTGTCCTGGAGTTCGTCCGAGCCCTGGACAATGCACGGCAGCACAAGATGAGGCTCGGGTTTGGCCTAACGGAGGAGAGCCGGAAGGACATTCTACGCACACTCCAGTACATCGAGTCGACGGACAATGATGCGTTGGTGCAGCAACACTCTCGAGATGTTATCGAGAGCCTGGAGAATTGGCAGATTAGAAGCCTTTTGCCAGAGGCTGCGAGGATGGAGAGCGGTCTTGAACGGCTGGTCGGGTTGAAGGTCGATCCCAACCGTGGCCAAATCGGAAACGCCGGTGGAACTCCGAGTCGACGTCCGAAGATTGAGGAAGTTGAGTGACAGGCAGGCGTGTCAGGGCATAGGGTCGAAGCAGCCAAGAGCGCCCGGCTTTTAACTTCCTATTCTGCAGTTGCATCGAGAGCAGCCTCTTCTGAGGCTTTGCCTGGTCTTAGAGCGGGTTGTATTGGACCTCGTGCATAGGGTGCACAACTTGGAGGTTCAGACTGCATATGCAAAATCTCCAACGGCAGCATCAACTCGTCCTTTTTCAGGGGAGCGACATGGACGTGATTTGCCAACATGGAATCATCCATGCCATAATGCATATTGCACAGAAGATGGTCCAATGTTGTCAGTATGACAAAAATGTTCGGTAACCTGTAACGGCATGGGCTAGAGCTTCATGCCAGGTGTTTTTGAGCACCGAGTCATTTCCCCGAGTCTCGCGGCGAGTCGTGGTCATGGGTGGAAAGTGGGGTGACCTTGCAGACGAAAACCCACATGATACTAAACATCTGAATCCAGCACTATGCATGGCTAGTCGCCTGGATTTGGTCTGTCGGAATGTAATGATAGGTTTTCGCGGAGCCCGCTGCATGTCCAATGTCGACTTCTCAAGGCTGTTCGCGTCTAATAATACGCAGGAGTCCGGGGCCGTCACAATTGATCGCGGATTGCAGGCCGTTTGTGGTCGTTGGTAGCAGCGCAGGTTTGCATGGGAGTGCTGCGACCCTAGTTCCGGGTTGCAGCGACAAATGATTCGGATAGGTATTGAGAATACCGGCTTCCCCAACGAAGACATTCCGAGCAGTTTTGATTTGCTCCCTATATTTCATGTTTACTCGTCACATCATGCGCGTTCTCCATCTTCTCTTCAATTTTTCGTCACCCGCGAGAGTCTCAAAGTCGGGAGATAGAGCAGCTACCCGAGGCTGCAAGCACCCTAGCTAGGATGGATCTGGATCCAGGTCTTGATCGTAACTCTGAGGATTCGGTGTTCCGAATGTCGATGAAGGGAATACTGCTAGATATAATACATATATGGAAAGCTTAGCCGTCTCATGCAGCGGCGACTTGCATGTCGCCAATTTCATGTGAGAGCAAGCTGGACTGGTAGTACGAGATGTAGGTCTCGAAGGCTACCCGCCGAGCCGCCGCTTTCGCCGGAGCCGCCGCATTTCGTATTTCGCCTATACGGTGGAAAGATTCCCAAATCGGAGACTCGGGCCTTGGTACTCCTGCGTGGAAAGGGAATTTTGAAGTTAAGGTTCTCGACCGCGTGTTTCGTTGCATACCTGCCTATTTCGAGCTCTGCATGTCAGGCGTGACCAGACGAGAGAGATTATGCTCCTCCCCTTCTATACCCAATATCAATGCAGGTCGGGGACACGCTTGCCGGAAAGTGAATGAAACGACTTGCTCAATACAGGAAACTCGGCACCGCTTCAAGTCACGCGCCCCGGCCTTCTTGCTTAGAATAATATCGTCAGCAGTCTTGGGTTTGACTGGCCACTCGTTGATGAAGCAGAAGGGGTGGTCACTCTCTTTCTAATATCTTATTCAAAACGACTGTTGCAAGCATGAACCATCGTCTAGAGGCTGCCTCCTCGCAAACTCGTACGATTTTTGCCGCATGTGGGTTGTCTGACTAGTTGCCATTGGCAAGCCATGCTGTTTGTATCGCGGCTTTGTTCACCCTTCTGTTGTCGTGTAGAAATTCGCCCTTGCGCCCAAGGCTGAACCCGTCGATAAAAGAAAGTTAATGGTTTTATAATGTTCAACTAGGTAGAGCCTGTGTGGCCTAAAGTAACATGTCAAGGCTTGCGTTGTTACTAAGTCCATATAGTTGGATTCTATTTGGTCGCGTGACTAGATATTGTACGAGCTCACTGCCTCATCATACGGGAACTAGGGAGGGCATGTTTGGACTGGCGTGGCTAGGAACTCTCCGAAAGTCTGCGTCGGTACAAGAGTGGATGATCCCGAAGTTGCCACATTTGGGAAGTAAAAATCCCCCGACTCGACCTCCTCCTGCACCGGGGCTGCACACCGGAGCTGCACACCTCGCAGCCCCGGGTTAGCCTGTACTCACCGGGTTGGAAATCCTCACTGTGGAATCTTGTCGCATTTCCTTCCTCAGGATCGAGGATAGCGCGGCGGAAAACCTTAAGTTGCAGCCTGCAGCCTGCAGCCCAAAAATTGACACTTGCTTGCGCATTTGAAATGCGATAAATGCAAGTAGAACTGAGTCAGTAATGTTGTCAATGTAGTCAGAGCTTGGGCGGTTTGTGACTCGTCATTTGTCGTTGGACGGTGCACTCGCAAGGGAGTGACCAAAAGGCTTGTTGATGTGGCCTTATGAATAAGAGACACGAGAGAGAGGAAATCGACAAGTGTCTGGATTCCCGGGTATTAGTTTGGTGGAGCTACGCTTAAATGTCACTATCAAGAGCAGAGTTCATTGCATGATGTAAAACAGGGTGATATGGAGGACTCTGGGTTGGAGCGGCTAAGGCAGACCATGGCGCCGCTACCTGAGTTCCGATATCCAAAACTCACGAGTTAGCTCATGTGTACCGAAATACTAAACGTAGAATCAGGTGGTAGGAGAAGTTTTTACGGTACTTTGAGGGCCACAATAAATTCGGCCCCATCAAATAAGGAAATAAATGGGTGGCCGGATATCAAACTGCTCCCGCAATGAATGGGTATCAATAGCGATAGAGTATTGGAAAGAAGAAGGAAAAACCTATGAGGCATTTGCTCGATTCGTACCCTGGTCTATGTTCGGCCAGTAGGCTGACTAGGGCGGGGGAGCAGGGCTGATGCGGCTGCCGAGCTAGGGCTCTTGTAGTAAGTAGCACTTCCCGTTTCCCTGAATGGTCGAGACACGAAGAACATTCGTCGTAGTGCTAACTGGATGGTAGATACCCTTAACAATAGAATCTTCGTCACAAACCAATCGGGAGAACGCGCCATGGGCAGAAGAAGCGAGCACGAGACAATAGCCGGGCCGAGAAAAGAAAAGAAGAGAGCAGATACTTCCGTGTCGACATGCTCTGTCAGGAAGGTGCAAATTGTTGAGGCTACTGACAACAAGCTCTTTTGCCCAACGAATCGGCTCGTCACATATTTTCGTGTTTCTAGAACATGAGACTCGCACTAGCTCCTGCTCCAAGTGCGACATTTGATACAGGAGACAGGTCGCCGTCCGATGAGTCGAGGACCCAGGTACTCAAGCCGCCAACTTCTTTCCAAACTTACCAAGCGCGTCTGAAAATCATATCACGCTAGTGGAAGCCGTCTCTTTCCCGAAAGTGCCGAGGAAGAGTTCGGCTTTGACTTGAGAAATTGTGGCTTGGATCGAGAGCGGAAGGTGAGCTATTGTCCGACCCTCCACCAGCTGGACTGAAACAAAGGAAATGCCGACTTTCGTTAGCCACATTGGGACCAAAACTGCCATGATTCGACGAAAGAATACGGTGTCTCGGAAAATCGAAGCATGGGTTGGAGGTCGTACAAAGATTGGCTCGCCGCTAGCTCGCCGATTGTTCTCGTTCCTGGATTTCCAGGATTCTTTGCTTTTGCTGGTTGACGTTAATACTGGAGACTGGCATGTAAGTGGGATCTGAATATGGTGTGGCGGCAGCACGCCAGCATGGCTCGGTGAGCGTAGGCTCTGAGCCGCCCTCCTTGGTGGGTGATCAAATTAGAAGCTAGCTCGATGCTAGCTTGGTTTCGGGGAAGGGCAAAGAAGCTCCTATCAGGCTATCGCCGATCTGTGAGTGAGGCGGTAGGTCCGATGCCATGGATCTGGAATCTGATGAGTTGTAGTAGGAAACGGTGACTGTAAGAATCTTTGCTACCATGTGTACTGCTGGCAAGACTTTTCGCAGTGTTTGAAACAGACGAGGTACGGCTTAGTCCTTGATCACGATCTTTTGAAGCTAGGTCATTGATAGATTATCTCTGGCTTCGTTACCTACGCGCCTACTCGCCTTGCCAGGGGCAAACAAGCTTTGTCGCAATCCCTACGGCAGGATGATGAAATTGTGACCAACAACCTAGCGACTTATACCGGCACACCGATCACCGATAGGCCGACAAGCCGAGTACCGAGGACGACTACCGTGGGGGCATATCACTGACCAACCCCACTGAATGATTGAATGATTGAATGATGCCCCTTTCGGCGGGTCCATCCCACCACAGCCAACCAACTTCAGCCGCTGTCAAAACGGAAATGACCCACTCACACACCACCCAGCTCACCTCGTCAATCCACGTACCCGAACCGTCCGCCCGTCCCGCCATAATTCCTTTTTCTTCCCTTTTCGGTTGCCAATTCTCTTTTATTCTCTTCGATTTTTCGAAATGTTCCACAATGAAATCCACAGCTAAGCTAATTACGAAAGCAACCCACTACCGAGCCTCTCTAAGTGCCGCATTAATAGATATCTATTATTTGAACAAAGGTACAGGCTGAGCCTTTTTATTCGCGTCAGATCCAACAAAAAATGCAATTCATTACTGGCTAGCGGACGGGTTTGTTTCCGAGCTAAGCCCGATATATCCATTAGCACGCACTTCTCGTACGACTTTAAGCAGTTGGCAAGAAATGGCTCGGCGGATCAAGAGGCGGCAGCAAGGACAAACTTCCTGGGGCCTTTTCTCCCTGCGTGTTCCCATCCGTCCATCCGACACCTCTTGTCATTTAGCAAAGGATGTTAACACCTTGTGGATAGGGTTGATAATCCCTATTCACTGTCAGTACGGCTACGCACTCGTCTTGTGGAGAACCGACGGCATCCCCCAGCATTGAAGCGATTCCACGTGGTCTTCTCCAACATGAATGGATCTGCACTGTAGCGTAAAGTGATGCTGTAATTTTCGTTCTTATCTCGAAACTTCTCCCAAGCTGCGAAGGAACTTCCGAGAATCAGGAGACCCAAGCCAACACCAAGCCATCTTTACGTAGTAGCATTTAAGTCTCCATAAAGTGGTCCCGGGCAGGATCTCCACCGACTTGCTGCTTAAGCCTTGACCGACAGAGCTCCCAGACGAGAGCCCGTATATAGGGAAAAGGTGGCTGTTCCACATCCAGCCGGACGCCCTTCCTCACGATTAGAATACTCCAAAGAGACATCGTGGGCAAGCACAGGCTGGCAGCCGCATCGGGGAGTCGACGGTGAGTCGCCACTTCACTAAGGCACGCTGCACATACCTACGCAATGGGACCACGCAACCGATGGAAACCGTAGAATGGACGGTTTAAACGGCAAGATTCGAGAGAAGTAGGTCACCAGGAGCCCGGCAGGAATGGAGGCAGGCAGGCATGCAAAAGGCGCGGCAGTCCTAACGGCTATCAGTTCTCATATTCCGTCAAAAGCAGTTTGCAGGTGCCAGTCCTCCATGGCAGCCGGCCCGTGTCTAATGATCAGATTTGCTGTCAAGTTGTCAAGTGTTTCTAAAGAAAACAAAACGCAAAATAATTCCGTTCGGTGATGGATCAGCTTGAAATCTATAGTAGCCTCAAGTTTTTTCGTGATACAAAGGGATAAACTGCTGCCGTGGGCGCTCCGAAATTACGGACGAGATTGCGCGCTCCAGAGCGGGCTCAGTGACGGGCGGTTCTGATCTTCTCCACCAAGCCCAACCTCGCAACATGGCATATTTCTAGACTAGAATGCTGTCAGACATCCCATCGAGAAAGCATGTCGTCTGATCAGGGGCTCACGGCATATTCGTGATGGCTCGTTACACATGTACGCAGTGTTACTAGCTGGGGCAAGCGATTTTTCCCCCCGGTTCCTGTAAGTGGCCGCGTGGTCGGCGCTGGCTAACGCTGTTCCTGCCTTTGACAGGTTTGCCGAGTGTCGCCAAATACGCCGTACGGGGCAAACTTTTTGGGAAACCCACCGTCAACTGGCTAGTGGAGGTCTTATCACTTCACATCGACATGCCTTTGTCCTGACTGGCAAGTCCTGTCGGTGATAATTCTTCATTCCAAGTTGTCAGCTCTCAACGGTACCAGCGAATCCGGCTAGTGGAAGTTTGGCGTCGAGCCCGCCATGCTACAAGGGTCAACTCCACCGATCCCCAACCCCATTGAGCACTCGGGTTCTGAATTTCTGGCGCTGTGCGCCAAGTCTGGGTGGGCCCATGCAATTTCGGCATCCATCCGCCATCCCATTTATGCCCCTGGCTCCTTTACCACTACTATTGGTGCGTAGCTCGCAGTTTCTTACAGAATCAACCGTCAACAACCACACAAACCCCCCACACCCCTTCCGTGTTCTATCAGATTGGTGGCGCTCATTTCACACTCCCAAGAAAGAGTATTGTATTTGCTGGGAGAAAAAGTAGTTATGTAGTACGAAGGTACCCTCGTGCCCTCGTACTTGAAGCAAAGGAGTTGTTAGTGTTAGTGCGTCTGCATGTTTTTGATGTGAAAAGTGCCTCTCCGTCGGCAAGAAGTCAGCTCGAGTGCTGCCATACAACACAGAACGGGGAGTGAGGAATATTGGGATGTGGTTGCTCTCCCAGACCCCCGTACCAAACTTCTCGAGTAGCATGCGTACCTGAGGCGGGAGCAATATCGCTCCTCGCCATTGCTCTCGCAATATGAAGATGCAGCACAAGTAGTGCAATGCATCGTCATAATCGCCATTTCCATTGTGCACGCATCGTCCCATCAAAGAACCACGCCCGTTTCCAAGGCTCCACTCCTTCCCATATTGAAAGATAGGTAGAATGATGCTACTACGTCTGCTCTGACGCTCGACATGTTCTAAAAGAAAGCTATAAAAATCCAGTCCCACCACACTCTCACCACCCTTTTCGCCACCCTTGTCGGTCACAGCTACTGCTGCTTGTTGTCTTTCTTCCTCGTTGCTTTTCTTGACAGTCGTCTCTCGGACGCCATCTCGCGGAATACACAAACCAGATCCAAGGATCCACCGGCTTCGCTCTAGCTAATTGGCAAACCGGCGTGCCTGATTGAGACTTGCATCACACTCTCATCACTGGCACTCGCGCCGCGCCCGGTTTTGCATCGAACGATCTACGCCAGCTAGGGTCCCCGCCTTCACCTCGGTGACAGCGGTTTCGAGCTGTCTTTATAATCTCCGGGCTCCTGGAGTTCCTTCTTCGTCTTTCCCGACGAACCACCGCTTTCCTGTCGGCGGACAGGGCATACTCGGAATTTCTTCGAGGAATTCCAAAGAACACCACTCCCTCCATCAGTGTACTCTGTACCGAGTAGATACCCTCCCTCTTGATCCTCGTTCACACCTCCAATTCCTCCTCTTCAGATACAAGACGGCACAAAGCCAAGAATTCAACAACCATGAGCGGAAGCGGCGGCTTCTACAAGTACCGATGCAAGTACTTCTACTCGAAGCAATGCCCGGAATGGGTGTACGTCAACGGGGACCCATGCCCCGATTGCCTTGTTAGTACCTTGACGTCTTTTTTGACACCTCAGTCAAGATTCCGTTGACTAACACGGCAGTACAGCGAAAGGGACTTGATGCCACCGAGGGTTGTGCTTCAGTGTGGCCTAACGCCCGCGACGTGTGCGTGCCTATCATCCAGGATGGATTCCTCCAGTATGCCGTCATGGAGCTGGTGAAGCCCGATGCCTCGGGCTACTGGACCCTTCGCGCCAAAGCCTCCCAGCCTCCTCCGGTGGCGTTCATTGTACCAGCAGCCGAGCTCCCCCGGCCCCGTCCCTCACCGAGTCTTGCCATGGGGGGAGGATCGGGACCAATGGACGGGCGGTACTGACGGCAGCCGGGGCCTCCGACGAGAGAAGAATGGGGGTTATGGGGGTTGAGCAGGTAACAGGCACGACTTGGACGAATATCCATGCGCACGAAATGACGGCGGCCTTCCTCTTCTTGGTTGTTGTTCCTCTTCCTTTTGGCTTACAAATTGCCCTCCGACTCCGATTTTGACCGAACCCCTCTGATATCATGCGAACTAGAATGATAATTTGCACTATGGAAATGGGCTAAATGGGAACAAAGGGCATTCAGGGTATGGTGATATGACGGAATCAGAATTCGGAACTGCCAGCTCAGTTTCCGCTTGGCAACCGCGGCTAGCTACACGGCAAAAGCCGAATCAAACAGGAGCGGTAGATATTTGACCTGTCGTTTGGCAGGCGGGATAGCAAGACCCGACGGCCGTCATCGGCGTCGGAAGCTCAAGTATTGATACAGCATTGAGAAAGAAAAAAAAAGGTCCGTCCTTGTTTTCATGTCAAATCAGTGGCTCCCGGGATTGGGTTGCTCCAGTATGCGGTACGTGCATGGCATGGTGCGTTGGCTGAAGATTTTGGCCGGCCCACATGTTGACCATGATCTCTCCCGAATCAGCGGTGCAGTCGTCCGACTTCTGACGAACCGCGATGCATGCGAGTTGGAGCTACCCATACCTCTAATAACCTGAGTGGAGTGGTCGGGACATGAAAGGTTACCCTCACCCACCAAGTTTCGCCCCCTACCGACAGGTAGTATCCGCTATCAACCCAAGGCGGGCGGCTACGGCGAGGGGAGGTAGGTTGGCAGGTTAGCAGGCTAGCAGGTTCCACCCTCCGGCCCAAATATGCCGAAAGCCTATCCGGACTTTGCTGCGGATTGGGACCAGGGGTGACAAGAGAGCTAGGTTCGCAGTCGCAGAAGCTAACAATTGGAGAGCACGATGCAGACCAATATCCCTGCTGCCACGCTGTGCCCTTGGGTACTGCGAACTAGTACCATAGACGTGAAATGTGGAGCTTCCTGCAAACGCCATCACGGATCCGGGACAGTTCCTCTACAACGTGGTGGGAAGTTGGAGCTGCTGGATAGCACCAATCGATGCGACGACGAGGCCGCAAATGGGCATAGGCCCGCATCGCATTGGTGATGCCAGATGCACTGTAGCTCCGTTGATGCATCAGTTCGATGGCAGTAAATAAAACGCGCAAGGGCTTCTCTCCATCCGGTTTGCAGGGCTGGCCTCCATTCCAAGTACGGCGGAAGCGACCTGTCCAAGCCCGGGTAAGCCCCAGACGAATGAGTGAGGATTCCGTGCTGGTTGGTCTTGTGGTGGAGCAACTGGCCCGTCGTCGTGCTTTGTCTGCCCATGCACTGCGAAGTACCTTCGTAGGCGTGCATTTTCAGCGACGGCCGATCCAGAAAATCTTCCGAAGGCCCCGAGTCCGTTTCAGTACCTGGACCGAAGAATTTGTAACGAGATGATAAGGGACGGGGCGGCGGCAAGAGCAAATGATGATCACTTCTATGCTCAGTTCGGAGTCAAAGCCCTGCCGTTTGGACCTTGCGGGCCAAGGCCGACCACTGCGCGCGCTACGTCTGATCCTCTGGTGAGAAAGTGAGCGGGCAACTGCAATGGTAAGCGGGGAAAGATCACGGAGCAGACTCGGGGGAAAAAATGTCTAGAGAGCTCGTCAGCACCTAGGTGCCCCGGCCGGCAGCTGCCCGCCATGGCCGCTAAACTAGCCCACGACGCACAAGCGAGAACGGGATTGATGCCGAGCTTCAGGTCTCGTCGGCTGCACTCAGGGTTCTTCTGGATGATTTGTGACAAAGGTACAAAGATGCGTTCGCAGCGGGTCGGTATTGATGAAGGAAGCAGCAGGGTTCATCAACCGTGGATGGCAGATGCGTAGCCACCCGCAGTGCACGGTCGTTAGCTTCTCCGCAATCAACAGGCCGGTGACTGGGGTGTTTAGGGCTGTCATTTCGGGCTCATCCTCCTCCGCCGAGCCAGAAAGTCAATTTGTGACTTGTGACAGTCGTGGCCTGACCTCCTAGTTGCGCGCGGCGTGGGATGCCAATCCTAAGCGACATGAATTTGGCAGCGACATCTCGGCTGCAAACTCGGAGGTAATGATTTGCGAGAAATGAGTTGGTTGGCTTCCTGACGCCGCATGTAACGGTGGTCAATGTCTCGTCACGGATGTTGCTGACTCGGCTACGACCAACTGCGGAACTGCCAGGATAACCTCGGCGAGCGCATTCCTCACCTTTCATCCGAAGGTAAATCTTAGGGAAGCGTGCACTTCTATTAGGGGCAACCAAAGAACC
>Ga0247774_1001037_pt1 | contig 14039 bp, 10 predicted proteins | sample UWRJL001104B6_FD_179933 | JGI IMG/M metagenome (GOLD analysis project Ga0247774, IMG submission 179933) | Plant litter microbial communities from Arlington Agricultural Research Station in Wisconsin, United States - UWRJ-L001-104B-6 | ecosystem: Environmental > Terrestrial > Plant litter >... | reverse complement strand
CGCGTGGGACGAGGCGCTTCACGCTTTCGCGACGGACCTCGATCAGGACGCACTGTACGACGTGTACGTCAAGAACCCTCCCTGAACAGCACCGAGTGCGCGGCGCTCGCGGACCCGTCAATGGCTGGTGGCGTCGGACGGGTCGCTGCCGGCGCGTATCTCGCGCACATCGGTCACGCCGTCCGCGTCGCGATCGAGCGCCGAACGGCGTGCCTCGGAGTGATCGGGCTGCGGCGGGTAGCAGGTGATCGTGATTGGTCCGTTCGCACCGGCGAGCGCACTGAGCGGCAAGCTTTGCCCGAGGCCATCCTCGAGCGTGCTCTCGTTCGGTCGCGCAGCGTTCGGTGCCGTCACGAGGTAGCCGAACGCGCCCTGTCGCACACCTGCATCGCACTCGCCGCGCGCGGCGGAGCCGAGCAGCGTGCGCAGATCCGCAACGTTACTTCCGCCATCCTCCAGGGTCAGCTGCTGCCCGACCATCGGCTTCAAGTTGGAGTCGAAGGCAAGCATGAACGCTTCGAGCTGCGAGCGTTCCGTGAGGCCCGACGGATAGCAATTGCCGCTACTTGCGCCCGCTTCGAGCAGCGAACCGAATTGGAAGCAAAGCGGCAGGATTTGGCTACTGAACTTGGCCGGGAAGGTCGGGTCGGACAGCGCCGTCGCGACCGCGGCCAGTGCGGCCTGACACACCGGATCGCCCGGCGCAGCGAAGCAAACGTCCGGCACGGGACCCGAGGCGAGGCACAGGCTCGCTGGCTGCTGCAACGCCGGCGGCAGGCTCGCGAGTGCTCGCGAAGACGCGCCACGGAAGCTCGCGACGCACGCCGAACGCGTCGCCGCGACGGGGAAGACCACGTCGAGCCCCTGCAGGTTGCCGGGGTCACCGGAGCCGAGTGGTCCAACCGGACGCGCCGCGAAGACTATGGCGCCGTGGAAGCGCTGCGTGGTGTCGACGCTGCCGTCGTGGAGAAATCCGAAGCCGCGCACCTGGGGGCCCTGGTACGCCGTCTCATCGGCAAAGGGGCCACCGCGTGTCGCGCCGAGCACCGAGTCGTTGACCACGACGGGCAAGGTCGGCGTACCGAACATGCCCGCCTTTTGGTACAGGTTGCGAAGGTGCGGAATTTTCAGGACTTGCGACTCATTTTCGAAGCTGTATTCGCCGCTCGTCCCAAAGAACCCCGCGCGATACGCGCCAAACTCCCCGTTGCCGTTCGGCTCGAGACGGTGGCAACCGTGGCAAGTTTCGAAGCTATCGGTCACGCGCAGACGACAGCTCGGCAGCTCGGTCAGGCTGCAACCTTGAAGCAGGTCACGGAAGGCAGAGCTGCCCTGCGCGGCTTGATCCGCAAGCGCGCGCCGATCGATGTTCGCGACCGCGACGGCAGAGGTGAGGCTCGACTGCAGCCCCGCCGGCTGGCGCAGGGGCGAATTCGCCGGTAGCGCATTCGGAGGGATGGCTTGTGTGATGAGCTTCAGCAGGTCCGAGCCCGCGGTCACGCCGAGCTTCGCACTCGCAAAGACGATGGCCAGCACCGAGCCGTCGAAATCGACCGAGGCTTGTGCGGCCGCAGCGGGCAAGAGCCCGGTCGCGTCCGGGACGATCGGGGTCGCGGCCAGCTCGGCGGCGCTCGCCGAAAGACCCGCGAGCAGCGGCCCGAGCACGGAGAGCACGGCCGGCGGACTCGTCTGCCCAGCGCGGACGTAGCTGTCGAGTGCGGCCCGACCGCCCGGATCCGACACGATCCCGCGCAACAGAGCTTGCAGGCCCACGACCTCCGGCACGTGGCGCAGCGCATCGACGATGGGGTTTTTCAGGCAGCGACAGGCTTGGGTTTCTGGGTTTACGTTCACGGTGCTGCCGTCGAGGGCGCGGCAGGTGCCAGACCGGAACTGCTCGTCCGTCATGCTGGCGCAGCCGAAGAACAGCGCGCGCGCAGCCGCCTGATCGGCCGTCAAGCCATTGTCGAGACTGCGCACGGGGTTCGGCGGCAGCGTGAGCTGTAGGCTGAAGTTCGTGAAATCTTGAAACACCGCGGGCTCGAGCTGCCGATCGTTGCCATTCAGACCGACGATCGCGACGTCGAATTCTCCGAACGAATTGTCCTCGTTGAATGTGCCGAAGTTTGGCTGCACACCGGGGCGATCTTGGACGCGCCGCACGCGGTCGCCCCGCCAGTGTTGAGCACCCGCGTTGGCCATGCCGCGCAGGGTCTGCGTATTCATCGGTCCCTTGTTGCTGCGAAAATCCGGCGTAGGGACCGCGGCATTCGGATCCGCGGCGAGATCGAGCGACGCGAACTCCGTGGGCACGGTGAAGGGCCCGGGATTTTTCACCGTGGCGTTGTCCGGATCGCCGAGATCCCAGCTCAGACTGTCGAAGTCAGCGAAGACGTGGCAGCTCGCGCAGGCCGAGTCGCCGTGCGACGAGCTGAGGCGGGCATTGTACAGCACGCTCCGGCCCTTGCTGATCGAGGCGGGCTCGGGGCTGGGCAGCGTTTCACGACCGAGCACGGTCAGGCGCTCGGCATCGAGCGTCACGAGCTCGTTCGTGAAGTGCGTCTTCACGTACAGCCGCTTGCCCGAAGCATCTAGGGCAAGACCGACCGGGCCCGCCGGGTGGCTGACGTCGGCGCCGAGGGTCACGTCGCGCAGCTGGTCGCGCGCCCGCGCGCGCGCGTTGTCGAAGCCGGAATCGAGACTCGAAGCCTCGATCACGCCCACCTTGTCCGAGCCGAGCGCGGCGAAAAAATAGCGCTCGCCGTCCGGTGAAAAGGCGCCTTGCGTGAGAAATGCCAGGCTCTGCTCATTCTCCGCGTCGCGGCGAGCGCAGCACTGCGAGTAGTCGATGTGTGTGTTCAGGTGCACGGGCAGGACGCGGTTCTTGCGCGGGTCGATGGTCGTGATGCGCGTCTCGTGCAGGTGACCGCGCACCGTCGAGCTCGAATGGGCGCCGCTGCCCTCGAAGCGCGTGAGGTTCTTGGCCTCGGTGTTGGCGACGAACAGGCGCCCCGTTTGTGGCTGGACGGCCATGTCGAACAAGATCGTCCCAACTTGACTGTAGGCGCGCGTGACGGCGAGCCGCTCGACGTCGATCGCGAATACGTCTTGATCGGGCAGCGAAAAACGCACATCGTCGTTCCACGCCATCGGCGGCGCCAAGGCGTCTGCGTGCGCGGCGGGCGTTTCGACGCTGCGCGGATCGGCGTCGAGCCAGCAGCCCTTGCTGCCGTCTGCAAAGGTCGCCTGCGAAGCACCGCACTGCCCCGGGCCGTCGAAGAACTGAACGATCACGCCCGTGGTCGGCTGCAGCGTGCCGTCGCCGCTCGTACATTGGCAATTGGGATCGACCACGCCGGGTATCTCGACACGGGCGCCGAGCACGCGGTTCTTCGCGTCCGTCCGCACGCACACCTGCTGCAGAGCCGAGTCCCGCTGGCTGCTGCGAGGATCGGGGATACAGCGGCCCCGGCCGGACACCGCGCGCATGCCGCCCGCGATGATCCCGCTGCCGGGCACACCGCGTTTCAGTGAGAATTCACCGTCCTTCACGACGAAGCTGCCCGCCGAGTCCGTCGCCAGCAGGGGCGCGACGCTGGCGAGGCCACGCTGCAGGACGCGCTCGGCGGGGACCGCGCTCGTGCGGTTGCCGGTGTGAAAGCCCGCCGCGTACACCACGCCCTGGCCGACCGCGAGCGCCCGCGGCGTGTCGGTGAAGAGGTTCACGACGGCCAGCGGTGCAGTCGCATGCTCGGGATCGAAAACGAGCACGTCCGCCAGCCCCGCTTGGCTCTTGGCTCCGGCGGGCGCTGCGAGATCGGCGCCACTCCGCGCACTGTCCAGCGGATGGTGCTGGCCGCGGTGTGCGGTGCTCACGAACACGCGACGCTGCTGGGCGGCCGTCTCGGTCACGACGATATCGCGTGGCTCGTCGCCGACTTGTAGGGTTTGGGCCACGCTGCCCGTGCAGTCGTCGGTGTCGAGCTCGACGACGCTGATGCTATCGGACAGGTGATTGACGACCCAGACCTCGGCGTCGTGGCGCCATTCGTGGATCACGGCTACGGCCACGGGCCGCATGCCGACCTGCACGGCGCCGCAGCGGCGCACGCCCTGGTCGCGCGGCTCGAGCAGCTCCAAAAAATCGTCGTTGGTGTTGGTGACCAGCACCAGCCCGCTGTTCGCGAGCGTCGCCACCGGCCGCACCGGATCGACCTCGAAAAGCGTGTAGTTCGCCGCCGGGTCGACCTTGTCGCTCGGGTTATTGGGATTCACGAAGCTCGGATCGAGCTTCAGCGGCTCCGTTCCTGAACCGATCGACGGTGAGCTGCCAAGCGACGAGCAGCCGGCCGCGAGCAGCACCCACGAGGCCACGCTGACGCGGGCGACGACTGGCCAGCCACTCGAGCGCACGAACCCAGAGCGCGAAGACGACTCCATGGACGACCCCTGTCGCTATTGACCCACGTCTGATCGACTAGCTCTGAATGTAGAGCGATTTCAGTCTGCGCGTCTAGCGGAGACAAAGTCGATATCAGGCAGGCAACTGGCGACTTTCGTCAGGAGCTGGTGATGAGGCGCTGCCGCCGTGCTCACCACGAACGCAACCCCGGCGCAGCGCGCCGGGGTTTTTCTGCTTCGTTGGCGGATTACGACGCGAGCTGGAACGTCAGCCGCTGATGTGTGAGTCCGGCTCGAACACGACATCCTTGCCGCCCACGCAACCCACCACGGTGTTGCGGCTGCCAATGGCGATGCCGCCATTCGGGGCCGTGATCGTCGCGGGAAGCTTTCCGACACCGGCGTTGAGCGTCACCGCGTTGCTCGCGCTGCTGCTGTTGCTGTAGAGAGTGACGGCCCCGGTGCCAAGGGCGGACGCTGCGCCATTGATGGCAATCGACCCTTGCACGTTGATCTCCACCGGACCCAGAGACGTGTCGAACACGATCTGCGCGCCGGAATTCACCACCAACGATGAGAGGTTGAAAATTCCGCTCGCGAACGTCAACTTCGAGCCATTGACGGTCACCTGAGCATAGTTCCCGGGTAGGATTTGCGAGGTGGGCGGGTTGCCGGGGTTGATCGTGACGTTGGCAGTGCCGACTGGCACCGCGTGCGCTGCCAGTACCGACTGCTGAGCGGAGCCCGGCGTGACCGTGCCGATGATTTTGCCGCCGTTGATCAGCTCGCCGTTCGCGGCCGAAGGCGCCGCACCGGCAATCTGCACATTGCCATTGATGGTTCCCCCCGAGATGCGGACCTGACTAGTAGTGGTGTTGTTGATGTTAGCGTCGCCGTTGGCGACCGCGCCCGACTCAATGCTCAATGCGTTCGTTGCGAGCCCGCCGACGGTCGTGACTCGCTGACCGAGGCGGAGCGAGCGGGTACCGACTAGGCAGGCCTGAGGGCCGCCCCCGCTGCCGAGCGCGCTCTCCGCACTGCTCGTATTCTCACTGTATGAACCGCCTTCGCTGCCGCACGCAGCGAGCGTTCCTAGCAACAACAGGCAAGCAGCGGGCAAAGTCTTTCGTAGCATCTTGTTCGAAGCCATATTCAATTCCTCCTTCAGATTCCCTCAGACCATCAATCGTGACCGTGATTGTCGGTATTGCCGACAATCGTGCGCCGCCAGCAGGCGCAGCGCGGCGAGCCGAGTACAATTACGGATTTGCCAAACAATCGAAACGCGAGCGCGCAGAAGCGACTATCCCCTTGATTGTTCTATCCGCGACTCTCATCGTTCGACCTTTGCCCACGAGCTCGCGCTCGTGACTCCCGCAACCCGCACTCGACCCTGATATCGACACTAGACCTGCGCCCGCGCCGAAAGCAAGCAACACCGGGGCGACACCTCCTCATGGAAGTCTAGATTGCTGTTGGGCGTGCAACGATTGGCGGACGTAACGGTGACGGAGCTATCGTGGCCCAGAGTCGAAAACCGCCGCTTGGCTCAGAACGGCTCGATGAGCGTCGGCGATCCACCGCTCAATTCCCCGACTGGTAAGCGGGCCGGCATCTGAATCACGTCATGCTCCGTGCCAAGGACTAGGCTTCGCCCCGCGTGACCCGACCGCTACCAGACATCCTCGCAGCCGGCCTCGACGTGCTGATCGTCGCCATCAATCCTTCCGTTCGCTCCGAGCAGGCCGGCTACTCGTTTGCATCGAAAGGCAATCCGTTCTGGCGTCTCCTGCACGAAGCCGGCTTGACCCAGGTCCTGCTGAAGCCCGAGGAAGGAACGCGTTTGCTCGAGTTCGGCATCGGTCTTGCGAGTGGTGTGCGCCGCGCCACCCGAACTGCGGCAGAGCTGACGCGCGCCGAGCAGCGACTCGGCGCAAAGCGCGTGGCACGCGTCGTAGCGGAGCTGCGCCCTCGCTACGTCGCGCTGCTCGGACTCACGCTCTATCCAATCTTCTTTCCAGCCGGCAGCGAGCGTGGGCCGGGGCTCAAGACGGACACCCTGTCCGGCTCTCGGGTGTTCGTGTTGCCGAACCCGAGCGGGCTCAACCGCGCCTACCCCGGCTTCCACAAGAAGCTCATCTGGTATCGCGCGCTTTCGAGCCTCGTTCGGCCCTAGCTGCCGTCTGAGGCCAAATCACTGGGCGAGCACGCAGATCGAGACCTCGTCCAACTCCCATCGGAGCGGTATGGATGTGCGTTTGATCAACCGGCCATGGACAATCACTTCTTGTCCTGTCGCGAGCACGTTGCAGCAGAGTCGCGACTCGTCCCCGCCGCAACCGAAGCCTTCGAGGGGCAGGGGCTTCGGTTCGGCATAGAGCTCGACCCCAACACTGTATTTGTTACAACAGGTTCCCTTGGAACATTGGACGGCGGTCGACATGAACCCATCGGAGATCTCGAGGCGACCGCTCAGGTCGACGAGCTGATCCTCGAAGTCGAGCGCGTGGGCTATGAAGTCTGCCCAGGGGCGCGCTGCCTGGCTCGGCTCGCAGCGCTCGAGCGGCGCGACTTTCGTCTTGCACTTTCGATGGATTATGCAGTTTGGGGTCCACGACCCGGATTCGTCGATGACCGCGTACTGACCCATCTGACGCGCGCGAATCCGGGGTGGTGAGGGAGCGCTGCTCGCCCCTCTGATCGATGCGCTTGGCGGTGCCGACGCGGACGTCGGCGCGGTCACGCTGACGGCGAGGGCGCTTTTGCTAGTCGTCTTTGTGGTGGGGCCACGGTGCGCTGGCGGCTGGCGACAGCCGCCGAGCAGGTACAGCGCACACAGCACGCAAAAGCTACCTTCGCGCGTCGAAATCACTTCGCCTCACCTAGCCTTTGGCCGGGCAAATTCGTCGGCTCAGCCTTTCTCGGCTTTTTTGCCGCGAGAGTCAGCCTCGCTCTCGATCTTGTTGTGCTCGTCCGGTTCTACATGCTTGATCAACTCGTACTCGAGCTTCAGGTCGCGCTCGGTAGCGTCTGACGTCCACTTGCCGGAAACCTGTTGTTCTTGCGCGCGCATGAACTGCACTTTGCACTGCGTGGGCGCGATATCGATGCCGGAAACCAGTAAACGCTCACGACGCGTTCCATCCACCTTCCATTCAGTCTCGGCGTTGCTCGCATCCGTGTCTTTCACCGAGTAGCCGGCTTGAAACAGCAACTGGCGCGCTTGAGGCCAGACTTCCTTCAGCGGCTTTTGATAGACGTGCTTTTCCGTCTCCGCTTCGATGTAAGCGTGCTTCGCCGACATGCCGCGCATCGCTGCGCAGCCGGAGACAAGCAATGCAAACCCCATAGCCGCGATAGCAACAGCCGAACGGCGACCCATGACTCTCATTCTCAATTCCTCCTTCGATGCGTCCGAGGCTCGCTGTGCCCCAACCTCGGAGCGGCCACACCTCACCCGCCGCAGTGTTAGCCCGAGCCGAGGCAATTGGGGTAGCCGTTGCAAACGTGCCCCGCTTTTTTTTGACATCCCGCTCCAGGCGGAATTTTCCACGAAGGCTTGCCCGTCCGTCGAATCGGCCCGCTCGACCAGGACGAATCATTCCGAGTCGTCAACCGCCGAAGCACGTGGCGAGACTCCCCCCTCCGGCTTCTGCCCTTTCGCAACGAACGTCGCGAACGGCACGCTTCATGTCGGTGTCTGACGGACCATGAAAGAATCGCTATCGAGCGCCAGTTGGGAGTCGCCTAGCGTTCCTCATATCTAGTCCTGTCACCAGAAGGAGGTCCTGTTGAATCGACACGCTCAGGTCGCGACCCTTGCTCCGGTCCTTGCTGTCGCGATGCTTGGCTGCTCGGATCCAGAACGGCCCAGCGCAGAGCATGCCGCCGATGCGGGAACTTCGAGCGCTGCTTCCGGCGGAAGCGGCGGAAGCGGCGGAAGCGGCGGTGCGGGCGGCACGAACAACGCGGCTGGAGCTGAGCTGTCACCTGAAACGCATCCGCCCTCGCTGACCTCGCTCGACCCGATGACGGTGCATCCCGGCGAAACGGTGACGGCGTGGGGCTCCGGCTTCCTACCGGCGCCCAGAGCATTGCTGAACGGGCAAGTCATCGAGTCGCAGCTCGCTACGGACACGCAGCTCGTGTTCAATGTTGGCACGGTTTTCCAGATGGCCGAGTGCAAGGCAACGACGAACGTCGCGATTCAGAATCGCAATGGGACCTCCAACCCGGTCGCACTCGAGATCGTTGCGAACGCTCCGGAGATCCAGCAAGTCAGCTCCCCGCTGATTGCCGGTCAGCAGGCGATCGTCAAAGGCCTGCATTTGGCGGGCGCTTCGGTGACGATCGGTGATCGGGTCCTTTCGCCGTCGTCGAGCTCAGACACGGCCATCACGTTCCTGCTCCCCGAAGATCTGCCCAGCGGTTCGAACATGCTGAGCATCGAGACCACCTGCGGAAGCTGGCTTGGGGACGTCTCGGTCCTTCCACCGATCCCAGTCATTGTCTCAGTCGACGATGGCGAGCTCGCGCCAGGAGGCATCGTGCTGGCGCTCGTTCGCAACGGTGGCCCGGGCATGGTCACCCGAGCGCTCTTCGATTCGGTGGCAGTAGCGGACACTGACCCGACTCAGTTTCTCTGGCGTCAGGGATCCGAGTCGGAGCTGGCTGTGCGTGTACCGGCCGAGGCTCCTCCCGGAACCGTCGAGTTTCGCGTGGAAAGCCCAAGCGGAGCGAGCAACGCGGCCGGACTGCGCATCGGCAGATTGGGAGACGCGCCGTATCCGAACGCCAGCCCCGAAATTCTGTTTCCCCCGACCCGAGCCCAGATCAAGGGGGTCCTTTCTGCCTTCCCGATCGGCACTCAGGGTGGTTCATTCCCGCTGCGGGCATCGCCTCGCTGGTGGTACAACCTGTACGGACTCGATATCTCGTTGGGTCCCACCCCCTCCACGTGCGATGGCGTCGGAACGATCAGCGGCCAGGAGCGCTACTACGATCGCGACCTCACGGCCTCCGCGGACGCGCGAAGCGATGTCGGCTTGCTCGCCGCGCACTCGATCAGCGGATCAGCGACCGTGACCAGCACCACCAACCAAATCACGGTCACGATCGACCGCACCAGCAGCGGGGGAAGTCCCGAGGTCTACGTCGGCGGCTGGGTGAGCAACGAAGTCCTGCAGGGGACGGGGACGACGGTCGGCGCCGAGCTGGTGTTGCGATCTCGGACTACCGGTCAGGAGCTCGAGATTGGGCATCGGATGAACGCTTCCAGCACACCATTTCCATTCCCCTGCACGGGCAGCCGCTGAGTGCGCGCCGCGGCCCGACCCGCGCTAACTAGCGTGGCGCGCTGCAGTCCACATTGATCTCCTTGTCTTCGAACAGCCGAGCACCCTTGACCAGGGTCACGCACAACTCCGGCCAGCCGTGACGCTGATCCTCTTGCACCGACGCGATTGCTTTCGGGCGTTGCGGCACATATTGAAGGATCGTCAAATTCAGGCCGAGGCGGTTGAGCTTGGTGCGCATGTCGTCCCACTGAAATCGTTCGGTCGCGGCAAGCCGGCAGGCGAGCTTTTCGTCACCGGCAGCGTGCAGATCGAGCATGAGCGCGGAGCGACGTTTTTCTAGCTCCACATAGCGCTGATTCATGTTCACGACCGCGACTATCAAGGGCTGCAGCGTGAGGTCGACGTCGACTCCTGGGCTCAGACGGATGTCCATGAACTTCCTGGCTTCCCCGGCGAATGCCTGAAGGCTCTCGCCGTAGCGGCTCAGCAGCTTGCCGGCTTCGGTTGCGGCAGGCGCGGCGCGCGCGTCCAAGCGTCGCGCGCGATAGCCCCAGTGCGAAAGCGAGCCGATCACGACACCGATCACGGTGGGAGCAAGGAATCGAACGAGCACTCGACGGGCCGCTGAGCTCATGGTCACTCGATCAATTCGCGCAGGACAGCGGCTTGGACGAGGCTTGCCGGAGTAGCTCGGCGTCGAGCTGATCGAGACTGGCCTTGGTTTGCTTGATGTTCTCGTGAAGCGGGATCCGATTGCGACCCCAGATCTCGAGCAGCTCGTTGCGACGGGCGCGAAAGTCCTCGCCCGTCGTCGCGGCCGGTTTGGCCAGGGGGTAACCGCTCTGCTCGAAGTTCGACGAGTCGGAGATCACCTTGTCCAACCGCCCTCGCAGCTCCCCGTCCCCTCTTACAGCATTCAACACCCCCAGAAAACTGGCACGCTCGTTGTCGAGGGAGACTTTCGCGTGGTTGAACGCGGCAATATAGTCGTTGAGCTCGGCGAGCTGCTTGAGAAATTCCTCGGGGCTCTCTGGATTGTGAGCCAGATAATGTCCGGATGCCGTGTTCAAGTCGTCAGCCACCCTCAGGACTTCGCGAACCATCGGCACGACCTGCGTGGCTATGGCTCGCTCGCTCGGGAGATCGATGTCGCGGTACGCACCAGCAGCGAGCAGCGTGCCGAGCGCGGCTGCGGCGCCAATCAGCAGCTGCGCGAACGGGACCCGCGTTCGCCACTCCACGCTCGTCCTCATTACGTCTTCGACGCGCCTGGCGACAGCGACGAGCACGTCGTCCTGTTCTGCGGACGAGAGCGAAGTGAGCGGACGTTCCAGCGGGTTCGCGGCTTGAAGGCTACCGAGGTTGGGAAACTTTTCCAGCAGACAGGGCGCGACGATGATGGGGATGATGATCATTTCACCCCGTTCAGCGGCGGCCAGCAGCAACGGCAGCTCTTGCTCTTGGATGAACGCTGACGCAAGAAAGTCGGCTGACACGAGCAGGATGGCGACGCGTGCTTGGGCGAGCGCCTGCGCGATCTCCTTTTGCCACTTACTGCCGGACTCGATGCGCGTGTCATCCCAAACCGCAGCGACGCCGTTGTTCACCAACGGAGCAAGGTGCGTCTGCAGGCGCCGCCGCCACTCTGCATCTTCACGTGCGTAACTGACGAACACGTTGTTGCCCCGGCGGGGCGCTCGCCCGAGGCGCCCCGTCGAGTCGCGGGGCGCGGCGTCACCGTGGCTGTGTCGGGGCATTGCTCCATGATCCACCAGACTGTCGAAGCCGCCAAGCCGCGCCTGCACGAAGCGATTCGTCGCTCCCAGAGAGTTCTGCAGCCAAACGCCGGTGAATCCGGCGCGGCCACAGAACCTGGCGCCTACCGGGTAACGCGCAGGCGAGCTGGCTGCTAACGTCACAGGTCGCGGAGAGACACGTGTATGACGGCAAAAACTTCGACCACGCCTGAGCCCCTTCCCGGCGTGGCAGCGAGCGAGCGCGACGAAAGCGCGCGCATTCGCGAACGCCTAGAGCTCCTTTCATGGGCTTCGTTCGAGGGGCTGGTGTTTCACGTAGACGGTGTGGTCTTCGATGTGAACGAGCGCCTGTTGGAGATCTCTGGCTTCGCGCGAGATGAGTTGCTGGGCGAGCAGCTACTCCAGCGCTGCGTCGCCCCCGAGGACCTGCCCGAGGTCGTGCGCCGGATGGCCAATCGCATCGATGGCGAGTACGTGATCACGGCCATCCGCAAGGACGGCTCGCGCTTCCCCGCCGAGCTCCAAAGCAAACAAGGGACCCTGGGCGATCGCCCGGTGCGCGTGGTGGCCGTCCGCGATGTCTCCGAACGCGAGCGCGCGCAGGCCTCGCTGCGCGAGAGCGAAGCACGACTGCGCGAGCTCGCTGCCGTCGCGTTCGACATCACCGTGTTCAGCCGCGCTGGCGTGATCGTCGACATCAGCGGTTCCTTCGAGAGCATCGTCGGTTACTCGAGGGAGCAGCTCGTGGGGCACCATATCCTGGAGTTCATCGCCAGCACCGACGCGCCCTCGGTCGGTCGAGGAATTGCACAACGGGCGGTGGGCGCGTCCGAGTCGATCGTCATGAGTGCCAGCGGCGAGGCGATTCCGGTTGAGGCGTTGGCGGTCGAGTCCAGCTTGCGCGGCGAGCCCATCCGCATGAGCGCCCTGCGCGACTTGCGCCCACAAAAAAAGCTCGAGCGCGAGCGTCGCGAGCTCGAGCGTGCCTTCGCGCAAAGTCAGCGGCTGGACGGCCTGGGGGTGCTCGCCGGTGGCATCGCGCACGACTTCAACAACCTGCTCACGGTAATCCTGGGCAGCGCGGACCTGTTGCAAGACGAGCTGCCTGATCCGCGCCATCGCCTGTTCGCGAGCACGATCGTCGAGGCCGCTCAACGCGCCGCCGGGCTCACTGCGCAAATGCTGGCATACGCCGGCAAGAGTGAGATCGGACCACGCACGGCGATCGACCTCGGCTCACTCGTCGAGCAGCTGCGTATCTTGCTGGACGCGACGCTGTCGAAGAAGGCCCAGGTTGCGCTTTCACTCGAGACAGGCAAGCTCGTGCTTGGCAATCGCGCCACGCTGACGCAGCTGCTGATGAACTTGCTGACCAACGCGTCCGACGCGCTGCTCGACGAGCCAGGCACGATCGGCGTTCGCATCTGCGGCGTGGAACGACCGGATGCGCGCTTCACACGTGCGCTCGGCGCACGCGTCAGCCCCGGTCAATGGCTGTTGATCGAGGTCACAGATACCGGTGTGGGCATGGATGAAGCCACACGGATGCGCGTTTTCGAGCCATTTTTCACGACCAAGGCACACGGTCACGGGCTGGGTCTGGCTGCCTGCGTCGGCATCGTGTCCTCACACGGTGGTGCCATTCTGGTGGAGAGCGAGCCTGGGCGAGGCAGCACGTTCTCCGTGCTCCTGCCGGCCTACCAGGGTGATGCCCCCGCCCCTGCCCCGCCCGCAGCGCACGAACGCGCCGCGCAGCGCCGCATCCTAATCGTCGACGACGAGCCGTTGGTCCGCGTTCAATTGCGACATGCGCTCGAGTCCCAAGGCTACGAAGTGGTCGAAGCTGCCACCGGAGCCGAGGGACTCATCGCGGTCGCGAGGGACGCCCCCTGCGCCGTCGTGCTCGACGTCACGATGCCCGACCTCTCCGGGATCGAGGTCTTGCGCCGCATCCGCAGCACCGGCAGTGCGCTGCCGGTGGTCCTGACCTCCGGCTATCACCGTGCCGCACTCGACGCCGAACGCGACAGCTTCCAAGCCTTCCTCCCCAAACCCTACACGCTGAGTGAGCTGCTCGATGCGGTCGAGCGCGCTCTCGCGAGACGCTAGCCGGGGTTACGGAGCACTGATGACGATGATAGGCATGGGCTGGCAGTTGAGCGCCGTGTTGATCGGTTCTTTTCCTTTGCCCACCGCATCGAACACGCATTTCCGACCGGCCGCGTCGAACATTTGGAAGTACTGAGGCTGGCCATTGACGATCTGATAGAGCCGCACCTCCACGGAGGCTTGGTTTGGATGCCACTGAAACCAACAAGCGCTCGGAATCGTCATCGATCCGGTCACGGGGTAGAGATTGGCGCCGTTCAGGACCAACGACGATGTGAGTGCCGTAAATGTACTCAGATGGGTCCAGCTGCCGCCGCTCAGATAGGGACGGCACTCGGCCTCGACGGTGGCCCCCAGTCTCAGCGTAGTTGCCGCCTCTCCTGAAACGAGATCCGGGAGAGAAAAATTGATCCACACGGGGGCGCTTCGGATCGGTAATGAAGTATTCAGAGGCGTTCAAAGCGAAGATGGTTCA
>Ga0247774_1001036_pt1 | contig 14040 bp, 7 predicted proteins | sample UWRJL001104B6_FD_179933 | JGI IMG/M metagenome (GOLD analysis project Ga0247774, IMG submission 179933) | Plant litter microbial communities from Arlington Agricultural Research Station in Wisconsin, United States - UWRJ-L001-104B-6 | ecosystem: Environmental > Terrestrial > Plant litter >... | reverse complement strand
GCCTTCGCCCACAGGGCAATCTGTATCTGCATCGATTTACACCAGGCCTGATGCATTCGTTCCACCACCTCGCCGGCTTGGCCCGTGGCCGCAAGATACGGTCTGATCGTCTGGTTCATGACGGCGACAAAGGCGACGATGTGCCGAAACGGCACATGTGAAGTCGAGCGAACGTGGTCGGTAACGTTCTTCTTCGAAATCATGTGACGCGCGGCAATTTCCTGTTGATAGTTGATCCAGTCCTGATCGTACGGACGCATGCAGGTGTCCACCACCCATTGTTCGAAGCGGCGATTGCTGGCCTGTAGATACTGGGGAAGTAACGTTCCTTCCGGGGTTCGCGAATGCCTGGCGAGATTCGGATTTCTGGCGATGATTTGGTTCCGCCAGTGCTCGACGATCGCCGTTGCCTGTCCGCCAAGAATTTCTCCTGCGAGCCGGAGGTGGACTTCATCTTCGCTGGTGAAGCCTGCCGTGGTTTTGATTTCCTCGAGATCCGCAACGGACACGCGGGATATCGGGACCGAAGATGCCCCGAACGAGTAGCCCGAAATCTCGGTGGAAGCTGCTTTCATCACTGGATACCTCGGTCCGGAATGTGAGGAGGCGCGGCTCATTGCTGTAGACAATGCATGCCGGAGGATGAGGCGGGCTGTTCCGGTCTGCGATTGCGATCTTCTATAAGTTGCGTCCCAAGCTCGCGTGCTGAGGCCCGATCGCACCCGGCTGCCCGAATATTGCGATGACTCCGGTGCCACAGCAGTCGCCGCACCCAAGCCACGCGATTCGCCTGTTACGAGCGCCACTTTCCCTGAACGCAGCTTGCTCATGGATGCACCCATTCAAGAACCGGTGTTCGATCGGATCAGCGATGGAGCTGCAGGTCGGCATCGCGGGAGGTGAGTGGAATGCCAAGTCGGGTTGCCATGCGCACGAGCTCTGCGAGGGAGCCCGCCTCCATCTTCGACATGATCTGGCGGCGGTGGACCTGCAAGGTGACCTCCGCGATGCCCAGCACGGCCGCGGATTGCTTGTTCAGCAATCCACTCACGATGAGTGGAAGCACTTCCCGCTCACGATGACTCAAGAGCGAATAGAGACTCCGGAGGCGTGCGAGCTCGTCGCGCTGCTTCCGCTGTAGCCTGTCTTTCGCCAGCGCACCTTGCACGGATGCGAGTAGAACGTCCGGGGATATGGGCTTGACGAGAAACTCGACGGCGCCCGCTTTCATCGCCTTGACAGTAGATGGGACATCGCTGCGACCGCTGATGAAAATGACGGGCGGGCTATTCTCGTCGGCAAGCTTGCTCTGCAGTTCGAGACCACTGATACCTGGCAGCTGCAGGTCGAGAATCAGGCATGCGGCATCACACGGCCGCACGTGTCCGAGAAAGTCTGCTGCGGACTCGAACGAAACGAGCTGCAGGCCTGCGGACTCGAGCAGCCCGCCGATCGACTGCCGAACGCCGCAGTCGTCGTCTACCAGATAAACAACCTCATCCCGGGCCATGGCGTCACCTGCTGTACCGAGGTGTGGACAAGTCCGCGGTTCAGAACTCGTACGTCGCTTGTCCGAACCACATGCGCGGCTCTCCGACGACTGAGTAAACGGCGCCGGTGAGTACGAACGGACTCGACGAGCTCACGCGATAGATTCGGTTCGTCAAGTTCGTCACCGCTGCAGCCAGGCTGAGGCGCGAGCCGCCGACCCGGCGCCAATCGAGTCGCAGGTCGGTCACCGTGTATCCCGGCGCGTCGAACGGATCCGCCGTGGAGTATCCGAACACGGTGTTCCTCGAAGTCATCGGAACCCCGGCGATGATCGACGTATTGGTCGTAGCGACCGAGTCGACGTAGGGACCCCGGTGATAGATATTGGCGCTCAGTGTGATGTCACGTCCCAGCCAGGGTTCGAATAGAAATGCAGGTTGCAGCGACCATTGCCAGCGGGACGTGTTGAGGAAGCGGTCGGGTTCGAACGAGATCGAGCCACCGGGCAGGCTGATGTTTCCACCCGCGTGATCTATTGCAATCGGAGTCGTTCCAGGAGAGCCGGCACATTGCGGGCGCCAATACTGCGCGGCACATGTCGAATGCTCGAGCCAACTCGTGTATCGCGCGTCGGTGAACGCGACGCTCGCTGCGATTCGCAGCCAGCGACTCGGAAAGATGGCGCCTTCCGCTTCGAATCCGGTAATACGCGCCGCGGCGAGATTGGTGGTTGCGGTGGAGCCCGTGCCCGGAATGATCTGCCCTTCCTGAACGTTCGAGTACCAGGTGTGGTACACGTCGGCGGCGAGGGTGGCGCGGACGTCACCCAGTGCCCATTCGGCCTTGGCACCCAGCTCCAGATCTTTCGCGCGTTCCGGGCCATAGGTCCGTTGCGGAGATCCGGGATCAGCCGTGGCGTTGATTCCACCGCTCTTGTAGCCGCTTCGATGCGCAAGATAGAGGAGCAGGGTGTCGTTGACCTGCCAGTCTGCGGAGACGTTGTACGAGCCGTTGGCAGGAAGGTCGACCACGGTGCTGAGCGTGTTCCCGCCCGGTGCGAGCGTTCCACCGTATGTGGGCACGGTGACGAGTTGACCCTCGAACGGGATCTGATAGCTGGCTTTCGCGCCGGTGTCTGTGCGGGTGTAGTCCCACGTTTCCCGATATCCCGCGGTGAGGTGCAGCCTCTCGGCCAGCGCCCATGTGGCCTGACCGAAGAGCGCCTTGCTGGAGGTCTGCGTTTTCGCCATCGACGCGCAGGGCCAGGCGACGCCGACCGATGCACAGAACGCGCGACTTCCGGGATCCGAGGCAAGGCTTGCAAACAACACGACCGGCAGTGTGTTTTCGGCGAACTCACGAACACCGCTCTGGAGGTAGAACGCGCCTGCCTGCCACTGAAGCCTTTGCGCGAAACTCGTGCCCTGAACCTGCAGCTCTTCGGTCAATGTCCGGTTTGGCCACCCGCCCGTTGTCGCACAGGCTCGCCCGGCGCTGAGGGAGTCGGGATCGTAACGACATTCATAGCCGTCCAGCGGCAGACTCGTTCCATCGAGGTCGTAGCTTCCGCCTCGAAAAGTCTGCCACCGCAAACCGAACAGGTTGCGAACCCGGATGTTGTTCGCAACGTCCCAGCTCACCTGATTGATCACGCCGCGATTGACAGTTTTGCTGGACTGATTGAAATCGGTGCGCGTTGTCAGAGCGCCGTCGGTCAGTTGCTGGTCGAGCGCGGTCTCCAGGAGCTGCGAGAACGTTTGCCCTGGGGGAGGTGCTTCGCCCGTCCAGAATTTCCACGCGGCCGCGATTGCGGGCACCGACGCGGGCGCTACGTTCCGCACACCGGAATTCATGAAGCGCGGGTCCATGTAATAGAGGACGGAGGAGGCGCCGTGCGTTCGTTTGTTGTCCTCCGCGTAGAGCGTGTAGACCTCGACTTCCGACAGCGGCATCCACGTAACCGAGGCGCGCACCGACGCGTCGTCGACATCGTTCAGGTCGGAGCTCGACTGTGGCGCACTCGCATAGATTCCCCTGGACCATCCGTTGCGATTTCGAAGCTCCCCGGCCAGGCGCAGGAACAGCTTGCCCTCGACGATGGGAATGTTCACGGCGGCACGCACCCGGCTGTACTCGTGATCGCCCCCCTGAATGTCCGCGTAGCCTTCAAACGTGTCGGTCGGCCGCCTGGGCTCGAAGAGAAGAACGCCACCGGTTGAAGTCTGGCCAAACAGTGTTCCCTGCGGGCCCTTGATCACCTGCACGCTCTGCAAATCGAAGTACGTCAGTGGAAAGTTCGGCACCTCGCCAAAGTAGGGAATCACTCCCGGCTGCCCCCCGTACGCGGTTCCTTGTCCGCGTATCGCGAAACTCACGTTGTTTCGAGATCCCGTTGGCGCATCGGTCAGGCCCGGTATCTTGTTGAGATCGAGGGGAGTGTTGATGGCGAGCGAATCGACTTTCGCGGCATTCAGCACGGTGACGGCGACAGGGACCTTGCGCGGATCCTCGGCGATGCGTCGCGCGGTCACTTTGACTTCCGCGGTGTCGCTCCCATCGTCGTTTACGCTTTCGGTGTCGGCTGAAGCGATATGCATCGTGGCGCACCCGCTCAATACGACAGCCAACAGGACTCTGGCGCGGCAGGCCATGCTCGACACTCCCCCTGATGCTTCTTTTGCAGCGAAGCTACAAGGTGTACCGAGGGCTTCCTACTACATGTTTATGTAACAGGGGATGTATGTAACGAGGCCGCGGATGCTAGGGCCTGGTAGCGAGCGCCGCGCGGACGGCCTCGATGAGTCGAGTGCTGTCCAGGGGCTTTTCGAAATACTGCGCGCCGTGGCGGAGCGCGAGTTGCGAGAGGTGTTTCTCCTGCCGTCCCGTGATCAGTATCACCGGTAGATCAGGACGCTCCGTGCGGACCTGCTCGAGCAACTGGATACCGTTCATCCCCGGCATTCCCACATCGGAAATCAGGCAATCGATTTCCAGGACGTCGCCCGAGCTCAGCAACGCCTCGGCGGACAAGTGGGCCCGCACATCGTATCCGAAGGAGATCATCAGGCTCGCAACCGAATTCAGCAGCCGCTCGTCGTCATCTACTACCGCGATGATCGCTTTGCTTTTCATCTTTTGAACTGATCGGGAAGGTCTAAAACAAGAGCTAGTGCATTCCCAGCGCCAGGCCCATCCGCACCAGGTCCGCAAATGATTTCGCGCGCATCTTGCGCATGATCTGGCCTCGGTGAACCTGAAACGTGAACTCGGTGATCCCCAGCTTCGCGGCGCCTTGCTTGTTGCGCAAACCGGAGATCACCAGTGGCAGCACTTCACGCTCGCGCGGAGTGAGCGACTCCAGTCGCCTGCGCAGGCTGTCCATCTCGCTGTTCTGTTTTCGAGCCTGCCGATCCATCGACAGCGCCGTCGCGACGGCCCCGAGCAGTGTGTCGGGCAGAACCGGCTTGGTCAGGAACTCGATCGCGCCGGCTTTCATCGCGCGAACGGTTTTGGGAATGTCGCCCCGCCCGCTGATGAAAATGATGGGCGGCCCCATCCCCACACCGAGTCGTTGCTGCAGTTCGAGGCCGCTGGTTCCGGGCAGCTCGAGGTCGAGAACCAGGCAAGCCGCCGCGTCGGCGCGCGCATGAGAGAGGTAAGCCTGTGCCGAGTCGAACGCAATGACAGTCCGGCCATGCGCCTCCAACAGCCCCCGCAGGGCCTCGCGAAGTCGCGCGTCGTCATCGACCAGATACACGATCTCGGCAGGGGCTTTCATTCGTCACGATCCTAATACACTCCGCGTGGAATAGAGGGGGGTCAGTTTCGAGAAGCGGCTTGTCAATTGCAGGAACATGGTAGACGGCCGGTTTGCGGACGCTGCGGTTGTCGTCGCGAGGCGGGGCGATTATCGGCTAGGATCCAGGTCGTTCCGGGGGAGCTGCGTGGACCTGTCTCGCTGTCAACTCGAGAAGTTAAGAGAGGATAGGGACTTCGCTCTGTATCGCGCGCATCAGGCAAATGCCTATGCGCCACCGCTCCTCGCGCTCATTCCCACCCCGCAGAACATGGGCGAGTCGTACCTGCGGCGCTTCGAGAACGAGCATTCGCTCGCCGCGGAGCTGGATTCGGCCTGGGCCATAAAGCCCGTGTCGCTCGTCCACTACGGCCGCCGCATGGCGCTGGTGCTCGAGGATCCCGGTGGCCGTCCGTTGGAGGATCTGCTCGGCAAACCGCTCGAGTGCGTGCAGTTCCTTCGCATCGCCGTCGGTCTCGTCGAGTCGCTTCGCAAGCTCCATGAGCGTGGCCTGATCCACAAGGACGTGCGGCCGGCCAATGTATTCCTGCATCCGGATGGCCGCGTCCTTCTGACCGGCTTCGGATTCGCGAGCCGCCTGATCCGCGAACGGCAGCCGCTGGCAGCTCCGGAGTCCCTCGACGCGGCCCTCGCCTATATCGCGCCAGAGCGTACTGGCCGCATGGATCGCTCGATCGATGCGCGCAGCGACCTGTATTCCCTTGGTATCACGTTGTTCGAGATGCTGGTCGGCACGCTGCCGTTCACTACAGCCGATCCGACCGAACTGATTCATTGCCATGTCGCGCGGCGCCCGCCATCGCCCTCGGAGCGCATCTCGGGAATCCCGGCACCGCTCGAAGCCGTGATCCTGAAATTGCTGGCGAAAAGCGCCGAGGATCGGTACCAGACCGCCGCCGGCGTGGCGTTCGACCTGCGCCGCTGCCTTGCCTCGCTGACCGCGACGGGCCTGATCGGGCCTTTTCAGCTGGGTGAGACGGACATCGCCGACCAGTTGCTGATCCCCGAACGGCTGTACAGCCGTGAGACGGAGCTCGCCGCGCTGATCGAGACTTTCGAGCACGTGGCATCGCTCGGGCGGTCGGGCTTTCTGCTCGTCTGCGGCCCATCAGGCATAGGCAAGTCCTCCATCGTCGCCGAGCTTCGACGGGCTCCGCAGGCGCGTCGCGGATTGTTCGCGGAAGGCCGCGCCGACCAGTTCAGGCGCGATGTTCCCTATGCCAGCATTGCCGAGGCGTTCCGTGGCCTGCTGAAACAGATTCTCTGCCAGGACGAGTTTCAACTGGAGCGCTGGCGCGAGTCGCTTCAGCAGGCGCTCGGGTCGAGCGGCCAGCTGATCGTTGACCTCATCCCCGAGCTCGCCCTCATCATCGGCGCTCAGCCGACGCTCATGAACTTGCCGCCGCAGGAAGAACGCAACCGATTTTTCCCGGTGTTCAGGCGGTTCCTCAGTGTGTTCGCCCGTCCCGAGCATCCGCTCGTTCTATTCCTCGACAATCTGCAGTGGCTGGACACCGCAACTCTCGAGCTGCTGGAACGGTTAGCCGCGGATCGGGAGGTCCCGCATCTGCTGCTCATCGTGACGTGCAGGACCGACAATACCGACGCGTTGAGCGGTGCCCGACGCATGCTGCCTCTCTTCGCCGCGGACGGCAGGGCGGCCCGCGAGATCGAGCTGGCCCCACTTACTCCCGGTGACGTGCGGGACCTCGTCGCCGAAGCCCTGCGTGCCGACGCGCAGTATGTGAGCCCACTCGCCGAGCTCGTGCACGCCAAGACGCAAGGCAACTGCTTCTTCGTTCGCCAGTTTCTGACGGCGCTCAATGTCGAGAATCTGCTCCAGTTCGAGACCGCGACTGGCCGGTGGCGCTGGGATCTCGAAGGCATCCGGGCCAAGGGGATTACCGACAACGTCGCGACGTTGATGGCTTCCACGCTCGCCCGATACGAAGCGGCCGCGCTCGTCGCGCTCAAATATCTGGCATGTCTCGGCGCCAGCGCAGAGAGCAGCATGCTGGCAAGGGTCATGGAGGTGCCCGTAGAGGTTGTGCACGATGCAGTCCGCTCTCCCCTGAACGACGACCTGCTGCATCGTATCGGCGCCAGGTATGACTTTTCGCATGATCGCGTTCGCGAGGCCGCTTATGCCCTCATTCCCGAAGCGGACAAGCCGGCAATGCACCTGCGCATCGCTCGGCTGCTCGCAAGCGGCATGGACACGCAGGCGCGGGAAGACGAGATCTTCGGACTTCTCAACCACTACCAGCAGGGTGCGGCGCTGATCGAATCGGCCGGGGAGAAAGTGTTCCTGGCGCAGCTCAACCTGATGGCCGGCAAGCGCGCCAAGGCCGCAACGGCGTATGAATCGGCCCTTAGATACTTTGCGGCCGGGCGTGAGGTGCTGGGAGCCGACAGTCCGAATGAGCACTATGAGCTCAGCTTCGGGCTCGAATTCTACGAGGCGGATTGCAAATTCATTACGGGCGATCTCGATTTCGCGCGAGAGCAATTGGCCAGTCTATGCGCGCGTGCCCGCAGCGAGACGGACCGCGCGTTGGTTGTCGGCCGACAAGTCATGCTGTTCACCTTCCTGGGCGAGATCGATCACGCGCTGCGTCTGGCAATCGAATGTCTTGCGCAGATCGGAGAAGTCTTTCCGCTTCACCCGTCGGACGGAGATGTCCAGAAAGAGTACCTCGATCTGCTGCAGGTCCTGGGCGCGCGCTCGGTGGAATCTCTCATTACCTTGCCACCCATGGCCGACCCGCAACTTCGCGGCGTGATGGAACTGCTCGGCGTGCTGTCCGGTCCAGCAGGCGCAGTGCATCTCAATCTCCTGACGTTGGTTCAGCTGCGGATGGTGCGCCTGAGCGTGGAGCACGGGACTACGGACGAGTCTGCCCACGCTTATGCGGGCCTGTCGCGTGTCCTGGGCTGGAGTTTCGGCGAGCTCGATCTGGGTCATGATTTCGGTCGCCTCGCATTACGGTTCGTCGAGGGGCGCGGATCCGGCCGCAGCGCGGAGCGCGTGTATTCCATTCTGGCCGGATGCATGGCGCCGTACACGATGTCATTGCGGGCGAGCCACGATCTTGCGGTTCGCGCGACGGAGGTGGCCCGGGAGCTCGGCGGCCTCACCTTCTCCGGACACAGCTGGTCGCTGGTGGTGAGCTTTCTGTTCGATGGCGGGGAGCCGTTGACCGAGGTGCAGCGTCGTGGCGAAGCGGCGACGGCTGTGGTGCTCGAGCAGAAGTTTTTCGCTGCCGTGAAGATGGTGGAGATACCGGTGATGCTGGCCCGTGCCCTGCGCGGCCTCAACACGGAGTTCGGTTCCTTCACGAACGGTGAAATGACTGAAGCGCAGTTCGAGAAAAGCCTGCTGGTCAAGGCGCACCGGCACAGCGTTTCGCGATATTGGACGCGGAAGCTGCAGCTGCGTTACTACGCAGGGGACTTTGCCGCCTGCCTCGAGGCCATCGCCGTCGTGGAAGAGGCGCTCGTATCGGCGCCGGTCTACGAGTTGACGTGCGAGCTGTGGTTCTTTTCGGCATTGGCGCGCGCGGCTGTGCTGACGGACGTGCCGCGCAGCGAGTGGGGTGCGCTCTTCGATGCGCTCCTGGCAGCTCATCGCAAACTGGAAGGGTGGGCCGCGCGGCATCCGACGAACTTCGCGGATCGCGCCTGCCTCGTCGCCGCCGAGATTGCCCGGCTCGAGGGAAGGACGGCCGAGGCCGGCAAGCTTTACGAAGAGGCCATTCGCCTCGCCGGGCAGTATGAGTTCATTCAGAACGTCGGGCTCGCGAACGAGCTCGCGGCAAGGTTCTACGCTCCACTGGGGTTGCACGCCATCTCGGCGGCCTACGTGCGCAACGCGCGCATTGCCTATTCGCGGTGGGGCGCCGATGGCAAAGTGCGCCAGCTCGACCAGTGCTATCCGCATCTGACCGACGGCGCATCCGGGCGCAACGTTTCGAAAGCCGAGATCAAGTCGAGGCTGCAGCGTCTCGACGTCGCCGCGATCATCGATATGCATCAGGCGGTTTCCCGTGAGCTCGTGCTCGATAAGCTCATCGAGCGACTGATGATCACGGTGGTCGAGCATGCCGGTGCGGTGCGTGGGCTTCTGCTGCTCGTCCAGGATGGGGAGATGCGAATCTGCGCTGAAGCCGTCACGGGTCACAACTCCGTCATCGTACACCTCCGGCATCAACCGACGACGATGGGAGAACTGCCTCAGTCGGTCCTCAACTACGTTGTACGCACGCAGGACCACGTGATCCTGGATGACGCGCCAGGTGCTCCCATCCACTGCCTCGACGAGTACGTTCTGCGCGTGAGGCCGCGTTCGGTCCTGTGCCTGCCCCTGATGCGAAAGACGCGACTGGTTGGCGTGCTCTATCTCGAGAACACCCTGTCGCCTCGCGTCTTCACGGCCGATCGCCTGGCCGTTCTTCAATTGCTCGCTTCGCAGGCGGCGATCTCGATCGAGAACGCAATGCTGTTTCGGGATGTTCAAAAGGCGCAGGAGCAGGCGAGGATTGCGATGGAGGAGCTGCGTCGGTATTTCGATATGATGCCGACGCTTGCCTGGCGCGCATCGCCCGATGGCGCGGTCGAGTTCGTGAACCAGCGTTGGCTCGCATACTCCGGCTACACCCTGGAAGACATCCGCGCCGGGCGATGGGACGATGTCTACCATCCCGACGACAAACAAAAGGTGTGGGCGGAATGGCGTCGCTGCATCACGTCTGGCGACTCCGGCGAAGTCGAGGCACGTATGCGTCGCTTCGACGGGGTCTATCGAATGTTCCTGGTCCGCGCGATTCCGATGCTGGACGAGCAGGGACGGGTGGTGATGTGGCATGGAACGAATACCGACATCGAGAGCATCCGGCGCGCGGAGCAGGCGCAGGAGATTCTTGCCCGTGCCAGCCGGCTCACCGCGATGGGGGAGCTGACGGTATCGATCGCGCACGAGATGAGCCAGCCCCTGATGGCGATCGAAACAAATGCCACGACCTGCATGCGCTGGCTGGCGGATGAGCAATTCGATGTGGCCCAGGCGCGCTCTGCGGCCCACCGTATCGTGGGTGACGTGCATCGTGCGCGGGACGTGATCGCGAGCATCCGCAGGCTGGCGCGCAAGGCGACACCGGAAACGACTCCACTCGACCTGAATGCGCTCATCGTCGAGGTGCTCGAGTTGACGGGAAACGAGATCGAGCGCCATGGAATCGTGCTGGAGAAGGCACTGGAGCGCGATGTCGCCCCCGTTCTCGGGGTCCGTGTCCAGTTGCAACAGGTGGTGCTGAATCTGGTATTGAACGGCATCGAAGCCATCGTCGCCGCGAAAACACCGCCGCGCCAGTTGCGGATTCGGTCGGCCCGTTCGGGCAGCGGCGTGGTGACCGTATCGGTCGCCGACACGGGCGTCGGAGTGGAGTCCGCGAACCGCGAAAAGATTTTCGACGCGTTCTTCACGACCAAGCCCGAAGGACTCGGAATGGGGTTGTCGATCTGCAGATCCATCGTCGAGGCGCACGGCGGTCGGCTGTGGGTCGCGCCGAATCCTGGGCGAGGAAGTATCTTCAGCTTCGTCGTTCCGCTCCTGTCGGATGCGGGCGCCGCGCACGACGATGCTCGCCTTTGGGACACGCTGACGCCGGAGATGCCGGCTGCCGATATGGCACTGGAACGAAACCATGGCTCTTGACGTTGAGCGCGACGGCGCCGCCTACGTATCGCGCTACGGTGCATACGTAGTCGGGATCGTGATGTTCGGCTTCATGTTGAGTTTTCTGGATCGCCAGATACTGACGTTGCTCCTGCAGCCGATAAAGAACGAGTTCGGTGTGAGCGACACGACGCTGGGCCTGCTCACAGGCTTCGCGTTCGCGACGTTCTACGCAATTCTGGGCGTACCGATCTCGCGGCTGGCCGACCGCACATCTCGACCACTGATCCTTGCCATATCGATCGGCGTATGGAGTCTTGCGACCCTCGCATCAGGTCTGTCGACGACGTTCACGCAGCTCGTCATTGCGCGAATTTTTCTCGCTCTCGGGGAGGCGGGCTTCACGCCGGTGGCAACATCGCTGATTGCGGACTACGTACCGCCGCGCCGACGTGCCACCGCGATAGGGCTTGCGAACGCGGGTTTCTCGCTCGGCGTCATGGCTGGGTTTCTGATCGGCGCGTTCGGCCTGCAATGGCAAGGCTGGCGCGGGGTGTTTCTCATTGCCGGCTTTCCCGGTCTCGTGATCGCCTTGTTGTTCGGAATGACGGTACGAGAGCCCCGCCGAGCCAGCCCATCCGCGGCGATCGTGGATGATCGAAAGCAGGAAACATTGGTAGCAGCACTGGCCCTGCTGTGGAGGCGGCGCAGCTATCGTTACATCGTCGCAGGGAACTGCCTCTCGGCGATTGCGGTGTTCGGCCTGTCGAGTTGGGTTCCCACGTTTCTGGTGCGATCGTTTCCCGAAGAAGCGCACAGCGTCGGCTACATCCTCGCACCGGCGTTCGGTATCGCAGGTACCGTCGGAGTCATTCTGGGCGGCGTCATCAGCGACCGTTTATCGGTGGTCAAGGCCGGGCGTGGGTTGTGGCTTTGTGCCGGCGTCTGCATTCCGATCATTCCGCTGCTGTGGGCGTCAATTTCCGCTTCGACTCTGATGAGCGCGGCGGTCTTGTACAGCCTGGCTTACTGCATTGGTACCCTCTACGCAGGGCCAACGATGGCGACCATCTGTCGTGTGATTCCGGCGCGCAGCCGTGCATTTGCGCTGGGGATCTCCTTGTACATGCTGAATCTGGTGGGGCTTGGGCTCGGTCCGCTATTCGTCGGAGTCGTCAGCGATTGGCTCGGCGGTGGGCGGAACGGACTGCAGTTGGGGATGCTGCTCGAGGCTCTGGTCTACCTGCCCGCAGCGGCGTGCTATATCGTGGCATCACGCAGCGTGGATGCTGATGTGTCCGACGTCGGACGTGCTGCATCGGGCTCAGTCGACCCACATCTCGATGTCTCTTCAGATGCGGCGTCCGTGCCTCAGCGTTGACCGAGGACACGTTCGGCGCCCCTGATCGAATAAGCCGTCTCCCCTCGACGACTCAGTCGCTCTTCGTTGAATCGAAGTAGAGCGCCAGACCTGGCGCTCACATGGAATTCCATAATTGTCGCTCGCAGTGGCGACGCTCACCTTACGCAACACGTTCGGCGCGTGGCACATCGAATCCACGATCGGCCGCAGCCGCACGGCACGTAATTCATCAAACGGGGACAACCATGAGCCTGCATCCCGATTCATCCACGACACGTCGCAGCGTCTTGCTCAACGGACTTGGTGCGATCGCCGTTGCGGGCTTGCCGCTGTCGGCGCGCGTCGCCGCGGCGGCGGAGAGTGTCCCGGCGCCAGCCCCCAGTAAATCCAGAGGAAGTAAGCGTATGAGCACCATCACCACGTCGGACGGCACACAGATCTACTACAACGACTGGGGCAGCGGACAACCCATCGTGTTCAGTCACGGGTGGCCGTTGAGCGCGGAGGCCTTTGAAGATCAGATGTTCTTCCTGGCTTCGCGCGGTTATCGCTGTATCGCGCACGATCGGCGCGGGCACGGCCGCTCGAGCCAGCCGTGGAACGGAAACGACCTCGATACCTATGCGGACGATCTTGCGGCGTTGATGAAAGCCCTCGATATCAAGGGCGCAATCCACGTGGGCCATTCGACGGGCGGCGGCGAAGTCACGCGGTACATCGGCCGTCATGGTACGGGTCGCGTGGCGAAGGCTGTGCTGATTGGCGCGATCCCGCCGGTGATGATCAAGAGCGCGAAGAATCCCGCGGGTACACCGATCGAAGTATTCGATGGATTGCGCGCGTCGGTCGTGGCCGATCGTTCTCAGTTCTGGAAAGATCTGAGCCTGCCGTTCTACGGCTACAACCGAACCGGGGCGAAGATCTCGGAGGGCGTGCGCGCCGCGTTCTGGCGGCAGAGCATGCTCGCGGGCTTTCCAGCCAGCTACTTCTGCATCAAGGCATTCTCGGAAACCGATCTCACCGAGGATCTGAAACGCATCGACGTCCCGACCCTGATCATTCATGGCGACGACGACCAGATCGTTCCGATCGCAGCTTCGGCGCTCATCTCTTCGAAGATCGTGAAGAACGCGACGTTGAAGGTATACGAGGGCGCGCCACATGGAATGTGTACGACGCTCAAGGAGCGGGTGAACGAAGAGCTGCTGGGGTTCATCCGGGCCTGATCGCGCCTGGACGCCGGATCGGAGCATCGGAACCAAGACCCTTCGAGGAGTATGAAATGCATCTGAGAGCCTGCAGCCTGGCACTCGTATGTGTCGTGAGCCTTGCCACATCGAACGTCGGTGCGACGACAGCTGGCGCACACGCAGTCGACAGCCACTCACAAACCCACTTCCGCACCGTCGAGATCGACGGCGTGAAACTATTCTATCGCGAGGCAGGGCCACGCAATGCGCCGGCAATCCTGTTGCTCCACGGTTTCCCGACGTCCTCGCAGATGTTCCGCGATCTCATCCCGCGGCTCTCGGACCGGTATCACGTCATCGCCCCGGACTATCCCGGTTTTGGCTATAGCGAAGCGCCGGACCGCGCGAAGTTTGCCTACACGTTCGAGAACTACGCCAATCTCGTTGACCATCTGCTGCAGAAGATGGGCGTGGATCGCTATGCCATGTATGTCATGGACTACGG
>Ga0247774_1001034_pt1 | contig 14047 bp, 15 predicted proteins | sample UWRJL001104B6_FD_179933 | JGI IMG/M metagenome (GOLD analysis project Ga0247774, IMG submission 179933) | Plant litter microbial communities from Arlington Agricultural Research Station in Wisconsin, United States - UWRJ-L001-104B-6 | ecosystem: Environmental > Terrestrial > Plant litter >... | reverse complement strand
GACGTCTTCCGCCGTGATCTGCGCGGCCCGACGCTGATCGTGATCGGCAACGAGACCCGGGGGATGTCCGCCGCATGGCTCGCCGCCTGCGACGAGACGGTGCGCATCCCCATCGGCGGGGCGGCCAGTTCGCTCAACGCCGCGGCCGCCGCGACGGTGCTTCTGTACGAGGCCGCGCGACAGCGCGAAGAAAAATAAGAAATCGCAGGTGGAAAATACGTTGCCCGCATCGGGGAAGCGATCGTACGCTTCTCGCGAGCACATGAAGGGCTCCTCGCGCAGAGGGGCTTCGGACGAGAGAGGCGGTGGGTCCTGTGAGTAACTACTTCGACATCTCGGCTTGGGCCGCCGCATGCCCGCGTACGACGGTGCCGTCCCCGCGTTACGCCGCGCTCCTCGGCGACGCGTCCCTTGGTGGGCGCGTGCGACCCGATGGCGCGGAAAAGCGGGTGGAGCAGCATGTCTTCGCCACGTCCGCTGCTGTTCTGCGCAATGCCCAGGTCAAGGACACCGGCAGCCGTATGTCGCTGGGTCCGCCCCCCTGGAGACCGCCAGAGTGAAAGCTCTGAGCAGGCCTCCAGGCCGCGGATCCCGTACCCGGGAACCGCGGCCTTTTTCTTTGGGCCAAAACACCGATTCAACGAGATCAGAGCAAGAAAGGGGGGTGGAGACCTTGGGCCTCGCGCTCACCGCGATCAGCGAGAACCTTGATCTTCCCTGTCGGAACGAGCCCGAGCTGTTCTTCGCCGAGTCGCCCCAGGACGTCGAGCTGGCCAAGGCGCTGTGCGCCGAGTGCCCGATCCGGCGTGCCTGCCTCGCCGGCGCCATGGAGCGCCGCGAGCCCTGGGGTGTCTGGGGTGGAGAGCTGTTCATCCGCGGCGTCGTCGTTCCCCGGAAGCGCCCGCGCGGACGTCCGCGCAAGAACGCCGAGGTGGCGGCATGACGCCCCGGCCGACCGAGACCGTACACATCGAGAAAGAGCAGCCGATGAGCTTGCTGAGCATTGAACTGTCCCAGGAACGAATACGCGAGGCCGAGCGCGACGTGGTACGTCGGCGCGGTATCGCCCAGGCCCGCGCCATGCGCCGGGCCCGGCGCGACGCCGAGCAGACCGCCACTCGCCTCCGGCGCCTCCTGACCCTGCGCTGACGGCCTCTCCGACTGATCCGGAGAAGCTGACACGCCTCCCGCGACGGGACCCCCGGCCTCACCGCCGGGGGTCCCTTGTGGTTTCTTCCAACGTGCGCTCAAAGCACCGTATGGGCGGCTCTCACCAGGTGAAGACGTTCCGCGTCACGCAAGGGATCGGCCAATGAGTCGCGTTCCGCTTCCGCTCGGGTCGCGGATCGGTGATGCTTGGGTGAGGCCGGATAGAGGGGGGCGTGCGGGATGGTCAGTTGTACCTCATGCGGGGCCACGGCGGAGTCGCCGCTCGGCTGGACCACCGATGTGACCGAGCGCGGCACGCAGCACATGTGCGACCGCTGCAGCCGGGACAACATCCGTTCGATCGAAGGCCGCCTGGACCCGGTCTACTGGTAGCCGGTCAGCTGGCGATCTCTTCCTCGCCGGTCGGGTCGTCGCCGGCGAAGCCCGGCACCCACCGCAGTGCCTCGCCGCGGAACGGACCCTCCGCCTCGAGCTGGCACAGCACGCCCGTGCCGGCCGCCACGACCCGGTGGATCAGCACGTACGACGGCGGCAGGTTCAGCTGGCGTACGACGTTGGTCGGGCGCAGGTCGGTGACCCGGGCGAACTCCTGCCGTAGCCATTCGCGGGAGAACTTGAACGTGTCCTCGATGAGCGGCTCGGCGACGGGCACGATGAAGGCCCGCAGCGACTCCGGGTCGATCTCGACGCCCTCGCGGATGAAGCCCTCGTCGCGCAGCGCCTCCATGATCTGGTCGATGTCCAGCAGCGCGCCGATCCGCATGAGCACGCCGATGCGGCGGTGGAACCCGCCGGGCAGCCGGTCGACGGCGCCGAAGTCGATGACGCCGAGACGCCCGTCGTCGAGCAGCCGGTAGTTGCCGGGGTGCGGGTCGGCGTGCAGCATGCCGCAGCGCGCCGGGCCGGAGAACAGGAACCGGCAGTACAGCAGCCCCGCGTGGTCCCGCTGTTCCTGCGTGCCGTCGGAAATGATCGCCGACAGCGGGGTGCCGTCCATCCACTCGGTGACCAGCACGTCGCCGGACTGGGCGATGACCTCCGGGACGAAGAAGTCCGGATCATCGGCGTACGCCTCGGCGAAGGCCCGCTGCGACTCCGCCTCGATCGTGTAGTCGAGCTCCTCGCTGACGCGCTCCTTGAGCTCGGCGAGCATCGACTTCATGTCGAGGCCGGGCATCAGGGCCGAGAAGAGCCGGCCCAGGCGCGCGAGCTGGTTGAAGTCGCTCAGCAGCGCCTGGCCGGCGCCGGGGTACTGCACCTTGACCGCGACCGTACGGCCGTCGTGCCAGACCGCCTTGTGCACCTGGCCGATCGAGGCCGCCGCCGCTGGGCGGTCGTCGAACTCGGCGAACAGCGACCGCCAGTCCTCGCCGAGCCCCTCGGACAGGACCCGGTGCACGGTACGGGCGGGCAGCGGCGGAGCCGCCTCCTGCAGCCGGGTGAGCGTCGCGCGGTACGGGCCGGCGATCTCCGGCGGCAGCGCGGCCTCGAAGATCGACAGCATCTGGCCGAGCTTCATCGCCCCGCCCTTGAGCTCGCCGAGCACCTTGAACAGCTGCTCGGCGGTCCGCTGCTGGATCTCGACCGCGACCATCTCGGCGGACTTGCCGAACGTACGTTTGCCCACGCCGAGCGCCGTCCGTCCGGCGAAGCCGATCGGGAGCGAGGCCAGTTTGGCCGTACGTGTCACGGCGCGACGGGGGAGATCGCTCATTCGCCTACCTGCTCGTTCGCGCATCCGCGAGGCTGCTGGGGCTGGCCGTCCGGTCCGATCACGCCTTCATTCTCCGGGTGAGACGTCACGCGTCCATACCGATGTGCGCCAGATGTCCGGCGCCTGCACCCCCGAGCATAGGTGACCCGCACCCTGGGGTAAGTGTGTGCTTTCTCACTAGGTCACCGAGTGGTCCGGACGCCCGGACAATACTCTCCGTCCATGAGCGAACTGCTGCGCGTGGACCGGCGTCCGGACGGGATCGTCCTGCTCACCCTCGACGATCCCGGCCGGCGCAACGCGATGTCGGACGCGATGACGGCGTCCTGGCGTGAGGTCATCGCCGGCCTGCGGGAGGAGCCCGAGCTGCGGTGTGTCGTGGTGACCGGCGCCGGCAGCGCCTTCTCCTCAGGCGGTGACCTCTCCTGGATCGCCGAGCGCGGTGAGGTCGAGGTCGCCCCGCTCCGTGATCACATGCTCGGTTTCTACCGGACCTGGCTGTCGATCCGCGCCCTGGAGGTGCCGACGATCGCCGCGGTCAACGGCGCCGCCGTCGGCGCCGGCCTGTGCCTCGCGCTCGCCTGTGATCTGCGTTACGCCGCCCTCGACGCCAAGCTCGTCGCGCCGTTCACCCGGCTCGGCATCCACCCGGGCATGGCCGCGACCTATCTGCTTCCCGAGGTGGGCGGCCTGCCGCTGGCCCGAGAGATGCTCTTCACCGGCCGCGTGGTGACCGGGGCACAGGCTGAGCCGTACGGGCTGGTCAACCGGGCGGTGCCACGGGAGGACGTGCTCGACGAGGCGCTCGGCGTCGCCGCCGAGATCGCGGCACGGGCGCCGGTCGCCACCCGGCTGACCAAGGCGGCCCTGGCCGGCGGCGGTCAGCCGAGCCTGGAGGCGGCCCTGCGCTGGGAGTCGCTGGCCCAGCCCGTGACCATGGCCTCGGCCGACCTGGCCGAGGGAATCGCCGCCCAGCGGGAGAAGCGCGCCCCCAGGTTCACCGGCCGCTGAACGCCCGGAAGCCCCCGTGCGACGGCCCGGCCACCGCCCTTCCCCAGTCGGCCACCGGCCCGTACGCCGCGGGGACCCCCGGCTCGGGTGACGGTAGGAGCGCGGCCGGAGAAACGTCAACGAGACCTGTGGACGAGGCTGGGGACCCGGTGGGGACGGGACGGGGTGTCGCTGTGGACAGACTGCGCACAAGGGTGTGGATAGTCCTGGGGATGAATCAATTACCCCGGTTCTACCTGCATCGATGTGATCCACCCCCTGTGGAGAAAACAAAGTTTTCGGTACGGTGCTGTGGTGCCCCCCACAGGCGAGATTGAGGTCCGTCGCAGTTCACGGCGCCGTCGTACGGTCACGGCGCGTCGCGACGGTGACAAGACGGTCGTGATGATGCCGGCCGGGCTGAGCGACTCTGAAGAGCAGGAATGGATCGCGACGGTGCTGGAGCGGCTCGCGCGACGTGAGCAACGCCGGCATCCGAGCGACGACGTGCTGTTCGACCGTGCCCGTGAGCTGTCGGCGCGCTATCTCGACGGCCGCGCCGCACCCATCAGCGTGCGCTGGGTCAGCAACCAGCACAGCCGCTGGGGCTCCTGTACCCCCGACGACGGCACCATCCGGCTCTCCGTGCAACTGCGCGGCATGCCCGGATGGGTGGTCGACTACGTCCTGCTGCACGAGCTGACGCATCTGCTGGACCCCGGTCACGGGCCGTCGTTCTGGAAACTGGTCAACCGATACCCCAAGACCGAGCGCGCCCGCGGCTACCTCGAAGGCGTCGCCGCCACCGCCGGTCTGCCCCTGGCGGACGGCGAACCCGTCGCGTGACGGCCCGTTTCGTCGCGGTGCTCGCCGGGCGCCGGGTCGCGACTCCGCCCGGCGCCGACCCGGCGGAGTTCCGGCTCGCCGTGCTCGAGGACACCTACGAGGTGGTCGCCGGGCTCGAGTTCGTCACGCCCGTCCTCGCCCTGACCGGCGACGACGAGGACGCCGCGTCGATCACCTGGCCGGGCACCGAGGTCGTACGCGCGAAAGGGCTGCGCGACCTGCTGGACGCACTGGCCGGCCTCGGCGCCGACCAGGTGGCCGTCGTCGCCCACGATGCCCCCGACCTGCCGCCCCTGCTGCTCGGAAAGCTCTTTCGCGCCCTCGGCGGCGGGGACGTCGCGATCTGCCCGGCCAAGGGCGGCGGTCTCGTCGCCCTGGCCACCCGGCTGCCGGCCCCGCCGTGGCTCGGGGAGGTCGATCTCGACACCGAAGACGCGCCGAGCCGGTTGCGCGCCGCCGCCGGGCGCGCCGGCGCCGTACGTTCCGGCCCCGGCTGGCACCGTCTCCGTACGCCCGGAGACCTCGCGCGTCTCGATCCCGGCCTCGAGGGCTGGGACAACACCAGGATGCTGCTCACCGGCGGATAGTTCGGTAAGGCGTTCGTTACCCAATGGTCACATTGACGCGCTCTGCAAAGGATTGCAGAGTTTCACTCATTCATCCTGTCTAGGAGCGTTCGGTGCCGGTGACCATCCAGGATGTGGCGCGTCAGGCGGGGGTCTCGGTGTCCACCGTGTCCCGCGCGTTCACCGCGCCGGAGATGGTGCGAGACGAGACCAGGCACCACGTGCTCGCGACCGCGGAGCGGCTGGGCTACCGCCCCAACCGCGCCGCACGGGGACTGATCACCGGCAAGACCGGAAACCTCGGCGTGATCGTCCCTGACCTGTCGAACCCCTTCTTTCCCAACGTGTTGAAGGGAGTCCAGTCCCGCGCCCGCGAGGCCGACTACGCCGTCTTCCTCGCGGACTGCGACGAGAACGCCACCGAGGAGGTCGCCCTCGTCGAGGCCATGGCCAAGCAGGTCGACGGCGTCATCCTCTGCTCCTCTCGTATGTCGGCCGCCCAGCTCGAACGCATCGTCGGCAGCACGTCCCTGGTCTTCATCAACCGCCAGGTGGGCGACCAGCCCGCGGTGCTCATGGACACGGCGGCCGGCATGCGGCAGGCGGTCGACCACCTCGCCGCTCTCGGGCATCGCAGGATCGCCTACCTGAGCGGGCCACGCGCCTCGTGGTCCAACCGGGAGCGACGGCGCGGCCTGCGCCGCGCGCTCCGGCAGGGCATCGAGATCGTGGAGCTGGGGCCGTTCGCCCCGCGCTTCGACGGCGGGCCGCACGCCGCCGACCTGGCGCTGGCCGAGGGCGTGACGGCGATCATCGCCTACAACGACCTGATGGCGCTGGGCGTGATGTCCCGGCTGGCCGACCGGGGCGTGTCGGTACCCGGGCAGATGAGCGTCGTCGGGTTCGACGACATCTTGATGGCGGGCATGGCCACCCCGCCGCTGACCACCGTGTCGATGCAGAACGAGCGAGCGGGCCGCGCGGCCGTCGACCTGCTCGTCAGCCTCCTGAACGTCACCGGCGCCGCGGGGGATCTGCGCCGGCAACTCGAATGTCAGCTGATCGTGCGGGCGTCGACCGCCGTACCGCCCGATCCGACGGGAAGGTGAATCCCCGAATGCGCGCTAAGAAGCTGTGCCTCGCGGCGGTGTTCGTCCTGGTGGGCGCCTGTGGCTCGCCGAGCTCCGGGGGAGGGGCCAAGGATCTCTCCCCGGACAAGGTGCCGGACAGCCCGAAGAAGGCCGTGACGCTCAACATCATCGACGTGGCGGGCAACCTCCAGCTCACCAAGGGGATGATCGACGAGTTCGTCAAGACGCACCCGAAGGTCATCAAGAAGGTCACCTACACCACCGCCACCGCGCCCGAGCTGCCCGGCAAGATCAAGGCGCAGCAGAGCGCGGGCCAGGTGCAGATCGGGCTGGTCCTCACCGGCACCGACGGGCTCGCGGCCGGCATCTCCCAGAAGCTGTGGGTCAAGACCGACGACTACGCGAGCCGGCTCGGCAACGCCGACTACCTGCCGCCCGCGCAGAAGATGCAGGAACTGGCGCAGGGGCACGGCGTCGAGGTCGTCTACTACCCGTCCGGGCCGCTCATCGAGTACAACCCCAAGACGGTGACCAAGCCGCCGGCGACCGCGCAGGAGCTGCTCGCGTGGGCCAAGGCGCACCCGAAGAAGTTCCAGTACGCCCGGCCCGCCAACTCCGGCCCCGGTCGTACGTTGCTGATGGGCCTGCCCTACATCCTCGGTGACTCCGACCCGAAGGACCCGAAGGCCGGCTGGGCCAAGACCTGGGCCTACCTCCAGGAGATGAGCAAGTACGTCGACTACTACCCGTCCAAGACCTCCGAGACGATGGCGAACCTGGCCAACGGGTCGGCCGACATCATCGCCACCACGACCGGCTGGGACATCAACCCGCGCGCGCTCGGCCAGGTGCCGGCCGGGTACAAGGTCGCCTACCTCAAGGGCATGCACTGGGTCACCGACGCCCAGTACGCCGTCGTGCCGACCGGCGTCTCCGCCGACGTGCTGTCCGCGGACCTGCAACTGATCAAGTGGATGCTCACGCCGCAGCAGCAGGCCAAGGCCTACGACACCGGCTACTTCTACCCGGGCCCGGCGGTCAACGGCGTCACCGTGCAGATGGCGCCGCCAAAGTCCCAGCAGGTCATCCAGCAGTTCGGCCGTCCGGAGTACGAGGACTGGATCGCCAGGTTCCCCAAGGAGACCTCGTTGCCGGCCGAGCAGCAGGTCGCCGCGTTCGACCAGTGGGACCGCACCGTGGGCAGCGGAAAGGTGAAGAAGTGACCGAGCCCGCCACCAAGCTCTCGACGCTGCGGCTCGACAAGGTGAGCCGCGGCTTCGGGGGTGTGCTCGCGCTGGACGGCCTCGACCTGACCATCGAGGGCGGGGAGTTCGTGGCGCTGCTCGGCCCCTCGGGCTGCGGCAAGTCGACCGCGCTCAACTGCCTGGCGGGTCTGCTGCCGCTGAGCGGCGGATCGATCTGGCTGGATGAGCGGCGGGTCGACACCGTGCCGCCCGAACAGCGCGGCTTCGGCATGGTCTTCCAGAACTACGCGCTCTTCCCGCACATGTCGGTGCGCGCCAACATCGGCTTCGGCCTGCGGATGGCGCGGGTCGCCAAGGCCGACGCACGCCGGCGGGTGGACGAGGCGCTCGCGCTCGTGCAGCTGGAGGAGCACGCCGCGAAGTTCCCCGCCCAGCTGTCCGGCGGCCAGCAGCAGCGCGTCGCCATCGCCCGTGCCATCGTGCTCGAACCCGCGCTGGTGCTGATGGACGAGCCGCTGTCCAACCTCGACGCCAAGCTGCGGCTGGAGATGCGCACCGAGATCAAGCGCATCCACCAGACGCTGGGTCTCACCACCGTCTACGTCACGCACGACCAGGAGGAGGCGCTCTCCCTGGCGGACCGGCTCGTGCTCCTGCGCCAGGGCCGGGTCCAGCAGGTCGGCACGCCCGAGGACGTCTACTCCGAGCCGGCCAACCGCTTCGTGGCCGGGTTCATGGGGTACCGCAACGAGCTGGAGCTGCCGGTCGGCTCGGTCTCCGACAAGACCGTCGTCCTGGGCGACCTGACCGGCACCCGCCGCGAGGACCTCGGCGAGGTCGCGGTCGCCGCGATCCGGCCCGAGGACTTCACCGTGGGCGATGGCCCGAACGCCATGGAGGTCGACGTCGAGGTCGTGGAGTACCAGGGCCGTGAGCAGGCGATCCAGGCCCGTACGGCGGCCGGTCACCCGCTCCACCTGCGCGCGCCGACGCGGCTGGCCCCGGGTGACCGGGTGACGGTCTCGGTGCCCCCGGAACGTGTGCTGGTGTTCGCCGCCGACAGCCCCGCCGCGGGTGAGCCCGCGCCTGAGGAGGCGGCGTAGATGGCGGTCCAGGCGCCGGTGGCGAGGATGGCGCTGCGGCACCGCCTGGCCGACCGGGGCATGGACCGTACGCTGCTGCTCCTGCTGCCGGCCGTGGTCTTCATCGTGGCGCTGTTCGTCTACCCGTTCCTGTACGGGCTGCAGCTGTCCTTCCAGCCGCAGCCCGGATCGGAGACGGTACGGAACTACGGCTCGGGCCCGTTCGCGGACTACCACAACTTCTTCGCCGACCCGTACCTGCGGAACACGATCTGGACCACGCTCAAGCTGGGCCTGCCCGCCGCGCTGGTCAACGTCATCGCGTCGGTGCCGATCGCGTACCGGATGCGGGGCCGGTTCCGTGGCAAGCGGACGATCACCACGATCCTGGTCGTGCCGATCACGCTCGGCACGGTGCTGACCGCCGAGGGCCTGCTGGCCTTCATGGGACCGACCGGCTGGCTCAACCGGCTGCTGCTGGACACCGGGATCGCCGACCACCCGGTGCGGTTCACCCACAACTACTGGGGCGTGCTGTTCTCGCTGATCATCTCCGGGTTCCCGTTCGCGTTCCTGCTGACGCTGTCGTACCTGTCCGGCATCGACCCGACGCTGGAACGCGCCGCGGCGACGCTCGGCGCGGGCACGTGGCAGCGGTTCCGGCACATCACGCTGCCGCTGCTGGCGCCCGGTCTGGGCATCACGTTCTGCCTGTCGTTCGTGCTGGCGTTCTCGGTCTTCCCCTCGGCGATCATGGTCGGCGACCCGGCCGGGCAGACCCGGGTGATCTCGATCGCGGCCTTCCACGCGGCGTTCGAGCAGTACGACTACTCGATGGCCTCGGCGATCGCCATGATCATGGGCGCCGTCGAGCTGATCGTCATCGGCCTCGTGCTCGGCTGGCGGTCGCGCCTGTACCGCGGCGCGACAGGGGGTAAGGGATGAGCGCCGGCACGCGACGGCGGGTCGCGCTGCGGCCCGGCGCCTGGCTGGTCTGGGGCGCGGTCGTCTTCTTCATGCTGATCCTGGCCGGCGTCGTGGGCGCGGTCGTGGTCGACTCCTTCGGCACGCGCTGGTTCAGCGGGTGGCTGCCGTCCGGCTGGACGACCCGCTGGTACGGCACGACGTGGCGCGAGTTCGACCTGGGCGGGGTGCTGATCGTCACCTTGGAGGTCGCCCTCGCGGTGGTGGTGATCTCGCTGCTCATCGGCGTGCCCGCCGCGTACGCGCTGGCCCGCCGGACGTTCCCGGGCAAGCGGGTGGTGATGGTGGCCTTCCTGCTGCCCATCCTCATCCCGCCGATCACGTACGGGGTGCCGCTGGCCACCGTGCTGTACAAGTTCCACCTGGCCGGCAAGCTGACCGGCGTCATCCTGGCCAACCTCGTGCCGGCGGTGCCGTTCGTCATCCTCGTCATGACACCGTTCATCGAGCAGATCGACCCGAAGATCGAGGCCGCCGCGCGGATGTGCGGCGCACGTACCCGGGTGATCTTCACCAGGATCCTCGGGCCGCTGCTCGTCCCGGGCATGCTCGCCGCCGCCATCTTGATCCTGGTCCGTACCGTCGGCATGTTCGAGCTGACCTTCCTCACCGCGGGCCCCGACAGCCAGACGCTGGTCGTCGCGCTCTACTACTCGGTCTCCTCGGCGGGCATCCGCGCGCAGCAGGAGATCAGCGCGATGGCGGTCCTCTACACCATGTCCATGCTGGTGCTGCTCGTCGTGGCACTGCGCTTCGTCAATCCGACGCAGCTGGTCACCCAGATCAAGGAGAGAGATTGAGAACCCTGCTGACCCCGGGCAAGGAAACCGAGCTGATCGGGCTGGACCTGGCCGACCTGGCCGACGGCGAGACCCTCGACCTGACCAGGGACGCCGAGATCGCGGCGGTCGTCCTGTCCGGCGTCGTCGACGTCGACGGGCTCGGCACGGCGGGCGGGCGCGCCGGTGTCTTCGACGGACCGGGCCACACCGTGTACGCCCCGCCCGGCACACCGCTCCGGTTCCAGGCCACCGGCGGTCCGGCACAGATCGTCATCGCCTCCGCCCCGCTCGGCGACGGCACGCCCGGCCAGGCCCGGATCATCGGCCCCGGTGACCAGGACGTGGCCGAGCGCGGCGAGGGCAACTGGTCCCGTACGGTCCGTACGATCCTGGGCCCCGGCGACGACGCCGGGCGGCTGCTGCTCGGCGAGACGATCAACCCGCCCGGCAACTGGTCCAGCTACCCGCCGCACAAGCACGACACCCACGAGCCGCCCCGCGAGGTCCGGCTGGAAGAGGTCTACCTGTTCAAACTCGACCCGGCGAACGGCTTCGGCATCCAGCTCCGCTACGACGGCGAGGGCGAGGAGGCGTTCACCGTACGCGACGGCGACGTCGCGGCGATCCCGGCCGGCTACCACCCGGTCGTGGCCGCGCCCGGCTACTCCCTCTGCTACCTGTGGGTGATGGCCGGCCAGGGCCGGCAGATGATCCCCTACCTCGACCCCGACCACGCCTGGGTCCAGACGGGGTGAGGCCAAGGTGAACATCGTCGCGGCCAAGGTCATCGTCACCTGCCCGGACCGCAACTTCGTGACCCTGAAGCTGACCACGGACGACGGGCTGACCGGGGTGGGCGACGCCACCCTCAACGGCCGGGAGCTCGCCGTCGCCTCGTACCTGCGAGATCACGTGTGCCAGCTGCTCATCGGCCGCGACGCCGGCCGTATCGAGGACACCTGGCAGTACCTCCACAAGGGTGCGTACTGGCGGCGCGGGCCGGTGACGATGACCGCGGTCGCGGCGGTCGACACGGCGCTGTGGGACATCAAGGGCAAGGCCGCCGGGATGCCGGTCTACCAGCTCATCGGCGGACGCTCGCGCGACGCGGTCACGGTGTACGGCCACGCGAACGGCGCGACCGTCCCCGGTGTGCTGGAGCAGGTCGGCGAACTCCTCGGCCTGGGTTACCGCGCGGTGCGGGTCCAGGTCGGCATCCCCGGTCTGGAGAAGGTCTACGGCGTGCCGGCCACGCGCGAGCCGTACGAGCCCGCGGTCGCCGGGGAGCGGCCGGAGGAGGAGACCTGGTCGACGCCGAAGTACCTCAACTTCGTCCCGGGCCTGTTCGAGGCCGTGCGGGACCGCTTCGGGCACGACTTCCACCTGCTGCACGACGTGCACCATCGGCTCACCCCGATCGAGGCCGCGCGCCTGGGCAAGGCGCTGGAGCCGTACGGCCTGTTCTGGCTCGAGGACCCGATCGCCGAGGAGCTGCAGGAGGGGTTCCGGCTGATCCGGCACCACACGACGACGCCGATCGCGGTCGGCGAGGTCTACAACTCGATCTGGGACTGCCGGCAGCTGATCACCGAGCAGCTCATCGACTACATCCGGATGGACGTCGTCCACGGCGGCGGGATCACCCACCTGCGCCGGGTGTTCGACCTGGCCGACCTCTACCACGTACGGACCGGGTCGCACGGCGCCACCGACCTGTCACCGGTGTGCCTGGCGGCCGGCCTGCACGTCGACATCGCGGTGCCGAACTTCGGCATCCAGGAGTACATGCCGCACACCGCGGCCACGGACGCCGTCTTCCCCCACACCTATCGGTTCGCCGACGGGATGCTGTACCCCTCGGAGGAGCCGGGTCTCGGCGTCGACATCGACGAGGAGGCGGCCGCGGAGTATCCCTACCGGCAGGCCTACCTGCCGGTGAACCGTCTGGAGGACGGGAGCATGCATGACTGGTGACACGCTGCTGCTACAGCCCGAGGACGACGTGGCGGTCGCCCTGCGCGACCTGGACGGCGTGCCGCGCGGGCACAAGGTCGCCGTCCGTGCCCTCGCGGAGGGCGCGCCGATCCGGAAGTACGGCCAGGTGATCGGGGTGGCGACCGCACCCATCGCGGCCGGCGACCACGTGCACACCCACAACCTCGGCATGGGACCGCACGACACCGACTACGCCTTCGGCACCGACCTGCGCGCCGTCGAGCCCCCCGAGGCGCCCGCCCGTTTCCAGGGCATCGTACGGCCCGACGGCCGGGTCGCCACCCGCAACTACATCGGCATCCTCACCTCGGTGAACTGCTCGGCCACGGTCGCCCGGACGATCGCGAACCGGGCGTCGGTCGAGGGCTTCCCGAACGTCGACGGCGTCGTGGCGCTGACCCACGGCACCGGCTGCGGCATGGCCGCCGACGGGGACGGGATCCGGCTGCTGCGCCGCACGCTGAACGGCTACGCCCGCCACCCCAACTTCGCCGCGATCCTCGTCATCGGGCTCGGCTGTGAGGTCAACCAGCTCACCGGCTTCGACCTGCCCGAGGGCACGCCGACGATGACGATCCAGGAGCTCGGCGGCACCTCCGCGACCGTACGCCGCGGCCTGGAGGTCATCCGTGAGCTGCTGCCCGCCGCGAACGCGGTCACCCGCGAGCCGGTGCCGGCCGCCGAGCTCGTCCTGGGCCTGCAGTGCGGCGGCTCCGACGGCTACTCCGGCATCACCGCCAACCCCGCGCTGGGCGCCGCCGCCGACCTGCTCGTACGGCACGGCGGCACGGCGATCCTGGCCGAGACGCCCGAGGTGTACGGAGCCGAGCACCTGCTGACCCGGCGCGCGGTCTCCCGCGCGGTCGGCGAACGGCTGATCGAGCGGATCCACTGGTGGGAGTCCTACGCCGAGTCGATGGACAACAACCCCTCCCCGGGCAACAAGGCCGGCGGCCTGACCACGATCCTGGAAAAGTCGCTCGGCGCGGTCGCCAAGGGCGGCACCAGCCCGCTGACCGCGGTCTATGAGTACGCCGAGCCGGTCACCGAGCGCGGTTTCGTGTTCATGGACACCCCCGGCTACGACCCGGTCTCGGCGACCGGCGAGGTGGCCGGCGGCGCCAACCTGATCTGCTTCACCACCGGCCGGGGCTCGGTGTACGGCTGCCGCCCGGCGCCGAGCGTGAAGCTGGCCAGCAACCGCGAGACGTACCTGGCGATGCGGGAGGACATGGACGTCGACTGTGGTGCCATCGTGGCCGGCGAGCTCTCGGTCGCCGAACTGGGCGAGCAGATCTTCCAGCTGGTCCTGGAGGTCGCCTCGGGGCGCAAGACGGCCAGCGAGGAGCTCGGCTTCGGCGACGAGGAGTTCGCCCCCTGGCAGCTCGGAGCGGTGATGTGAGCGTGCGGTTGTCGTTGACGAGCCGGCCTCGTCCGGTGCCGGACTCGGTGGGGATCGTCCATCTGGGCATCGGGGCGTTCCACCGGGCGCACCAGGCGGTCTACACCGAGGACGCGGGCGACGGCTGGGGGATCTGCGGGATCACCCAGCGCAGCGCCGCCGTGGCCGAGCGGCTGGCGCCCCAGGACGGCCTCTACAGTGTGCTCGTACGCGGGTCCGG
>Ga0247774_1001033_pt1 | contig 14048 bp, 10 predicted proteins | sample UWRJL001104B6_FD_179933 | JGI IMG/M metagenome (GOLD analysis project Ga0247774, IMG submission 179933) | Plant litter microbial communities from Arlington Agricultural Research Station in Wisconsin, United States - UWRJ-L001-104B-6 | ecosystem: Environmental > Terrestrial > Plant litter >... | reverse complement strand
CAAGACGATATTTCACGTGCCCCGCCCCCTGTCTTCCACGCGGATATTCGACGGCAGGTATCGTAGAGAGTTGCGCTCGCTCCCGCACGCAGGAAACGTCGTGCTGATCGCGTTTCGGCGGGACAGCGCGCGTGCCGTGCGGGTTGCCCTGTTATCAGGCAAGCTCCGCGGCGCAGTTCATCGAGCGAGGGGCGACAGAGTGAGCGGGTACAACAATTTTCGACGTGCCAGCGTCCGGCGCATGGCCATTCTTGCAGTTTGTTTCGGCGCCGCCGTGGCGCACTCCGCCAGTCCGCCCCCGCCTGCGAACGTGGATCATGCCCGCCTGATGAAGGCCGATCGCGATCCGGGCCAGTGGATGATGGACGGTCGCAACTACACCGCGCAGCGCTACAGCCCGCTCGAGCAGATCAACGAGCACAACGTGAACCAGCTCGGACTCGCGTGGTTCGCAGATCTCGATACGTTCCGCGGCGTCGAAGGAACACCGCTCGCGGTCGACGGCGTGCTCTACAACACCAGCGCATGGAACATCACCTACGCATTCGAAGCGACCACGGGCAAGCTGCTCTGGACGTATGACCCGAAAGTGCCGCGCGAATGGGGCCGCTACGCCTGTTGCGAGCCGGTCGCGCGCGGCCTCGCGGTGTGGAAACAGAAGGTGATCATCGGCACGCTCGACGGGCGGCTCATCGCGCTCGATGCGAAAACCGGCACGCCGGTGTGGACCACCCAGACCTTCGACAAGAGCTGGCCCTACTCGATCACCGGCGCGCCGCGCGTGTTCGACGGCAAGGTGGTCGTGGGCAACGGCGGCGCCGATCTCGGCGTGCGCGGATTCGTCGGTGCCTACGACGCGGAAACCGGCAAGCGGCTGTGGAAGTTCTATCTCGTGCCCGGCGATCCGTCGAAGGGGCCGGATGGCGAAGCGTCGGATTCCGCCATGCCGATGGCCGCGAAGACCTGGAACGGCGAATGGTGGAAGCTCGGCGGCGGCGGCACGGCCTGGGACTCGATCGCCTACGACCCGAAACTGAAGCTCATCTATATCGGCACCGGTAACGGCTCGCCGATCGTGCAGGCGCATCGCAGTCCCGGCGGCGGCGACAACCTGTTCCTGTCGTCCATCGTCGCGGTGGATGCGCAGACCGGCGCCTATCGCTGGCATTACCAGGAAACGCCGGGCGAGGAATGGGATTACACCTCGACGATGTCGATCGTGCTCGCGCGCCTGCCGATCAAGGGCAAGCAGCGTGACGTGCTGATGCACGCGCCGAAGAACGGCTTTTTCTATGTGCTGGACCGGAAAACGGGCGAATTGCTGTCCGCCGAGAAATACACGGCCGTGAACTGGGCGAGCCACGTGGATCTCGCCACCGGCAAGCCGGCGATGAATCCGGAAGCGCGTTACGGCACCGATCCCGTGCTCGTCGCGCCGGGGCCCGGCGGCGGCCACAACTGGTTCCCGATGGCGTTCAGCCCGGATACCAAACTGGCGTATTTCCCGGCGTACGAGAGCTGGTTCGTCTACGCGACCGATCCGAACTTCAAGCCGAAGATGTTCCGCTCGAACGGCGGCTGGGGTGGTTACACCGGCGAAGCGGTGAAGAAGCGCATGGCGCTCCAGAAAGAAGGCGATACGCGTGAGAAGGCGTGGCTCGTCGCGTGGAATCCCGCGACTCAGAAAGAAGCCTGGCGGGTGCCACTGCCCCGTCATGGCAACGGCGGTGTGCTGACCACTGCGGGCAATCTCGTGATCGAAGGCACTACCCGGCAGACATTCGCGGTGTTCCGCGCGACCGATGGCAAGCAGCTCTGGGAGATGCCAACACAAAGCGCGCCTGTCGCAGGCCCGATCACATTCACTGCCGGGGGCGAGCAATACATCGCTGTGAATGCCGGCTGGGGCGGTGGCGCAGCTCAGGTGGAACGTGGCGCGGGCACGCAGATGAATCGCGCTTCCGCACGTCTGCTCGTATTCAAGCTCGGCGGTAATCTGCAACTGCCGCCCCTTGCGGCCGCTTCGCCCATTCCGGACCCGCCACCGCTTCGTGCGACAGAAGACGTGGTCCGCCGCGGCGCCGAGCTTTTTGGAGCCACCTGCGCGCAGTGTCACGGTCAGCTCGCCATCGGCGGCGTGAAAGACCTGCGGCAGATGACGCGCGAGACGCACACCGCGTTCAACGACATCGTGCTGAAAGGCACCCGGGCCGACAAAGGCATGGCGAGCTTCGCGAGCCTGCTGAAACCGGAAGACGTCGAAGCGATCCACGCGTACGTGATCTCGCGTGCGAACGAGGATTGGGGCACCGGCGGGCACGCCTACTGAGCGACGGCCGGCCCGGGCGGAACGAAAACTGCTGGGTCGCTCCTGTCGTCACACCAGAGGAGCGACCATGGCCCGCTACGGAAAAAAAGCCGGTCAGAAAGTCAAACGCGCGATGCACGAGCTCAAGCGCGGTGAGCTGCGAAGTGGCCAGTCCGGCCGCAAGGTGAAGAGCAAGAAGCAGGCGATCGCCATCGGACTATCCGAAGCGCGGCGCGCCGGCGGCAAGGTGCCCCGGAAAAAAGGCAGGAAGAAGAGCGCGGCAAAAAAGGGCAAGAAACGCTCGAAGCGCTGAGCAGCACTCACCCAGCCGCCACACCTTGGGCGGCATTGCGGACAACCACGCGTGCCGCCCGATCGCAGACCCGTTAAGCTGCCTCCTCCAGACGGAGTAGCAGATGGACGGATTCCGGCGAAGCTGGCTGATCGGCGCGATTGCCGTGCTGGCAATCGGCGTGGCCGGCTGGATCACGCTGGACAAGATCCATACGCTCGGAGCCTCGACCAGCTGGGTGCACCACTCGCAGGATGTGAGGCTCGCACTCGAACGCGTCCTGTCCACGCTGAAAGACGCTGAAACCAACTCGCGCGGCTACGTCATCACGCGCGATCCCACCTTCGTTCCGCCTTACGAAAACACCATTCGTCGGCTCGACGCAGATCTTGCGGAGCTGCGTGTCCTGGTCGCCGACAACTTCGTGCAAGCCCCGCGCGTGAAGGAGCTCGAGCGTCGGATGCGTGTCCGACTGGAACCTTTGCAGCGCGCGGTCGACATCGCGCGCCAGGGCGGCCCCGAACCGCCTCGCGAAGAAGTCGTTCGCATGCAGACCGAAGGCAATGCGCTGATGGACGCGGTTCGCGAACAGGCGCGCACGCTGCATGACGAAGAAGAGCGGCTTCTTCAGCTGCGATTGAACGAAGCCACCGCGGCCAACCGGACAGCCCTGCTCAGCAGCGGGGCTACCACCGCGTTCGCTATCGCACTCGTCCTGCTCGTGCTGGCCCTGGATTCACGGGCCGCCCGCAAGGTGCGCCAGAGCGAAGAATGGCTCGGCACGACGTTGCGAAGTATCGGCGACGCCGTAATTGCGACCGACAACCGCGGCCACGTGAAATACCTGAATCCGGTCGCGAGCGAGCTCACCGGCTGGTCGTCCGAAGACGCCAGAGGGCGCCCACTCGGCGAAGTCTTCAACATCGTCGCGGAAGACAACGGCCTCACGGTCGAAAGCCCGGTGTCGCGCGTGCTTCGTGAAGGCGTGATCGTCGGCCTCGCGAACCACACGCTGCTGGTCCGGCGCGACGGGTCTCGCATCCCCATCGAAGACAGCGGTGCGCCGATCAAGAGCCAGGGCGGCGAAGTGCACGGTGTCGTCATGGTGTTCAAGGACGCCTCTGTGCAGCGCGCAGCGGAAGCCGCGCTGACCGCAAGCGAAGAACGCCTGCGACTCGCGATCGAAGGGGCCGAGCTCGGCACCTGGGTGCTGGAGCTCGCCACCGAAAAGCTGGTCTGGAATACGCAGCTCTATCGCATCATGGGACTGCCCGAGAACACGCCGCTCACGCGTGAGCTCGGCCGCTCGCTCGTCGTGCCCGAAGATCTCGATTCCGTCACCAAGCTAACGGACGAGGCGCGCGCGAGCGACGAGCCGTTCCATCTCGAGTACCGCATCGTGCGCGCGAACGACAAAGCGGAACGCTGGGTGTCCGTGCATGGGCGCTACATCTTCGACGAAGACGGCAAGCCCGTCCGCCGCGTCGGCGTGGTGACGGATACGACCGAGCGTCGTCGTCTCGAACAGCGCGTGCGCCAGGCGCAGAAGCTCGACGCGCTGGGCACGCTCGCCGGCGGCATCGCGCATGACTTCAACAACATCCTGTCCATTCTTCGCGGCAACCTGCTGCTGATCGAAGCCGACCTGGAGCCCGGCCACCCGATCGCGCCGGCCATCGCCGAGATGAGCCGGGCGTGCTCGCGGGCCCGTGACCTGGTACGCCAGATCCTCACTTTCGGCCGGCAGCAGGAACAGGATCGAAAAATCATCGGCCTGCAGGACGTGATCGAGGAAGCGCTGAAACTGCTGCGTTCGACGGTGCCTGCGCAGATCGAGATTCGCAGTCGCTTCGCCGAGAACGTTCCGACGGTGCTCGCCGACTCGGGCCAGATCCACCAGATCGTGATGAATCTCGGCATCAACGCGTCGCAGGCGATCGATCGCAGCAGCGGGGCGATCACCGTCGAGCTCGACGAAGTGCACATCGACGCGACGCTCGCCCATCATTCACCCGACCTGCACGAAGGTCGTTACGTCCGCCTGCGCTTTGGAGACAGTGGCGCCGGCATGTCGCGCGATGTGCTCGAACGGATCTTCGAGCCGTTCTTCACCACCAAGCCGCAGGGCTCGGGCACGGGGCTGGGCCTCGCAGTCGTTCGCGGCATCGTCAAATCCCACGACGGCGGGATCACTGTGTACAGCGAGCCCGGCAAGGGGACGCAGTTCCACATCTATTTCCCCGTGGTCGAAGGTGCGGCGACCGAAGTGCCGCGGCCGGCCCCGGTGCCGATCGCGGGCAAAGGCCAGCGCATCCTGTACCTCGACGATGAAGACTCGCTGGTTCTGCTGGCGCGACGGCTGCTCGAGCGGCTGGGTTACCGGGTTGCGGGCTTCAGCGATGCAGCCATGGCGCTCGCCGCGTTCGAGGCGGCACCGGATGACTTCGACCTCGTGCTGTCGGACCTGTCCATGCCTGGCCTCAACGGCATCGACGTCGCCCGGCGCGTGCTCGAAATCCGCCCGGAAATGCCTGTGCTGCTGGCTTCAGGCTACGTCCGCAACGAAGACGTGGAGCTCGCGCGCAGCATCGGCGTGCGCGAAGTGATCTGGAAGCCCACGACGATCAACGAGATGGGCGAGCTGCTCGGCCGTGTGCTGGAGAAGATCATCCCTCGCCACTAGTTCATCTGGCAAAAGTCGCCCTACGGCGCTTTTGCGGACGATCGCTTCGTTTCCGGCCGGCAAAGGCGCGACTTTGCCGGCCTGCACAGCGCCGCCGTAGTGTGACAGGCCCTACCGGTAGAGAGAGGACGGGAGCGCGGTGGACGTGGCACAGTCGGCGCATGATTCCTTTCTCAGTTCTGGACCTCGCGCCGGTCGCGCAGGGCGCTACGCCTGCTCAGGCGCTTCGCAATTCACGCAACCTCGCCCAGCACGCAGAGAAGCACGGCTTCAAGCGTTTCTGGCTGGCCGAGCATCACGGCATGAAAGGCATCGCAAGCGCGGCCACGGCAGTGGTCATCGGTTTTGTGGCCGACGGCACCGAAAAGATTCGCGTGGGTTCCGGCGGCATCATGCTGCCGAATCACGCGCCGCTCGTGATTGCAGAGCAGTTCGGCACGCTCGCCTCGCTCTATCCGGACCGCATCGATCTCGGGCTCGGACGCGCGCCAGGCACCGATCAACTGACAGCACGCGCCCTCAGGCGCGACCTCTCCTCGCGCGCGGAAGAATTTCCTCGCGACGTGCAGGAGCTGCAGGCGTACTTCGCGCCAGCCGTCGAAGGCCAGGCGTTGCGAGCCATTCCCGGTGAGGGCCTGCGAGTCCCGCTGTGGATTCTGGGATCGAGTCTCTACGGCGCTCAGGTCGCAGCGGCGCTGGGCTTGCCGTACGCCTTCGCTTCGCACTTCGCGCCCGACGAGATGATGCGTGCGCTGGAGGTTTACCGCGCGAACTTCGAGCCATCGGAACAGCTCCAGAAACCTTACGCGATGCTCACGGTGAACGTGTTCGCCGCGGACACAGACGCCGAAGCGCAACGTCACTTCAGCTCGCTCCAGCAGGCGTTTCTCAACCTGAGGCGCGGACGGCCGGGCCAGGTGCCGCCCCCCATCGATGACATCGAATCGTTCTGGTCGCCCTCCGAGAAGGCCGGAGTCGAGCACGCCCTCGCCTGCTCGTTCGTCGGTTCGGACGATACGATCGAGAAAGGCCTGCGGGATTTCCTGGCTCGCACCCGGCCAAACGAGCTGATGATCGCGGGACACTTCTTCGATCACGCCGCGCGGCTGCGTTCGCTGGAAATCACCGCGACGGTTCGAGACCGGATCAACGCCCGCGACTGAACGCCTCGCGCACGACGGGCATCCAGCCGAGACTGTCGTGCGTGGGCCCTGAAGGCCGGTATTCGGCGCTGATCCAGCCATCGTAGCCTGCGCGCGCCAGTGCGCTCATGACGACCGGCAGGTTCACTTCGCCGCGATCGGGCTCGTTGCGGGTTGGCGCTCCTGCGATCTGCACGTGCCGGATCAAAGGTGCGAACTGTTCGAGCCTGCGGGTGAGATCGCCGCCCATGATCTGGCTGTGATACAGGTCGAACTGCAAGCCGAGATTGGGGCGCGCCACTTCGCCGATGACATCAGCCGCCTGGGCGAGCGTCGACAGCGCGTAGCCGGGCATGTCCCGACTGTTCAGCGGTTCGATCATGATGCGTGCGCCGAAAATCGCCGCCTCATCGCAGACCCATTGGAGATTGCGCACGAACGTGTCGCGCACGCTGCGCGGGTCCGTTCCAGCTGGAGGAAAGCCGGCGACCACATGCATCTGCGGGCTACCGCAGGCTTTCATGAAATCGAATCCGACGCCGACGCTTTCGCGGAAGGCCGCCTCACGGCCAGGCACGGCGGCGAAACCGGTTTCGCCAGCCGCGCGGTCACCGGGCGGCGAATTGAGCTGCACGATTGGCAGGCCGTGCGCCTGAGCCGCGGCCCCAACGGCGTGAGGATCCAGATCGTAGGGAAACAGCAGCTCGATGCCGTCGAAGCCAGCAGCTTTCGCGGCAGCGATGCGCTCGAGGGGCGGCAGCTCCGGGAACAGCAGCCCGATGTTGGCGGCGATTTTCAAGGCCGCGCGATCTTATCGCAGGTCTTCTGGGAAACGTGAGACGTTCAGAACCGACGGGTCACCATCACGCGGAAGGTGCGGCCGTCCTGGGTGAGCACGTCCTGCAGGTGATCTTCCGCGCCCGGCACCGCGTAATGTTCGTCGAGCAGGTTGTACAGGCCGCCGGCGATCTCCAAGTTTCCATTACGCGCCCGGTGCGTCAGTGTGAGGTTCGCGAGCATGAAGTCCGCGGCGCGCGCATCGGTGAGCGTGATGACGGAACCGTGATACTGCACTTCCGCACCCAGCAGCAGCCGCTCATCGAGAAGCGGTAATGCCACGCTCGCCTGCGCGAGATGACGCGGTGAATTCGTGAGCAGCGCGTCTGTCAGCTCATCTTTTGCCTTCTGTTGCGCGTAACTCACCTTTGCCTGCACGCCAGAAAGATACCGCGCCTCGATTTCGAGCTCGACACCCGTAGCCTGCACACGCGACAGATTGTCGAAGTAAGCGACGCCGTTCACGTCGGAGACCTGCGTGATGAGGTCGCTCACGTGATAGCGATATGCCGACAGACCCAATCGGTAGTTGCGGTGAAAGTACTGGTCCAGCACCAGCTCATACGTTCGGATGCGCTCCGGGTTCAGCAGGGGCTGCTCCAGCGCCCCGAAGTCGTAGTACTGCTCATACGCACTCGCCGCGCGGAACGCCGTGCCGTAAAGCGCCTTGATCTGCGTCGTCTCGCGCGGACTGTAGATGGCCGCAACACGCGGATTGATCGTGCGGCCGAAGCGATCGAAGTAATAGTCGAAGCGCGCGCCCGCATTCACCAGCAACTGACTCGTCACGTTCACTTCCGCCTGCACGAAACCGGCGGCGATCTTGTTGGTCTGGTCACCCGAGAAGCTCTCGACCGACGGATCGGTCAGATACACCGAGCGCTGGCGCTGCTGAAGATCCTGCCGATACTCCACGCCCACGAGAACGGTGTTTCCGCCTGCAAAATGGTGTGTGAGCTGCCATTCCGTTCCGACCCACTGGCCGGCGCCCACATCGCGCTGCACGACGCGATCCAGGTCGAACCCCTCGCCTTCGCCGGCGTAGGGATACATGCCGATGTAATGAAAGTAATCGTAGTACGCACGGCCGAGCAGGCGGGTGCTCGAATCGATCTCGTGGTCGTACTTCACATCGAGATAACCGCGTGAGTCGGTAGTTTTCTCGGCGCCGTCGTCGAAGAGCGTGAAGAACGATGCGGTCGGCACGTCTTTCGCACGCCAGGAGAACGAACCGGTGACGTCGAGCTCGCCCTGATGGAACGTGCTCACGATGCCGGCCGAATCCTCACCATCGCTGTCTGAAGCGACGCCATCGTAGGCCGGGTAATACAGGTGGCGCTGGCCGGCGCTGGTACGGCCGGAAATCGAGAGGCCGAATCGCGCATCCTCACCGACCGTAGAAGCATGCGCAACGCGCGCTGCGAAGGTGCCCAGGCTGCCCGCCGACGCGGCCACCTCGGTTCCTTCGAGCGTCCGCGCTTGCCGCGTGATCACGTTGACGATGCCGAAGAAGGCGCTGTCGCCGTAGATCGACGAGCTCGGGCCGCGTACCAGCTCCACGCGCTCGATCATCTCGACGGGCACCGCGCCTTCGTAGCCGATGTGCATGGAACCGTAGACGTTCTCGTTCATCCGATGCCCGTCGACGAGCAGCAGGATGCGAGTGTTGTAGTCCGACGGACGCATGAAGCCACGCACGCCGACGTAGGAGTAGTTGCGATCATCGGACACGTAGACGCCGCGCATGCTGCGCAGAATTTCCGCGAGCGTGCGGTAACCGAATCGGCGAACGTCCTCGGCGGTGACGACGCTCACCGACGATGGCGCGCGCGTTACCTGCTGTTCGTATTTCGAAGCGCCGAGGACGGTTTCGATCGGCATTTCCATCAGCTCTTCGAGCGGAAGCTCCGCCAGGTTGCGCGCAACGCCAGCTCGCGTCGCCGCACTGGCGGCCGACAACGCGAGGCCCGACAAGAGCGGCAGGAGCAGGCGCATGGCTTTCATTGCGCCAGTGTCGACAATGCCCAGCACGGCAACCGTGAGCCGCGCATCGATTGCGGTAAACCGAAACGCAGTGCGTCACCCGGGACGCAGAACGGCCTGGCCGCGATAAGGATAAACACCTACCGGCCGGTGTTCTGCGACCCGACACTCAAGCAAGAACCCTTCGATCAAAGACAATCCAGCGATGTGTCGAGAATCTCCGCGGGCTCGCGGCAACTCCGTTTCCGTCTCCGCGGCCCTTCGGGCAGTCGCGTGCATGGCGTGCGGGTTGTTCCTTCTCGCGCCGCCCTGCAGCCTCGCGCGCGACCCGCTGCGCGAAGATGCGCTGAAGGCCGGCTACCTGTTCAATTTCATCAAGTTCGTCGACTGGCCGACGGCGCCCGCCTCGGATCCGTTCACCGTCTGTTTTCTCGGCAGCACCGGCGTTCTCGACCAGCTCGCCGCAGCGCTGCCGAACAAACGCATCGCAGATCGCGCACTCGCAGTTCGCGCACTGTCCGCTGGCGAGCAGCCGACAGGCTGCGAGGTGCTCTACGTCGACGGCGCGCAGCAAACGCTTTCGCAGCCGCCGCTCAACTTGCGCGCACCCGGCCTGCTCACCGTGAGCGACAGCGCCAACTTCCTGCATGAAGGCGGAATCATCGCGCTGTTTGCCGAGGGCAATCGGCTGCGATTCCGCATCAGCCTGGGCAACGCCCGGCATGCCAACCTGCGCATCAGCTCGAGCCTGCTGCAGCTGGCCTCTTCCGTCGAAAAGGAACCCTGAGTCGTGAAGCGCTGGTTCTCGTCCCTGCCCGTCCGGACGAAGCTCATGGTCATCGCCGGCCTCGTCGGCGCGGTGGCACTGATCGCATCGGGCGGCATTCACACGACCGCCGATTACATCGCCGGCCAGAAGTCGCTGCAGCAGCGATTGCAGACACAGGCCGAGATCGCAGCGCTCAACAACACCGCGGCGGTCGCCTTCGATGATGTCGAGGTCGCGACCGAGATCCTGAACTCATTCCGCGCCGATCACGCCATCGTCGCCGCCGAGATCGATCGCGCGAATGGCGAGCGGTTCGTGCGGCTCGAGCTGAGTCCGGCGCGAGACGGCCTCGTCAAGGCCACTGCAGACATCGTTGCCGGGGAGCGCATCGGCCGCCTCACCGTCTGGGCTACCGATGAGGAACTGAAGACGGAGCTGCACAGAGATCTCGCTGTGCTGTTCGGTGTGATCGGCGCCTCGCTCGCAATCGCCTTGTTCGCGACGGCGGGGCTGCAGGGATATCTGACTCGTCCGATCCTCGCGCTCGCCGCCGCGGCGGACCAGGTATCGGCACGCAAGGACTACAGCGCGCGCGTGCCGGTCGAGAGCGACGACGAGATCGGGCGGCTCGTGAAAGCCTTCAACGGCATGCTCGAGGAACTGCAGTTGCAGGCGAACCGGGTTGCGGAATACCAGGCTGGGCTCGAAAGCAGCGTCGCTGCGCGCACCGCCGAGCTGGTCGAAGCGCTCCAGCACGCCCAGGCCGCAACGCGCGCGAAAGCCGATTTCCTCGCGAACATGAGCCACGAGATCCGCACGCCGATGAACGGCGTCATCGGCATGCTCGACCTGCTGCACATGGAGCAGCTCCGGCCCGAAGCCCGCAGCATGCTGCAAACGGCGCGCGGCTCGGCGGATTCGCTCCTCGGGCTGATCAACGACGTGCTCGATTTCTCGAAGATCGATGCCGGCAAACTCACGCTCGAGAAGATCGATGTGGAGCTGCGCCCGCTCGCGGAAGAGGTCGCGACGCTGTTCAGCCAGCAGGCCAGAGCGAAAGGCGTGGAAGTCGCGTGCGTCATCCACAACGATGTGCCTGCAGTGCTGGGCGGCGATCCCACCCGCCTGCGTCAGGTAATCGCCAACCTCCTGGGCAATGCTGTGAAGTTCACCCACAGCGGCGAAGTGCTCCTTGGCGTTCAGTGCCGTTCGCCCGCGACGGCCGAAGGCGTCGTCACCATCCAGATCGTCGTGCAGGACACCGGCATCGGCATGAAGCCGGAAGCCACCGCCTCTTTGTTCGAAGCCTTCACGCAGGCGGACAGCTCGACCACTCGCCAGTACGGCGGCACGGGGCTCGGCCTCGCCATCACGCGCAAGCTCGTGGACGCGATGGGCGGCACCATCAAGGTGAAATCGGAGCTGGGCAAAGGCTCGATCTTCAGCGTGTTCGTGCCGCTCGAACTGCGTTCGCGCCAGCCGCTCTCGCGGGCCATGAGCCTGAAAGGATTGCGCGCACTCGTGGTCGACGACAACGCAACGAATCGCTGCATCCTCACTCACTACCTGGACCACGGCGAAGCGTCGTGGGAAATCGCAGAGTGCGCAAACGACGGGCTCGATGTCGCGCGCAACGCCGCCGCCGCAGGCAAACCCTTCGACGTGGTGCTGCTCGACTATCACATGCCGGGCAGCGACGGCATGCAGTTTCTCAAAGCGCTTCGTGCCGATCCCGCCATCGCGCGGACGCATTGCCTGGTGCTGAGCTCGCTTGGCGATCGTGTGCCTGAAGCGGATTTGCTGGGAGTCACGGCATGGCTGACGAAGCCCGTGCGTAAAGCGCAGCTCTACGATGTGCTCGCCACGCTCTCGGGCCGATCGAAAGGCACGCAGCCGGCGCTGAGCGCAGACGTGGCGTACGAGCCGCGCTTCGAGAACGCACGCGTGCTGCTCGTCGAAGACAATCGGGTGAATCAGCTCGTCGCCGAACGCATGCTGAAAGCCTTCGGGATCGAGGCCACGCTCGTGGCAGACGGTGGACAGGCGCTGGCGGCCGTCCAGCAGCAGCCTTTCGATCTGGTGCTGATGGACTGCCAGATGCCGGTGATGGACGGTTACGACGCTACGCGCGCGATTCGTGCGTGGGAAGCGACTGCACCCGGACCGCGGCGCACCTCGATCGTCGCGATGACGGCACATGCCATGCAAGGCGACCGCGAGAAGTGTCTCGCTGCCGGCATGGACGATTACCTGTCGAAACCCATCAAGCGTGAGGCGCTCGGCGCAGCCCTGCAGCGCTGGCTCGACACGAATCGCACCGCGGTGGCCCGAACGAGCTCGGGCTTTGCCAGCAGACCGTAGCCGGACGGCGACACGGAACAGCGCGCGCGTCGCCTCGTTGACAGTTGAGTCGACGTGAGGAGGCGAACATGGGCTTGACCAATTCCGGAGTCGAATCAGACGATCTCAACGACCTCGCCGCCAGCAGCATGTGGCTCGCAAATGCGCTCGATGGCGCGGACTGTCGTGCGATGGAGCGCTACCTGCAGACGATCCGCTCGAAGCTGGAATGCGGTCACCTGGGCGAGGCCCTGCAGATGAGCTCGAGCCTGCCCGAGATCTGCTCGATGCTCGAACATCCGCAGCTGCGAACCTCGCCCTCCCACTGTGTCTGCTGGTGTGACGCCTGGGTATCGATGGACAGCGACGACGAGCACGTCTTCCCCCTCACCCGTTTCTATCTTCGCCACGAAGGCGAGGACGCTTCGAAGTGGATCGCGGCCGATGCGCACTTCGCTCGCGCGGTGAGCCGAGCCCTCCTGGACGCGGCGAATGCCTGGTACCGGCAGCGAGGTGCCTTCGACCTCACCGTGCAGTACAACCTGGGGAAGGTTTCCGGCTGCTGAGGTCTTCCCGCGAAGCGCCGATTCGCGTAGAAATGCGGGCCCATGCAGGTCTTCAGCGCGAAGGACGTAGAGCGGGTCCTGGGAATCTCCAAAGGGGCCCTTCGCGCGCTGGTCCGTGGCGGTTTCGTCGCACCGGCGCGTGGGCGCCACCGGCAGTACGTCTTCTCGTTCCGCGACCTCGCAACCCTGCGCGCCGCGCGCGCGCTGCTTCGGGTGCGCGTTCCGCCCAATCGGATCACCCATTCGCTGGCCCGCTTCCGATCGGAGAACGGACCATCGAATGTTCGAGCCTGCGGTACGGAGCTGGTCGTTCGGGACGACTGCGGCCTCTGGCGTAACGCCGAAGGGCAGTATCTCCTGCAGCTGGAAGCGAGCCTGGCGGCCGAGGCGCTGGGCGAGAGCGCGGCCCCCGCCCTGGACATCCTCAACCGAACGGCGCAGAGCCGGCCGGCGAACGAGCCTGCGGCTCCACTCACGCCCGTCATTGCGGCCGAGGCCCTGTTCGACAACGCACTGAGCCTCGAAGACAAAGACGCCGACGCGGCGATCCAGGGCTACCGCCTGTGCGTGGAGATGGACCCGTCGCATGGCGATGCGCGTCTCAACTGGGGCCGGCTGCTGCATTCGAGCGGGCTGCTCGCCGAAGCCGAGGCGGTCTATCGCGGTGGTCTCGAGAACAAAGGTCAAGGAAAGGAAGGCCACGGAAACGAAAACCAGGGAAATGACGGGTCGGGCGACACAGAGCACACCTCCCTGCTCTTCAACCTCGCCCTGGTGCTCGAAGATACCGGTCGCGAGCTCGAAGCCATCGACTGCTACAAGCGCGCGCTCGCCTGCGACTGGGAACAGGCCGACGTGCACCTGAACCTCGCGCGTCTCTATCAGCAGCTCGACATGGCCCGCGCCGCCATCCGGCACTGGAACGAGTTCCGCCGGATCAGCGGCACGGAACCGCCGCAGGACTGATTTCCAGCGGTCGTTTCAGCTCGCGGGTTCGATCCGCAACAGCGCGCCGTCGTCTTCGTCCGTGAGCACGTAGAGCAGCCCGTCGGCGCCCTGGCGCACGTCGCGGATGCGCTGGTGCAGCTCGGTGAGCAGGGTCTCGCGACGAACTTCATCCTGCTTGTC
>Ga0247774_1001032_pt1 | contig 14059 bp, 12 predicted proteins | sample UWRJL001104B6_FD_179933 | JGI IMG/M metagenome (GOLD analysis project Ga0247774, IMG submission 179933) | Plant litter microbial communities from Arlington Agricultural Research Station in Wisconsin, United States - UWRJ-L001-104B-6 | ecosystem: Environmental > Terrestrial > Plant litter >... | reverse complement strand
GAATAGGCGCCTCAACGGCCGGCCACGCAAAACGCTCGGCTGGGAAACCCAGCCGAGCGTCTCGCTGAACTCCTGGCACCGGCCAGTTGACCCAACCGGGTGTTGCAACGACCCCTCGAACCCGCCTCCTCGCCGAGAGGCCTTGGGACACCGGGGCCGCGGGTCAGTTGTCCCTCAGGTCGGGGACGGCCACCGGTTCGCCGGACGCCTCCGCGTCCTCGGCGGCCTCGCGGCGCCGGCGGCGGAGGAACCAGACGAGCAGGGCGATCACCACGACGACGGCGACCGCGATCGCCAGGACCCGGCCCGCCCACTGGGCGACCTGTTCGAAGGCCGTGCCGGCGAGGTAGCCGCCCATCGTGAAGCCGACGCCCCACGTGATGCCGCCCAGCGCGTTGAAGACCAGGAACCGCCCGTACGGCATCCGCGCGCTGCCCGCGAGGGCCGGCATGATCGCGCGGAGCAGGGCGGTGAAACGGCCGATGAAGACCGCCGTCGCCCCGCGGCGCCGGAGGAGGTCCTGGGCCGTGCCCAGCTTGCCGCGGTGTTTGCGCAGCGCACGTGTGTCGAGTAGCCGGTCGCCGAACCGGCGGCCGATCTCGTAGCCGACCGAGTCTCCGATGATCGCCGAGAGCGTGATGACGATCAGCAGGATCGGCAGGGAGACCCGGTGCTGGCTGGCCAGCACACCCCCCACCACGATCGCGGTCTCGCCCGGGAAGACGAACCCGAAGAAGAGGGCCGCCTCAGCGAACACCAGGGCGGCGACCACGGCATAGATGACCGGGCCGTGCAGATCGAGCAAAGCGTCAGTGATATGACCCACGGACGATCAACGTCCCATTTCCGGCGTCTCCATGGCGATAATCGTAGGGGGAGGGTGACGCCGCCGGATCGCCCGGAGGTCGGATATCCGTCGCCCGCAGGTACCACGATGGCGAACATCATGTCGCGTGAGATGAAAGACGGCCGCTTCGTCCGGCAGCCCAACCGGTTCACCGGCCGGATCGGCACCGATGAGTTCCCCGCCGAGGCCGGGCGCTACCAGCTCTACGCCTCGCTGGCCTGCCCGTGGGCGCACCGCGCGCTGATCGTCCGCGGCCTGCTCGGTCTCGAGGACACGCTCGGCGTGACGATCGTGGATCCCATCCGCGACGAGCGCGGCTGGCGTTTCACCCTGTCCCCCGACGACCGCGACCCGGTCACCGGCGTGCGCTTCCTGGCCGAGCTCTACACCGCGAGCGACCCGTCGTACGAGGGACGGCACACCGTGCCGTGCGTCTGGGACACCGAGACGAAACGTCTCGTCACCAACGACTATCCCGACATCACGCTGATGCTGGAGTCGGCGTTCACGAAGTTCCAGCGGCCCGGCGCCCCCGACCTCTATCCCCAAGAGCTCCGCGCCGAGATCGACGAGCTGAACGACGAGGTCTTCCACAACGTCAACAACGGCGTCTACAAGGCCGGCATGGCCACCACCCAGGAGGCCTACGAAGAGCCGTTCGACGCGCTGTTCGCCACCCTCGACCGCCTCGAGGCGCGCCTGGAGGGCCACGACTTCCTGGTCGGCGACCGGCTGACCGAGGCCGACGTACGGCTGTACCCGACGCTGGCCCGCTTCGACGCCGTCTACTACAGCCACTTCAAGTGCAACCTGCGGCGGATCGTCGACTACCCGAACCTGTGGGCGTACGCACGGCGCCTCTACGCGATCCCCGCGTTCGGTCAGAGCACCGACTTCGACCACATCAAGCGGCACTACTACATCACCCACCCGCACCTGAACCCCTCCGGCGTCGTCCCGAAGGGCCCGGCCATCTCCTGGACCTGATCCCCGCCGGGATCGCGGGGTACGGTCGGGGACATGTACGAGTTCGCGCTGAACCTCCACCACCGGCTGGCGGCCGAGGGCGATCTCGTCTGGTCGCCGTACTCCGTCGCGTCGGCGCTCGGGCTGACCGCCGCCGGCGCGCGCGGCCGCACCTACGACGAGCTGGTCCAGGTGCTGGGCGCCGCGCCGGACGAGCTCGGCCTGGCCGAGGCCGCCGCGATCGAGGACGCGGAGATCGCGGTGGCCAACGCCCTGTGGCTGCGCGAGGGGATGCCGATCGAGGAGGCGTACGAGCGTACGGCCCGGCGTTTTCCCGGCGCGTCGCTGCACAACGCGGACTTCGCCGGCGACGCCGAGGGCGCCCGGCAGGCCGTCAACGCCGAGGTCGCCAAGGTCACCCGCGAGCTGATCCGCGACCTGCTTCCGGCCGGCTCGGTCGACGCGCGGACCGCCGCCGTCATCGTCAACGCCCTCTACCTCAAGGTCGCCTGGCAGCACGCCTTCGCGACCGGCGACACCGCGCAGGTCCCCTTCCACGGCCCCTCCGGGCGGCGGCGGGTGCCGACGATGCGCCGCACCGGCCGCATGCCGTACGCCGAGGCCGGCGGATGGCGGATGGTCACGCTCGCCGCCGGGGGCGGGGTCGTCGCGGACGTGCTGCTCGGCGACGGCGGCGCCCCCTCGCCCGCGACACTGCGCGAGCTGTACGGCGCCGCGCGGCCGGCCAAGGTCGGGCTGTCGGTGCCGAGGTTCCGGGTGGAGAGCGAGGCGAGCCTGGCCGATCCGCTCCGCGAGCTGGGCGTCACCACCGCCTTCGGCGGTGACGCCGACTTCTCCGGCATGACCCCGGCACGAGTGTGCGTCGACCGGATCCAGCACAAGGCCGTCCTCGATGTGGACGAGCAGGGGTTCGAGGGCGCGGCGGCCACCGCGGTGATGATGGTGCTGGCGTCGATGGACATGAGCTCCCCGGTGGAGTTCCGCGTCGACCGGCCGTTCCTCGTGGTCGTACGCCATCCGGCCACCGAGGCCGTCTACTTCCTCGCGCGGGTCACCGAACCCTAGGCCCTAGCCCGGCCGCTGGTAGTCGGTCAGGTCGACGCTCTTCGCGATCGCGTCGACCGTGTCCCGGTACCGGTCGGGCAGTTCGATGGTCTCCAGCAGCACACCGGACTGGGGCAGCCACCACAGGCGCGGCGTGGAGTTCCAGCCGTTCCGGCACTGGAGCCGGTACTCGCGGTAGACCGCCTGCCGGTCGCCGACCGGGCGCGTGCCGCGGACCGTCACCCCGTCCGCGGTGATGGCCTGGTTCGGATCGTCGTCTTCTTCGGTGATGCAGCTGGTCAGGTTGCCGGGGTCGCCGTAGTTGGCCCAGCCCTTCGCGCCGTCGTAGTCCGGCCGCGCGCTCTTGGAAAACACCCCGATGTACACCCCGCCGTGCCCGCAGGTGGCGCCCTTGAGCTCCGGCGGGCGCAGGCACACGTCGCCGTCGGACGCGCCGTCCGCGGCCGAGGTCCAGCCGTTCGGCACGACGAAGGAAAGGCCGGCCTTGCCGCTGACCCGGCCGCCCTGGAGCGTCGTGGGCGTCTGGTCGGCCGGTCGCGTCCCGTCGCCGGTGGGCGTCCGCGTGTCCGCGGGCGGCTTCGTCTCGGGCGACGGCGACGCCCCGCCGACCTGCGGGGACGACGACTTCTCCGCGTGCGCGCCGGGCAGGTGCGACGGCAGGTAACCCAGCAGGCCCGCGGTCACGGCGACCGCGAGCGCCAGGGCGATCCCGCCGCCGGCCAGGTACGCCTTCTCCCGCGGCTTCCGGCGCGCCGGCCGCGCCCAGGCGGGGTCGTCGTGCAGGGGCGGAATGGCCCAGGTCCGGTCGAGGAACTCCGTCGCGGTCGTCACCGGGTCGCCGTGGCCGAGCGGCCGGGTGACGGCCGCGAGCAGCTCTGAGGAGCTCGGCCGGTCCGCCGGGTCCTTGGAGAGGGCCCGGTCGACCAGCTCGCGGTGCTGTTCGGGGACCCCGGCCGTGTCGGGCGAGGTGGTCAGCACGCGTGCGGCGACGACCTCGGGGCGTCCCGTGCCGTACGGCAGGCGGCCGGTCGCGGCGTAGCAGACGATCAGTCCCCAGGCGTACACGTCGGCGGCCGGGCCGACCTCCTCGCCGCGGTAGTTCTCCGGGCTGATCCAGCCGGAGGAGCCCATGATGATGCCGGTGCGGGTCATCGTGGTCTCGTCCAGGGCGCGCGCGATCCCGAAGTCCACCACCTTCGGGCCGTCCGGGGCGAGCATGAGGTTCGCCGGTTTGAGGTCGCGGTGCACGACCGCCCGTGAGTGCAGGGAGACGAGGGCCTCGGCCAGCCCCGCGGTCAGCCCGGACAGCTCGTCGCCGGACATCGGCCCGTAGCGGTCGACGCGCCAGTCGAGCGTCGGCCCGGGGATGTACTCCGTGGCGAACCACGGCGGCGCGCCGCTCGGGTCGGCCGCCACGACGCGGGCGACGCACCGGCCGGACACCCGGTGCAGGAGCGAGACCTCGCGGGCGAACCGCTGACGGAAGTCCGGGTCGTGCGCGAGTTCGGGGCGGACGAGCTTGACCGCTGCGCGGCGGCCGTCGGCGTCCACTCCCGCGTAGACGACGCCCATCCCACCCGCGCCGAGCCGGCCGACCAGCCGGAAGGGCCCGACACGATCCGGGTCCTGCGGCGTCATCGGCTCGATCGCGAGTGGATCACCGTTGGTCATCGCCTGCTCCTCCGAAATCGCCCTGACGATACCTATCAGTAATGACACGGGTATCAGGGAAGTTTCGGGTCAGGGGCGGCTATTCGAGGAGCAGTTGCCATCGCGCCGAGCTGACGTGGTGGCGCATCGTGGCGACGGCCGCGTCGGCGTTGTGCGTCAGGATGGCGAGAAAGATGGCCTGGTGCTCCTCGAACGAACCATGGCGCGGATGGGGGGGCCGAGATATTGCGGTACTGCCGCATCACCAGCGGATAAAGAAGGCCGTCGTACGCCCGGGCCAGCGTCTTCTGGTGGGCGGCGTCCTTGACCTGCTGGTGAAATCGGCGGTTGCCCTGGGAGTACTCCGCCTGGTGGCCGAGGGCCTGGGCCTCCTCCATCGCTTCGAGCGTGTGCCGGAGTTCGCGGATGTCCTGCTCGGTCGCCCGCTCCGCGGCCTTTCCGGCCAGCGCGGATTCGAGCGTCACCCGTGCTTCGAGAATGTCCGCCGCCTCCTCGACGGAGAAACTGCGCGTCCGCACCTCGCGATTGACCTCGCTGGTGACGTAGCCCTCCTGCACGAGCCGGACCAGGACCGACCGCATCGTGCCCCACGCGATGCGCTCCGCGCCGAAGGCGTCGAGCACGGGCTGGAGGAAGTCGATCGCCTGCTCGCCCGCGTCGGCACGGTCCCGACCCAGGGCGAGTGGTTCGCGGCGCCGGAGACGCAGGAGTTCTGGGAGACCGCCGGCGCGCTGGGCGTCACCGTCTGCCTGCAGATGCGCCTCGGCCCGGCGACCCGGCAGCTGGTCGCGGTGCTGGAGCGATACCCGTCCGTACGGGTGCTCCTGGACCCATGGGCCATCCCGACATCGCCGCGTCGCCGGCGGGCAAGGACGTGGCGGACCTCGGGCGCAATCCCGGCCTGCACCTCAAGCTCTCCCACCGGAATCTCGAACGGCTGAGTGCTCTCGGCCGGCGCCGCGTACAGCGCGGTCGGCAGGTCGGGGGCGCGCTCGACGAGGTCGGCGCGGAGCGCGATCAGCGAGTGGAGCGGATAGATCCCGGTCCGGAGGTACCAGTCGGCGGCCAGGACGTCCGGGTCCGCGAACAGCGGGTACGGGCCCTCGTCGGTGGCGGTCGGCGGCTCCGCGGCCGAGGCCGCCGCCGTCCAGCCGGCCCGGGGCGCGCCGGCTAGTCCCGTTTTCCGCACATGTGGATCTTTAGGGGTTGTGCGGTGCGTCGGGTTGGTTGCGGGTCTTTGGGGCGGCAGCGTGTTGGGGTGTGAGACAGCATGCGGAGGTGGTGGCCGGTTTCTGTTCCCGATTGAAGATCCGCGACATCGTCGATGAGGCGTGCCCGGTTCGCGATCTGGCCGAGCTGTCTCATGGGCAGGTGATCGAGGCGCTGGTCGCTGACCGGCTGACTTGTCCTGCGCCGTTGGTGCACGTCCAGGCGTGGGCGACGGGCTGGGCGGTCGGCGTCGAGCCGGAGTTGCTCGACGACGATCGGATCGGACGGCCTTTGGATGCGATCGCTGCGCATCTGGACCGGATCGTCGAACCGTTCATCTGGACCAAGACAGCCGAGGAGATCCTCGACTCCCTCGCCAGCTTCTGCCGACGAATTTCAGGCGCAGGACACTAGCGGAACGCCCGCCGGTACGCGTGCGGGCTGGTGCCGGCCACGCGCTTGAAGCGGTCGCGGAACGCCGTGGGCGAGCCGAATCCGACCTGGGCCGCGATGCGGTCCACCGGGTGCGTGGTGGTCTCCAGCAGATACTGCGCCTGGCGGATGCGCGCGCGGTGCAGCCACTGCAGCGGCGTGGTGCCGGTCTGCTCGCGGAAGCGCCGGTTGAGCGTGCGGGTGCTCATCCCCGCGTGGGCGGCGATGTCGTCGAGTGTGAGCTCCCGGCCGGCGTTGTCCTCCATCCATCGCAGCACCGGCTCCAGCACCGATCCGCGCGGCGCCGGCGGCTGCTCGTGCACGATGAACTGCGCCTGCCCGCCCTCCCGCTCCAGGGCCATCACCGAAAGGCGCGCGGCGTCGGCGGCGACGGCCGAACCGTGATCGCGCCGGATCAGGTGCAGGCACAGGTCCAGCCCCGCGGCGGCCCCGGCGGAGGTCAGGATCTGCCCGGTGTCCACATAGAGGACGTCGGGATCCACCTCGACGGCGGGATACCGGGCGGCCAGGAACGGGGCGGCGACCCAGTGGGTGGTGGCGCGCCTGCCGTCCAGCAGCCCCGCCTCGGCGAGGACGAAGGCGCCGGCGCAGATCGAGGCGATGCGGGTGCCCGCCCCGGCCGCCCGCCGCAACGCCTCCAGCGCCTCGGCCGGAAACGAGGCCACCGGGTCCGCGACGCCCGGCACCATGATCGTGTCCGCCTCGGCCAGCGCGTCCAGACCCCACGGCGCACGCAGGGCGAAGGCCCCGGCGTCGATCTCCGGGCGGGGCGCGCAGACGCGTACGCGGTAGGGGACGCGCCCGTCGGGCAGGCGGGTGCGGCCGAACACCTCCAGCGGGGTGGTCAGGTCGAAGCCGATGACCCCGTCCAGCGCCAGTACGGCGACCGTGTGCATGGCCACAACCTACGTGCGCGCCGGATCCTCGCCAAACGCTGTGAGCAGGATCATCTTCCTGGCATGCGCCCGCTCACAGAGCTGGCGAGAATCCGGTGGATATTGGCATTGGAGCCACTGTCCGGTCAGGGGGTGCCGTCCGTAGCGTCATGGCCCGTCCCGTTTCCCGGCACCAGAAAGCCCACGACGACCCATGACCAAGATCTTTCTCATCGCCCACGTCCTCGCCGCGATCATCGCCATCGGGCCGGTGACCGTCGCGGCCAGCATGTTCCCCGGCGCGGTACGGCGGGCGGCGGCCGACCCGGACGGCCGCGGGCCGGCGGAGGTACGGCTCCTGCACCGCGTCTGCCGCGTCTACGCCGTCATCGGCGTCCTGGTGCCCTTCTTCGGGTTCGCCACCGCGGGCAGCATGCGGGTCATGGGTGACACCTGGGTGATCGTCTCCATCGGCCTGACCGCGCTCGCCGCCGCGGTGCTCGTCCTGCTCGTCCTCCCCCGGCAGACCGCCCTGGCCGGAGGCGGCACGGACGATCTCCAACCCCGCGCGGCGCGGCTCGCCATGTACACGGGGATGTTCAACCTCCTGTGGGCCACGGTGACCGTTCTCATGATCATCCGGCCCGGATCGACCACTGGAGCCTGACCGCGTGATCTGCGTCACCGCGCTCCGTACACCGCGCCCACCCGGGAACAGGAGACCGGGGACGGGGACGCACCGATCGCGCAGAGACCGTTCCGCCTCGTCGCGCCGGAGATGGATGGAGGCGGGCCGCCTTCGCCCCACCCCTTAAGGACCCCTTATCGGCGTCCGAATCAGAGTGGAATATCGACATCGGCACGGACGCTGTGTGAGGGAGTGGCCGGTCCCGATGGCGAGAACCGCTGGCCTGGCATCGTTCGCGGTCACGGACGAGTAACCTTGTCTCGATTACAGATCCACCTGCGAGCGCGGAAGAGGGCGATCTCCGCCGTGTCGACTCAGTCGTCGCGATCCTCCGCCGACCAGAGCACTCCTGACTTCGGTCCCAACGAGTGGCTGGTCGACGAGCTTTATCAGAAATACCTGGAAGACCCCAACTCGGTAGACCGGGCATGGTGGAACTTCTTCGCGGACTACCAACCGGACCGCCCGGCGAAGTCGACCGACGGCGCGGCCGCATCGCCTCCGACAGCACCGCCGTCACCGCAGTCCAGCGCGGCTCCTGTGCCCAGGCAGAAGACCGCCGCTCCCGCCGCGGAGCCCGCCGCCGACAAGGCGCCGCAGAAGGCCGCCGACAAGGCCGGCAAGACGGACAAGAAGGCGGAGAAGAAGGCCGCCCCCGCGCCCCAGGTGCCCAGCGGCGCCGAAGAGGTGCGCCTGCGCGGCGTCGCCGCTCGTACGGTCACCAACATGGAGTCCAGCCTGGCCGTCCCGACCGCGACGAGCGTGCGCGCGGTGCCGGCCAAGCTGCTGATCGACAACCGCATCGTCATCAACAACCACCTCAAGCGCGGGCGGGGCGGCAAGGTCTCCTTCACCCACCTGATCGGGTACGCCCTGGTCAGAGCGCTGCAGGCGATGCCGGAGATGAACTCCGCCTACGCCGAGGTGGACGGCAAGCCCACGCTGGTCCGGCCCGAGCACGTCAACTTCGGCCTGGCGATCGACCTGAAGAAGGACGACGGCCAGCGGCAGCTCGTCGTGCCCAACATCAAGAGCGCCGAGACCCTCGACTTCCGCCAGTTCTGGGGGGCGTACGAAGAGGTCGTGCGCAAGGCGCGCGGCAACAAGCTGACGATCGACGACTACGCCGGCACGACGATCAGCCTGACCAACCCGGGCACGATCGGCACGGTGCACTCGGTGCCCCGCCTCATGCCCGGACAGGGCACGATCATCGGCGTCGGCGCGATGGAGTACCCCGCCGAGTACGCCGGCACGTCCGCGGAGGCGCTCGCCCGGCTCGGCATCAGCAAGGTCATGACGCTGACCTCGACCTATGACCACCGCATCATCCAGGGCGCGCAGTCGGGTGACTTCCTGCGCAACGTGCACCGGCTGCTGCTCGGCGAGGACGGGTTCTACGACGAGATCTTCGAGGCCCTGCGGATCCCGTACGAGCCGGTCCGCTGGGTGCAGGACATCAGCGCCACCCACGAGGACGACGTCGCCAAGGTCGCCCGGGTGCACGAGCTGATCCACGCCTACCGCGTGCGCGGCCACCTCATGGCCGACACCGACCCGCTGGAATACACCCAGCGCCGCCACCCCGACCTCGACGTGCTCAAGCACGGCCTCACCCTGTGGGACCTGGAGCGGGAGTTCGCGACCGGCGGCTTCGGCGGCAAGCCGACGATGAAGCTGCGCGACATCCTCGGCGTGCTGCGCGGCTCCTACTGCCGCACCGTCGGCATCGAGTACATGCACATCCAGGACCCCAAGGAGCGCGCCTGGATCCAGGAGCGGGTCGAGGTCCCCCCGGGCCAGCCGGACCGCGAGGAGCAAAAGCACATCCTGGGCCGGCTCAACACGGCCGAGGCGTTCGAGACGTTCCTGCAGACCAAATTCGTCGGGCAGAAGCGCTTCTCGCTCGAGGGCGGCGAGTCGCTGATCCCGCTGCTCGACGCGGTGATCACTTCCGCCGCGCAGGAACACCTCGACGAGGTCGTCATCGGCATGGCCCACCGGGGCCGGCTCAACGTGCTCGCCAACATCGTCGGCAAGTCCTACGGCCAGATCTTCGGTGAGTTCGAGGGCAACCTGGACCCGCGCAGCGCGCAGGGCTCCGGCGACGTGAAGTACCACGTCGGCGCCGACGGCGACTTCGTCGCCCGCGACGGCTCGAAGATCCGCACGTCGCTCGTCGCCAACCCGAGCCACCTGGAGACCGTCGACCCGGTCGCCGAGGGCGTCGTCCGCGCCAAGCAGGACGTCCTGGACGTCGGCGAGGGCGGGTTCACCGTCATGCCGATCCTCATCCACGGCGACGCGGCCTTCGCCGGCCAGGGCGTCGTGGCCGAGACGCTCAACCTCTCGCAGCTGCGGGGCTACCGCACCGGCGGTTCGATCCACGTCGTGGTCAACAACCAGGTCGGGTTCACGACCGCACCGGAGTACTCCCGCTCCAGCGTGTACGCCACCGACGTGGCCCGGATGATCCAGGCGCCGATCTTCCACGTCAACGGCGACGACCCCGAGCAGTGCGCGCGGGTCGCCCAGCTGGCCTTCGAGTACCGCCAGGCGTTCAACAAGGACGTCGTCATCGACATGATCTGCTACCGGCGGCGCGGGCACAACGAGTCCGACAACCCGTCCTTCACGCAGCCGCTGATGTACGACCTCATCGACGCCAAGCGCTCGGTCCGCAAGCTCTACACCGAGGCGCTGATCGGCCGGGGCGACATCACCGTCGAAGAGGCCGAGCAGGCTCTGCGCGACTACCAGGAGCAGCTCGAGCGGGCGTTCAGCGAGACCCGCGAGGCCACCAACCAGCCGCCGCAGGACGGCTTCACCAAGCCGGACACCGAGCGCATCCCGGTCGACCACGCGAGCGTCTCCTCGGCCATCTCCCAGGAGACGGTCAAGCGGATCATCGACACGCAGCTCAACCTGCCCGAGGGCTTCACCCCGCATCCGCGCGTGCAGCCGCTCCTGCAGAAGCGCGCGCAGATGGTGGAGGACGACGCGATCGACTGGGCGACCGGTGAGATGTTCGCGCTCGGCTCGCTGCTCATCGACGGCCGTCCCGTCCGCCTCGTCGGCCAGGACACCCGCCGGGGCACGTTCGGGCAGCGGCACGCGGTGCTCTTCGACCGCAAGAGCGGCGAGGAGTACACCCCGCTCAAGCAGTTCGGCCAGGGCACCTCGAAGTTCTACGTGCACGACTCGCTGCTCAGCGAATACGCCGCGATGGGCTTCGAGTACGGCTACTCCATGACCCGCCCGGACGCGCTGGTCTGCTGGGAGGCCCAGTTCGGCGACTTCGCCAACGGCGCTCAGTCGATCATGGACGAGTACATCTCCTCCGGTGAGCAGAAGTGGGGCCAGCACTCCTCGGTCGTGCTGCTGCTGCCGCACGGCTACGAGGGCCAGGGGCCGGACCACTCCTCCGCGCGCATCGAGCGTTACCTCCAGTGCTGCGCGCAGGACAACATGACGGTCGCGCAGCCGACCACGCCGGCCAACTACTTCCACCTGCTGCGCTGGCAGGCGCTGTCGCCGCGGGAGAAGCCGCTGATCGTCTTCACGCCGAAGTCCATGCTGCGGCTGAAGGCGGCCACCTCGGCCACGTCGGACTTCACCTCCGGCTCCTTCCAGCCGGTCATCCCCGACACGGCAGAGCTCGGCGACGTGCGCCGGGTCGTGTTCACCTCCGGCAAGATCTACTACGACCTGGCGAACGCGCGGGAGAAGTCCGGCGACACCACGACGGCGCTCGTACGGGTCGAGCGGCTCTATCCGCTGCCGGTCGACGAGATCAAGGCGGAGCTGGCGAAATACTCCCCCGACGCCGAGCTGATCTGGGTCCAGGACGAGCCCGCCAACATGGGCGCGTGGCCGTTCATGGCGCTCAAACTGACCCCGCACCTCGAGGGCCGTGAGCTGAAGCGGGTGTCCCGCAAGGCCAGCTCGTCCCCCGCGGTGGGTTCGGCCAAGATGCACACGGCCGAGCAGCAGGGCCTGATCGCCGCCATCTTCGGCGACGACTGACCGCTTCGTCCGCTCGGTGCCCCCGTACGCCTCGGCGTGCGGGGGCACCGGCCGCAAGGCAGGTAGACGCATGTACTTCACCGATCGGGGTATCGAGGAACTCGCCGCACGGCGCGGCGAGGAAGAGGTATCCCTTGCCTGGATGGCCGACCGCCTCCGCGAGTTCGTCGACCTGAACCCCGAGTTCGAGACACCGGTCGAGCGTCTCGCCACGTGGCTGGCCAGGCTCGCCGACGAGGACGAGGACTGACACCTTCGCCACCAAACGCGATACATCTTGACTTTCCTCAAACGCGACATATCTTGTTAGTAGAGGTTGTCCGGACGGAAGGAAATCGCACCATGGCGCGCTGGACGGTCGACGAGCCGACGAAGCTGGACTTTGACGGCGTGGTCGCGCTCAAGGCCAATATCGTGGCGGGCACGGTCTCCGTCCTGCCGAGCGACCACCCCACCCTGCAGGTGAGCGAGATCTCCGGCCACCCGCTGGAGGTCGTGCACGAGGCGGGCATGCTGAGCCTCACCCAGAAGAGCAGCGGCGTGGAGGGGATCCTCCGCTGGCTGCAGAACACCCGCGGGCGTACCGCGATCACGGTCACCGTCCCACGGGACTGCCCGGTCACCCTCAACCTGGTCACCGCCGGCGCGGTCGTCACCGGGATGTCCGGCCGCGTCTCCATCAAGACGGCCTCCGGCGACGTCACCCTCGACGGCGTGACCGGCACGATCGACGCCAACACGGCGACCGGCGCGGTCGAGGCGCAGGGCCTGGGCGGCTCGGTGACCTTCAACTCCGTGTCCGGTGACCTCGCCCTGGCGCACGGCACCGTCGACCGGCTGAACGCGCACTCGGTCAGCGGCCAGATCACCACCGACGTCGATCTCCACGACGCCGCCGGCGTGCAGATCAGGACCGTCTCCGGCGAGGTGACCATGCGCCTGCCGAAGTCGGCCTCGGCCAAGGTCGCGCTGAGTTCGATGGGCGGCCGCATCGACGCGGACTTCGACGGGCTCAGCCGCGAGGAACGCGGCGTACCCAAGAGCGTCACCGGTACGCTCGGCGGCGGCGCGGCGTCCCTGAACATCAACTCCGTCTCCGGCGCGATCACACTCCTGAGCCGTCCCGACCCGGAAGCACTGAAGCGAGAAGGAGAACACGACCGATGAGTCCCGTGTTCGGCCACGGCAGGTTGCGGCTGTACCTGCTGAAGCTGCTCGAAGAGAGCCCCCGGCACGGCTACGAGGTCATCCGGCTGCTTCAGGACCGCTTCCTCGGCGTCTACTCCCCCTCACCGGGCACCATCTACCCCCGGCTGGCCCGGCTGGAGGAGGAGGGCCTCGTCACCCACGAGGTCGTCAAGGGCAAGAAGGTCTACCGCCTGACCGACGCGGGCCGCGCCGAGCTCGAGCGCCGCATGGACGAGCTGGCCGAGCTGGAGGACGAGCTGACCGAGTCCGTCCGCGACATCGCCCGCGAGGTGCAGGAGGACGTACGCGACACGGTGCGCTCCCTGCGTGAGGAGCTGACCCACGCCGCGCGCGAGATGCGCAAGCAGGGTCCGGTCGGCGCCACACAGAACTTCAAGGAGTCCACTCAGCGGCAGAAAGAGGAGTGGAAGCGCCAGAGGGACTACTGGAAGGACCAGAAGCGCGTCTGGAAGGACGAGTGGCGGCACACCTGGGAGGACGCCTGGGCCACCGCCACCGGCTCGCAGGACGAGGCCGCGCGCGTCAAGCTCGACCGCGCCCTGCGCCGGTTCGTCGAGGACGTACGCGAGGCGTCCCAGGCCGGCTTGGACGGTGAGCAGCTCACCCGCACGCGGGAGTTGCTCGACGAGACGTCACGGAAGATCCGCTCAGAGATCTTCCCCACCGACGACTGACGACGGTCAGGGCGTGAAGACGATCTTTCCGAAGACGTCGCCCTCGGCCATCGCCTGGAAGCCTTCGCGGGCCCGGTCCAGCGGAAGGACCCGGTCGATCTTCGGGCGTACGCCGGTGACGTCGAGCAGGCGTGCGAGCCGTACGAGCTGATCCCGTGTGCCCATGGTCGAGCCGGCCACGGACAGCTGAAGGAAGAAGACGCGGTTGAGCTCGGCGGGCGGCACCTGTCCGCTGGTGGCCCCCGAGACCACGATCCGGCCGCCGGGACGCAGCGACTTCAGCGAGTGGCTCCAGGTGGCCTCACCGACGGTCTCCATGACCGCGTCGACGCGCTCGGGCAGCCGGGCGCCGGAC
>Ga0247774_1001031_pt1 | contig 14063 bp, 8 predicted proteins | sample UWRJL001104B6_FD_179933 | JGI IMG/M metagenome (GOLD analysis project Ga0247774, IMG submission 179933) | Plant litter microbial communities from Arlington Agricultural Research Station in Wisconsin, United States - UWRJ-L001-104B-6 | ecosystem: Environmental > Terrestrial > Plant litter >... | reverse complement strand
TTTTCCCTCAATTTGAGTACAACTTTCAACCTTCACTTCAGGCAAGTCTAATATATAGTCCAAATAAAAGTCCATGACAATAAATGTATTATTTGTTACATTATACACCATAAAGTCAGGAGAGCCAATTAAACAACGCCCGAACTCAAGGCTGACAATTATTTGGGAGGGAGCAAGTTATCATAAATCACAAGAGTTAAGGGATTATTTAGACTTAGTAAATAAAGGTAAAAGCCCTGAGGAATGGAAAATAAATTGTATCTACTAAGCCCAGAATGCCCCTGAACAAAATCCAGTAGAAGATATTTGGCTACAAGGAAAAAATCTGATGAGGAAATTTGCATATCGCTGTAAATCTTTTGCAATCGTCAAGAGATTATTTATGTTTTTTCTTAATCGTCCAATATTTGGCTTTCCGAAAAATTATATGTATGGGTAGTGTTCACAAATCATTTAAGATTGCTATATGACTTCTTTTTTATTGCGATTGGGCGCGTTGTTAAACAAACCTACATCTTCTATCAGACGGAAACGTTTCCCAAAAATTCGGGTGTTGGTGGCGTGAGCACTCGCGTCAAGACACCGTTGCTTTACCCGCATCAAGGATACCTCGCAAAAACTGGACTAATTCAGCAAAGCTATCGGGGTTATTTTCAAGCAACCACTCCGTGAGCATTACTGAGTGTTTGGTTTTCCTAAACTCGACCCGCGCTTCCGAGAAATTCGCAAATAGTGCATCTAGAAGTTTTGCTGCATCAATATTTTTGTCAACCCATTGAGAATTGGATAGCTCCTTTTCAGTAGAAGTTTTTGAAAAATAATCCTTATTTGATTTATTGCTTTCGAGCCATTCTCGAATTTCTTCCCCGGTAATAGATTGTTTTTGCTCCTTATCTTCTTGATTGAGTACGAATGCTATGGCATCAGCATACAGCAGGTAATTTTCATACATCCGCCTTTTGATAAATTTAAGCGGATGCGGCTTCCTTCTCTCTAGATCCTCAATATCCGACTCCGACAAACATTCTTTATCGAAGACAAAACCTACAGCAGGAGGGTACAAATTATTTCCACCGCTGATGCGTTTGTATAAGTCAAACATAACATCAGCAAAGTGAGCTTTCTTTCCCAAGAAATCCCCCGTGTTTTTGATGCTGACAATTTTGGTTCCTCTCAAGAGTTTTGGAGCTAGCTTGGACAATATGAGCGGAAAGGACTGCTCCTCGGTGGGCCCTTCCACCCAGAGAATGCTATCGGCACCGAAAACATCAGACAAACTCACCCCCAGTTCAGCTAAAAGAGAGCGCTGTTCCTTAATATCTCGCGCATTCATCATTGATGCTTGGGTTTCGCCATCTTCATATCGAAGCTTCACGATAGTTGAGGGATTGGCAGCAGCAATAATCTCAGCCGAATGAGTGGTAATAAAATACTGGTGCTGCGGAAACTCTTTGAGGATTTCTATCAGCTTCTTAGCCGCCCCTGGATGTAAATAAGATTGGGGTTCGTCAATTACGATCGGTCTGGACTGTGGCGATGTCACTACCGCGTAAAGGATTGCCAACACCTGACCGATACCAGTCCCGCACTCTGACAAGGGAAATGCTAAATCTTCTCTATCATTTTCAGACGCTTCTTTCGACCAAATTAAAATTTCTAATTCGCGGCTTCTGCGACTCGTATCAATCCTCAGCGAATCTTTGATGATGGGCTTAGGTCGGACAGAAACGTCGCCTATTTCAGGAAAAATAGTAGATATATACATCAAAAAACGTTTAAAAAGTTTCTTTTTTCCCGAAAGTTGAAATTGATTCAAAACTTCAGCTAAATTCGAGGCGTCCGGCTCCAGTTCAGACCGATCGCCAAAAAAGCAACTTGCCAAATTGGGGCGTTCGGCATAAAGCCTGTATGTGTGGCGGCTAAAATATTCGACAAGTCTGGTTGTTATTTCGCTGTCTACAGTACACCTATTGAAATTAGTGCCAGCCATTTTATCAGTATAGTAGTCCAGTTGGTTGATACAATAGACGTTAAAAGTTAGGTCATTAGTTAAGCTTTTTTCAACTTCAGCAACCTTGCAATCATCCAATAAGCACACTCTAGTTTCGACGACACCAGGAGCATCCAGCCAATCTACGAAAAGGCTGTGCATAGTTTCAGGTGTTATGCTTCTATCTGTTTTGTTAGGTCTGTAAACCAATTTAAAATCGCTTGATATTACTTGAGTGACTTCTTTTATTGCTGACTTATCTGCTACTAGAGAAAGTTGGACTCGCGAGCATGGCTCTGCATTCCCTGCTGTTTTTAAACTGCGATGGGGGATATCCTTTAAACTCAGGCTTAGAGTTTCCAGCAGCGCTGTTTTTCCTGAATTGTTGGCTCCCACAATAATATTGATGCCGGGTTGGAATTCTAACACTCCAGAATCTTGGAAGGATTTGTAATTAAGTAACTGGAAACGGGAGATGTACATAACTGTGTTTTTGAGCAAAGGATACTTGAGCGCTCCGACCCTAGTACGGTAGCGATGCGGGCCGACTACACTTAAATTCAAACACAAACACAATCTGGTTGGAGTAAAAAGGCGATAATTTTTCACATCGGCACTTCAGGTTGGAGTTACGCCCATTGGCAAGGTGTGCTTTATCCCCACCAGCTACCGTCGCTACATCCAGCACTATCAAACCTTCGCGTTTCTGGCAGCAGCGTCTCCCCCCAGAGTTTCTGATGACCGTAAAAGCGCTCTGCGGTCGCTCCGTACTCCAAGCGTCTTTATTCGCCACAGAAGGAGGTGGAACGGAAGACTGAGGGATTTCAATGCTTGGGATCAAGATTGGATATTCTGCTCGTCGTGTTCTCTGCTGCATTTACTGGAAGCCTGCCTTGTAAGCGTTACTGAATTCACTGCGGGTTCAGGACAGTTGTAGGTAGCTTTTCGCTCAGCTTCCCCAAATAAAGAATACCGAGAGCAATTGTAGCTCCCGGTATCAACTTTTCCAGTTCCGTTGTTGTTAAGTAAATCCAATTAGGCTCAATTTAGGAAAATTTGCCTCACTCAATTAAGCACAGCCGGTCGTTATTGGTTAGCCTGTTCCAAAGCGGGATTCGTTGAAGATCCAGCAATCTGGGCCAAATTAATCTTGACGACTTTATTGCGAGCTTCAGTTACTTTGGGCAGTGTTAGCATTAGAATGCCATCTTTGTATTCAGCTTGCACAGAGTCGTTTTGAATGTGTGCCGGCAAGGGAAGCACCCGGTGGAATTTGCCATAGCGGAATTCAGAGCGGACGTAGCCTGATTTTTCGTCTGTGTTTTCGTAGCGACGCTCGCCAGAGATAGAAATTGCTTCCCGAGTGACTTGAACGTCAATGTCTTTGGGGTCAATTCCAGGCAGTTGCGCTTTTAATACGAAGTTGTCCCCAGTATCAGCCAATTCCAGAGCGGGCATCCAAGTGGCTTCTGACTTATCTCTCGCTGTTGCCCGTTGGTCAAAAGCTTTATCGAGTTGCTGGCGGATAGTTTCAATTTCCGTGAAGGGTTGCCAAGAGCGCATCAACATAATCTGTTACCTCAAAGATTGGTAGTACTTTATGAGTTTGTTTGGGTTGAAGCTCATTGCTTACAGTTATTATGATGCCGCTTTCACAGTGAGAGCAACAGTCAGGAGAACCCCACTCTATTGGTCGTGTTTTCCAGAATCAACGTGAAAAAATCAGGGGCAATTAGCATTGAAGAAAACCGTACAAAGTTATTCCTAGAAACCTCATCCTGCTGTGGCAATGCCATGATGACCCTGCCGAGGGAACTCTGCACGGCGCGAGCGTCGGGGGAAGTATCGCTGGTGTTAACCGTACAAAAGCACGGTGCGGGTGATGTGTAGCAGCGTAAGGACGTGATTTGTAGGCGTGAGCTGCTTTCCCATAGCCATCGCTCTGCTATGAGGGCGCGAGCATAATCCCACTCTTAAAAATGCGATCGCCCAATATGCACTTGCCACTCCATGACGCGCTCCAGAATCCGTTAACATACAACCCCGTGCATGGGGACTGCTATTGACAATAGCTTGAGCCTCTTCAAGAGTTTCTGCTTGAATCACCCAAAGCCCCGTGCCATCATGTGGAAAAAACGGGCTTTACTCACAGTAGTATTTCTTTCTTTGTTGCTCTCGAAATCAAGCTAGTTAATTTTGAGCTTGTTTTGGGTGAGCGATTTTATTGAAAATGAAACAAAACAGCCAACAGCGTGCTACTGCTAAGAAAATCAAAAAATGGATTCAAACAACTTTCGTAAGTTGAAAAAGCTCGAAAAAGCTATAGCGATAACCAGGCTAACGAGCCTCAAAAGTTTGTGTGTTGATGAAGTTGCTGGCGAAAAGCTGGTTCTCTACATTGCTTAACTAGTGCAGCAGCTTCGGAATCAGGCAACTTGTCCTGAACGCTTCACGCCCCCAAGAATGGGAACAGCTTTCAACAGTTAGCGGATGAAACAACCCCTTGAAGTGCTTTCGTTACCTAAAAATTTTACTGATGAAAGCGGGCTATCTTTCAGAAGCTTATTGAAAGACACTGATAGGTTGCACGGAGATGACTACCGCAAATTTAGGTGGAAAACGGTGCGCTTTGTCCGCGGTGGAGATTTACTCAAGTTAGAGTATGGACTGCGCTGTGTCGTAGTGATAGATTTTTCATATTTGGCTTATGGGCTAGCAACAGAATATGTAGGGCGTTATACCTCGCATGGTTCGGCTATTGTTGCTGAACCTGTGCCTATAGCATTTGTCGCTATAATCAGGTATGTTGAATTGCTTTAGTGGTAGGGTTTTTAGCTTCAAATATTTACCTCGTGTGACTAATAACCGCTATATGTTGTGAGAAGTAGCATAATTTGGTGTTAGTATTATTTCAATTGCAGTTTGAGTGACCAAATCCCCGGGACGATCGCTGTGTCCGGCCCAACTCATGAGAATGTCCCCTACTTACTGCATCTGTTTTGAGAAACCTTGACAAACCCAGCAATCTTGGCGATAGTATTTTTTGAAACTTTTGGAAACAGTGCAGAAACAGCTGACTCAATTGGTAGTAATTTATACCAGGTGCATCGCGCTTTTGTTACCCATACATTCTGTTAAGTGGAAGAGCGATCGTATTTTTTAGCCCAGCAACAGGAGACAAGAAATAAATAAAACTAAAATCTGTGTTTTCACAAGCTGGGACTACTTCAAATCTCATGTCACCTAAAAAGAAACAACTACAACTTCGCTATCTCGGCGTATATCTGTTGGAGGATATCTAGTTTTAATAGACTTTTTGGTATATTGCCAAAGTCCAAACTGATTATAAGCATAATTATAGATAAATCCCCATCTAGTGGAGATAACTCCTAAGCAATTAATCGTAGGACTCCAGTGTCCAACGAGCGAGTGACGAGCGTTCGTACAAAACGGGGACTGACAAGTTCAGGCAGATTAGAGATTAGAGGCAATTGAGAATTTTCCCAGTGGGGTGAGTAAACTAGGGATATAGCAACCTAAATTTGTTGAGGAGCGGAAAATGAATGCAATTACTGACCTGCCGGGGTATCGCATAACAGAACAACTCTATGCAGGATCTCGCACTCTAGTTTATCGCGGTGTTCGGGAGAGCGATCGCACTCCAGTCGTCATTAAAGTGCTGCGGAACGAATACCCTAACTTCAGTGAATTGGTGCATTTTCGCAACCAATATATCATTGCCAAAAATCTCAACCTCCCCAGTATTGTTAAACCCTTCGATTTAGCACACTACAAAAACGCCTATGCTTTGATAATGGAGGACTTTGGAGGAGTCTCTCTGTCTACTTATCTCAAGGTAGCAACCGATCAAAACCAACCCCATAAATCTGGATATTTAGAAAGGTTTCTCAACAAGGCTTTGCAACTAGCAGAAATTCTCCACTATCTCTACCAAAACCGAGTCATTCATAAAGATATCAAATCCGCCAATATTCTAATTCATCCCGAAACCAAACAAGTAAAACTAATTGATTTTAGCATCGCGTCCCTACTGCCGAGAGAAACTCAAGAAATTCACAACCCCAACGTCTTAGAAGGAACCCTCGCCTATATTTCTCCCGAACAAACCGGACGAATGAACCGAGGTGTAGACTACCGCACTGACTTTTATTCTCTGGGAGTTACTTTGTATGAACTGCTGACAGGAAAACTGCCCTTTGAATGTGACGACCCGATGGAGTTGATTCACTGCCATATTGCCAAACAACCTCCTTCAATAAAGACGGAAGAAATCCCGCAGGTGGTTTCGGATATTGTGATGAAGCTGATGGCAAAAAATGCCGAAAAGCGCTATCAAAGTGCCTTGGGATTAAAACATGACTTAGAAAGGTGTTTGCAGCAGTGCCAAGAAACAGGAAACATTGAAACTTTTGAGTTAGGAACGCGGGATGTATGCGATCGCTTCCTAATTCCTGAAAAGCTTTATGGTCGAGAAACAGAAGTACAAACCCTGTTGAATGCCTTCGAGCGCGTAGCGAATGGCACATCAGAATTAATGCTGGTCGCTGGGTTCTCCGGGATTGGTAAAACGGCTGTAGTCAACGAGGTGCATAAACCCATTGTCCGGCAGCGGGGCTATTTTATAAAAGGCAAGTTCGACCAGTTTAACCGCAACATACCCTTTTCGGCATTTGTCCAGGCATTCCGCGATTTAATGGCACAATTACTCAGTGAAAGTGATGGCAAAATCCAAAAATGGAAAACTAAACTTATCGAAGCGCTCGGTGACAACGGACAAGTCATTATTGAAGTCATTCCTGAACTAGAACGGGTTATTGGACAACAACCGCCAGCCCCAGAATTATCTGGTATTGCTGCTCAAAATCTATTTAATTTGCTATTTTATAAATTCATTGCGGTTTTTACAACAAAAGAGCATCCATTGGTGATATTTTTGGATGACTTACAATGGGCGGATTGGGCATCGCTGAAGTTAATACAACTGCTCGTCAATGAGTCGCAATTGGGTTATCTGTTGCTGATTGGAGCCTATCGAGATAATGAAATCTCACCAGGCCATCCCCTGATGTTGACCTTAGATGAAGTTAGTAAAGCAGGAACAACCCTCAACACTATTACCTTAGCACCGCTCGACCGAATTAGTTTGAATCAATTGGTAGCGGACACGCTAGGTTGTTCTCCTAAGTTGGCAAAACCGCTGACAGAATTGGTATATCAAAAAACTGAAGGAAACCCATTTTTTGCGACGCAGTTTCTCAAAGCCTTGCATCAGGAGGAATTGATTGTTTTTGATATCCAAGCGGGACATTGGCAGTGCGATATTAGTAAAGTTCGAGAGGCCGCGCTCACTGATAATGTACTAAAATTGATGGCCCAGCAGTTGCAGAAGTTGCCCAGAGAAACTCAGTCAGTTTTAAAATTAGCCGCTTGCATTGGCAACCAGTTCGATCTGGCAACATTGGCAATTGTTTCAGAGAGTTCGGAGACGGAAACTGCAACCGCATTGTGGAAAGCATTACAGGAAGAGCTGATTATTCCCAAAAGTGAAGTTTATAAATTTTATCTAGGGGCAGAACAGACAATTTCTGAAGCGACTTCTCAAACCGTTGCCTATCGTTTCTTGCACGATCGCGTCCAGCAAGCTGCTTATTCTTTGATTCCCGAAAGCGATCGCGCGCTCGCCCATTATCAAATCGGGCAACTGCTGTTGCAACAAATTTCACTGTCAGCGCGAGAAGAAGGCATTTTTGAATTAGTCAATCAGTTAAACTATGGAACCACATTTGTTGTGGAACAGCAAAAAAGGGACGAACTCGCCCAACTAAACCTAGCTGCTTGCCGCAAAGCCAGAGCCGCTACTGCTTATCAAGCTGCTCGCGAGTATGCGGAGATCGGGCTAAATTTGCTTGGAGAGAGCGCTTGGCAACGACAGTACGAGATGACCTTGAACTTACACGAAATAGCCGCCGGAGTGGCTTCACTCTGTGGTGATTTTGACCAGATGAATCAGTGGATTGACACTGTGATTCATCATACCAGAACTCCCCTAGAGCGAGTGAGCGTTTACATCGTCAAAATTCAGGCATTATCGTCCCAGAACAAGTTTTTAGAAGCAATTGCTATCAGTTTGTTGATTCTCAAAGAATTAGAAGTTGAATTGCCCGATAGCCCTACATCAGAAGATATTCAGCAAGCAGTGCAGGAAATTAATAGCTCGATCGGCGATCGACCGATTGAAGAGTTATTCGATCTGCCAGCGATGGTGGATGCCCAAAAGCTAGCTGCGATGCAAGTGGCGGGAACTATGGCGACAGCTTGTTATCTGGTCGGTTCGTCTTTGTTTGCGCTGGTGACTGCCTTACAGGTAAATTTATCTATCCAATATGGCAACAGTCGTATTTCAGCTTATAGCTATAGTTGTTATGCGATATTTCTCAACAACTTTCTACAAGATGTGACGGTAGCCGATCAATTTTGCCGATTAGCTTATCGTCTTGCCAGTGGCGCGGATGCCAAAAATATTCGCTCTGCAACTTTTGCTGCGATCGGACTCTGTTTGCACCATCGTAAATCGCATTTGCGGGAAACCCTCCCCATTCTTGAGGCAGGCTATCAAGCCGGATTAGAAACAGGCCATCTAGAGTTTGTCGGGTATGATTTGTATACTTTTTGTCTAAATGCCTACTGCTGCGGTCAACCTTTGGCAGAACTTGAGCCCCAAATTCGGGCATACCGTCAGCAATTACTCGACCTCAACCAACTAACGACGGCAAACTATTGTTCGGTTTTTTGGGAAACAACGCTGTTTTTATTGGGTAATCCAAACAACTTGGAGATTTCCTTTGAACAGGAAGGCTATGAGGAGAAGCTTATTTCTCAGTCGCTTGCCTCTAACGATTTTTACCGACTCTGCCTCTTCTATCTGTACAGGGCGACGTTGAGATTCCTGCTGGGAGACATTGCTCGGGCCTGGGTCGATGTCGATCGAGCAAGACAGTATCTAGCGGCAGGCGTAGGAACTACTTCCGAAGCTGGTTTATATTTCTATGACTCACTCATAGCCCTTGCCACTCCTGAGTCCGAGACTCAGTTAGAAACGCAGCGACAACGAGTTCAGGAAAATCAAAGGAAGTTGCAGCATTGGGCAGAACACGGCCCCATGAATTATTTGCATAAGTGGCAGTTGGTAGAAGCAGAGAAATACCGAGTTGCCAGACAGAGGGCAGAAGCTATTGAAATGTACGATCGCGCGATCGTCGGAGCGAAAGAAAACGAATACATCCAAGAAGAAGCTCTCGCTAACGAACTAGCAGCTAAATTCTACCTCGACTGGGGCAAAGAAAAAGTGGCGCAAGCTTATATGCAAGAGGCTTATTACTGCTACGCTCGCTGGGGTGCAGTAGCCAAGGTTCGAGACTTAGAAGAAAGGTATCCACAATTACTTCAAAGCATTGTTAAGCGAGAGACTGTCTCTATAAACAGCACCCAGTCACTCGCTTCAAGCACAATAGCCGATACAAATATACTAGATTTTGGGACAGTAATGAAAGCCTCGCAAGTGCTGGCGGGGGAAATTGTTCTAGATAATTTACTAGAAAAATTACTGAAAATTGTCTTAGAAAATGCCGGGGCAACTTCGGGCTTCCTCATCTTAGATAGAGGCAGTGAGCTGTGGATAGAAGCAGTAGAAACGATTGAGTCAGATAAAGTATTTGTGCATCAAGCAGTCCCGGTTGAAAACAGTTCATTAGTTCCCCCTTCAGTAATTAATTATGTTGCTAGGACTCAACAAGATGTCGTTATAGCCGATGCGCGTATAGCTGAAAATTTTTTCAATGATTCTTACATAAAATTGCATCAGCCTAAGTCCATTTTGTGTGCTACCATTCAAGGGCAAGGTCAACTTATAGGCCTCGTTTACTTAGAAAACAATTTAACTACAGGTGCGTTTACTCCCAACCGCTTATCAGTGGTCAGACTGTTGTGTTCCCTAGCGGCAATTTCCCTGAAAAATGCCCAACTCTATGACCAATTAGAGGACTACTCGCGAACACAGGAACGTAAGGTTATAGAAAGAACCCAAGAATTGCAACAGGAAATCACTGTTAGAATGCAGGCAGAAATAGCCTTGAGTCAGTCTGAAGAAAAGTTTTCTACAGCCTTTCGTTCCAGTCCTAACCCGATCGCGATCGCCAGCTACGCAGATGGACGCTACATCGAAGTAAATGACAGTTTTCTCAACACTTTTAGTTACTCTCGCGAAGAGGTAATTGGTTTTACACCCATTGAGTTAAATCTTTGGGTTCATTTAGAAGAAAGTGACAGATACAAACAGCTATTGCAAGAATCAGGAGTGATTCGCAATCAGGAATTTGATTGTCGTACTTCCTCAGGCGAAGTGAGGAAGATGCTGGTATCAGCAGATATTATTGAGCTAGGTGGAGAAACCTGTATTCTTTTAGTCACTAACGACATCACTGAACGTCAAAGGGTAGAAGAAGCACTTAAAGAAAGCGAGGGTAAATATCGTGACCTAGTTGAAACATCGCAGGATATAATTTTGTCACTTGATGCTGAAGGGCGTTTTACCTTCGTCAACGCTGCTGTCAAACATATTTTTGGTTACGATCCTGAAGAAATGATAGGCCGAAAATTCAGTGATTTTAAGCCACCTGAAAAACTTCCCAAAAATAACGAGATATTTCAACATATACTGAGCGGAGAGTCCGTGTTTCAGTATGAAACTATACAATTAGCTAAAGATAGTAGACCTATCAATCTCCGGGTTAATGCAATTGTGGTACGGGATTCCGAGGGAAAGATTCTAGGAATAACTGGCACAGCAAGCGATATTACGGAAAGCAAAAAAGCAGAGGCAGCCTTACAACAAGCCAAAGAAGTCGCAGATGCGGCTAACAAGGCTAAAAGCGAATTTTTATCAAAAATGAGTCACGAACTGCGGACTCCCCTCAATGCAATTCTCGGTTTTACCCAAGTGCTTGCCCGCGACTCATCCCTTTCTCAGATACAGCAAGAACAGATTGGCATCATTAGTCGTTCTGGCGAGCATTTGCTGACGCTGATTAATGACGTGTTGGAAATGTCTAAAATCGAGGCAGGTCGGATTACCTTAAATCCTACTAGCTTTGACCTGTATCATTTGCTCCATTCTCTCGAAGAAATGCTCAAAATCAAAGCTGATTCTAAAGGTTTACAGCTCAGTTTGCACATCAATTCTAACATTCCTCAGTATGTAAAAACAGACGAAAGTAAATTGCGTCAAGTCTTAATTAATCTGCTAGGAAATGCGATCAAGTTTACTACGAAGGGAAGTGTCACAATTCGGGTTGCAGCAATTAATGCCAAACAAAAGTCCCCAACAGACAACGAACCGCGGACTATTACGTTTGAAGTGGAAGACACCGGCCACGGCATTGCTCCTACTGAGATAGATTCTTTATTTGAGGCTTTTGTACAAACTGACACGGGGCGGAAATCTCAAGAAGGAACTGGCTTGGGTTTACCCATCAGCCGACAATTCGTACAACTGATGGGAGGAGACATTACCGTCAGCAGTACCTTGAATCAAGGAACAATTTTTAGTTTCGATATCCAAATTAGCTCCCCTGAGATGGCTGAAGTTCAGCCTCGACAATCAAGAAGGCGGGTAATTGGTCTAGAGCCCAACCAACCTTCATATCGTATCTTGGTGGTTGATGATAAATGGGAGAGCCGTTTGCTATTGGTTAACGTTCTCCAACCGCTTGGCTTGGAGGTGCGCGAAGCAGCAGATGGTCAAGAAGCTATTACAATCTGGCAAACTTGGAAACCCCACCTAATTTGGATGGATATGCAAATGCCTGTGATAGACGGGTATGAAGCGACTAGACAAATTAAAGCCCAGATTCAAGAGCAGGGTACCGTAATCGTTGCGCTGACTGCTAGCGCTTTTGAGGAAGAACGAGCCATTGTTTTATCATCAGGTTGTGACGATTTTGTGAGCAAGCCTTTCCGAGAAGAGGTTATTTTTGCCAAAATGGCTGAACATTTAGGAGTACAGTATATCTATGAAGATTTATCCAACTTTACATTATCTCAGTTTGGTGGTCAAGACTTGAGTGTAAAAACAGGGGAAGAAACTGAAATTTTAACGATGACTTTAGCGGCCATGCCTACGGAGTGGGTGATACAGTTACATCAAGCAGCTATCGATGCTGATGCAGACCTGATTTTAAGTTTAGTCGCCACAATCCCTGAATCCAATATTTCTTCTGCGTCGGTTCTCACCGATTGGGTTAATAACTTTCGTTTTGATAAAATTACTACCTTAACTGAAAATTTAATTTTATGAAAAACCAGCAATTAGAATCTAATTTTGGCAATCTTTTAGTGGTTGACGATACCCCAGACAACCTGCGTCTTTTATCCACTATGTTGAGCGACAAAGGATATAAAGTTCGGGCCGTAATAAACGGGGAGATGGCCTTAAAAGCAGCGCGTTCTACCCCACCCGATTTGATTTTGCTCGACATCACTATGCCTCAGATGAACGGCTACGAAGTTTGCCAACACCTAAAAGCGGATGGCAAAACTTCGGGTATTCCAGTTATTTTCTTGAGCGCCCTAGATCAAATATTGGATAAAGTCACAGCATTTGCTGTTGGAGGAGTAGACTACATCACCAAGCCCTTTCATTTAGAAGAAGTTTTGGCTCGCGTCGAAAATCAACTAACTATTCACCGGTTGCAAAAAAAATTGCACGAGCAAAATGCGCAATTGCAGGAGTCCGAAGCTAAAGAGCGAGAGAAAGCCCAACAACTAGAGCAGGCTCTAAAACAGTTACAACAAGCACAAGCTCAACTCATCCAAAGCGAGAAAATGTCAAGTTTGGGGAATGTCGTAGCGGGGGTAGCTCACGAAATTAACAATCCGATTAGCTTCATTAAAGGAAACCTCCGCCCTGTAACAGAGTACGCTCAAGATTTGTTGAAATTGGTGCAACTCTATGAAGAAGATTTGCCCAATCCCACACAAGCTATTCAGGAACAACTGGAGGCTATGGATCTCACTTTTCTCAGAAATGACTTGCCGAAGCTAATTGCTTCTATGAGCGTAGGAGCTAACCGGATCGGAGAAATAGTACAATCGCTGCGGAATTTTTCCAGACTCGATGAAGCTGAGTTAAAAGCGGTGGATATCCATGAAGGGCTTGAAAGTACGCTGATGATTTTGCAGCATAGACTGAAAGATGAGGTAGGCCAAACGATAATTAAAGTTGTAAAAGAGTATGAGGAACTGCCTAAGATAGAATGCTATGCGGGGCAAATGAATCAAGTTTTTATGAATGTTCTGACTAATGCTATTGATGCGTTGCGCTCACAAAAAAGTTTGCCAAATGATGCAGATAATAACAGCCCCATCCCTACTATTACTATTTGCACCAAGTTACTCTCCGACTTTCAAGTAGGTATTTATATTACTGATAACGGGCCGGGCCTAGTAGAAGAAATTCAACAACGAATATTTGACCCCTTTTTTACAACGAAGGAAGTGGGTCAAGGAAAGGGGCTGGGGTTATCGATTAGCTATGCTATTGTAGTGGACGAGCACGGCGGGCAACTCCGTTGTCTTTCGGTACCTGGTCAAGGCGCGACATTGGCAATCGAAATTCCGATTCACCACTCTAAAAAACATTTTTATAAAGAAGATTTGGCAGGGTTATAAGCTACACTCTAGTCAAAGCATTAAAAAATGGTGGAAAATCGTAAATAGTGCTTACTTATTAGCCAATTTATTTGGCGCTCTTCACAAAAAATCCCATTGAGCGCAAGCCTATATCCCTCATCACAGAGTGCGACAGCTTTTCCTCCAATGCCCCTTTAATTATGAACCGCCACCTTAGCTTCTTTTCTAGTAGCTTATGTACCAATACTTCTCGGTTAAGGTCTAAGCGGTACTGAGAATAGAAAAATGAAGCTCCTGGCGCTGAGTACCAATACCTCGATGAACAGGTTTTTTGGACAAAAACTTGGAGCGAGGTTTTTTAACAACG
>Ga0247774_1001030_pt1 | contig 14072 bp, 13 predicted proteins | sample UWRJL001104B6_FD_179933 | JGI IMG/M metagenome (GOLD analysis project Ga0247774, IMG submission 179933) | Plant litter microbial communities from Arlington Agricultural Research Station in Wisconsin, United States - UWRJ-L001-104B-6 | ecosystem: Environmental > Terrestrial > Plant litter >... | reverse complement strand
CTTCCCAGTAAGCGACGTGCTGAAGTGTTCACCCCACTCGTCAACCCACGCAGAGTTGCCGCAGATGGCACTAACCTCGCTGTTGCTCAGACGCAAATTGACCGCGGTAACATCCCGGCAGTGCCCCACCCCCTGAAGCCCGCTTCCACTGCCAACACGTTTCCACTAGGCCACTAGGCGCGGTCCAAACGGAAGGTTGTTTATGTCATCCGACGAGGGTACCACTCGGTCACTTGTCCCTGACCCAAGATCCCGCCGCCACATTCATTCATTTATTCGCCTTCACACCATCAACTTCCGTCATCCTGTCCACTTCAACCTCGTCACAACCTATTGCCCATTCCTCAAAATCGCCACCAGCCCAGGCGGAGTATTGCTTGGCTTCGTCGGTCGCTTCCTCCGAACCGAGTTTCTGTTCCCAAAAGCGACAGCCAAAATTTGGTCGCGTCTTAGCCCAGAGAACCCTTTCCCCGAACCCACGACGGTTATCGAGTTCGCGGTCGGCGCATTCGGGCTGTGGCATTGTTCGTGTCTCACCCTTGTCAGATAAGGCATCAAATTGCGTTGCACGCCTCCAACGCCCCTGGGAAAGGCCATTTGACGCTTCTTGACCTCCTCGTCGGTGCTGGATTAGGCTGGTGGTCTTTTATGGCTCAATCGACGTAAGTTCTGTGCCCTGTTTGCCTCGAGTCTTCCATCCTCGCCTCTCAAACACCACGTCCCGAGCATCGCCATGCCCCTCTGCAACGCCTCGAGAAATCTTGCCATTCAAAGTGCAGCGTCCTCGCCTAGACTTCAAGGGCTGTGATTGTGCTACGTACGTGCGGGGGCATTACGTGTCCGCCGCTGCTCGACGTGTGTCGGTTCCATGTCCAACCATCTTGACGTCCCGACCGAAAGCTGGCAAACTGGGATTTGTTGCTGTCCTTGCTCCGTGGTGCCTGGATTCCTTTTCTCGGGCCTTTGGTTCTCCTGATATCGCCAGCGACTGATTCTGATTCTGATTTGCAATTAACTAGCCTGACGTTTCGCTCATCTCCGCAAAGTGGTTGAAATACCATGCTATGACAGCTGTGATCGGCGACTACGTCACTGGTCACGCATCTTTTCCTACCATGATAGCAACCACCACCATCCAGCACCAGCATTCGCGAGAGGCTTCCCACTACCGGTCAAGTCGGTCGAGCCGGTCGAGAGAGGCCCCGGAGCGTCGCACGTCTGCTAGCCCACGAAATCCGCGGCCGCGGACGTCGACGCGAGACGATAGTCACCTGTCGCCTCAAGACCGAAGTTGGGAGAGGGACAGGGACGAGGACAGGGACGGGGATCTCGAGGACGAGACTGTCGAAAGGCAAAGGGTGCGGGATAGACTGAGAGAAACGGTACGGTCGGAGGACAAAGCCACGGGTAACGGCGTGTCTCTGCCAAAAGGCGGTGGAGTGTCGAGATTTCCATCCCCCCCTCACTCCTCATCGCCGAGTGCCAACACCACGCCGGCACAGGGTCGGACGGAAGCTAAGGTCGAGGGCTCGACCGAGAATGCCTTGGGCACCCACAACGAGCAAAGACCAGTAGCCCGCAAAGAAACCGCAAGCACGGCGCCTACGCCGGCGCAGTCTCGCCAGCAACCTTCTCCGCCGTCAGACGATTTCCCCATGGCCACCGCCGTTGCCGACGTCGACCAGTACCACAAGACAGGCTCGTTCTCGCCGAGACAAAGCCCGGTCGGTCAGGTCATACAGATACGAGACCTGGCACACATCCGAAGCCTCGCAAGCGCGGACTTGTTGACGGGCAATGGGCCGGGAATTCTGAACGATGCGCCGCTGCAACAAATGAAATACGACATTCACAAGATGCCTATCAACGACATCATCGAGATGGTTGCTTCGCTCCTGCACAAGATCACGCAGACGAATGACCTCCAACACGATGCCATTCAGCGAAACGTCACACATCAGCAGCAGGCGAACCAAAACAACGAGTCTGGCAACGGCCAGATGAGCCCTCTGAGCACTTCTGTGCTAGCCTTTCACGGGAAGAATGTTCCAGCCATTACCATCCATAGCTATCTGTCGAGGATACACCGGTATTGCCCTACTACGTACGAGGTTTTCCTGTCTCTGCTCGTCTACTTTGACCGCATGACGGAGCGCGTCAACGAGATGGTGACGAAGAACGAGCAGGCCAAGCAGCAGGCAGCCATGAATGTCGATTCGGCCCAACCGAGCGAGACGGGCCCGTCTGGGATCCAGGCCCCGGACGAAATGCAACGAGACATTGACGATAGCGAAAGCGTCGAGACCGACTCAGATCTTGCTGATGATGACGAGGAAATGGGGGGCCAGCATCACCGAAGAAGAAGTTCCAACCTCGACACGGGCAAGGTCATAACGGGCTCGAGGGCTCCGGTAGCGGCATCCGGCCCAGCGACCTACTTTGTGGTGGACAGCTTCAACATCCACCGGCTGATTATTTCTGGGGTGACGTGTGCGAGCAAGTTCTTTTCCGACGTTTTTTACACAAACTCGCGATACGCTAAGGTGAGCCGTAAAACCCAGAGAGTATACTAGGTTGAACATTGGCACTAATTACAGGTCAACAATAGGTCGGCGGTTTGCCTCTTCCGGAATTGAACCATCTGGAACTGCAGTTCCTGCTCCTCAACGACTTTCAGCTCTTCATCCCGGTCGAGGACCTCGACGCCTACGCTACCATGCTCGTCGAATTCTACGCAAGAGAAGTGGTAGCCCAGAACTCTCAATCCGGTGGGCTGGATTAGTGGAGCCGTTTCGCCGGTGGACAGCTGTATAGAGTCCTGTCCTGTCCACGGCCACGGATGCCTCGAGAGCCGCTGAAATGCGGGTCCTCGAGCTACTGCAGCCACGGCACGGCGCCTTTTTTCATTTCCACGGGGATTTATTTCGCGGATAGAGATTTGCGTCTGAAACGGCGAGAATCTGTATTATTTTTTCAACTAAGATACCCTGATAGAAAGGTCAGGCTGGCGGTATTGGCTGAGCTTTTGCTACTGGTAAATGGTGGGCCTCGGGATCGAGACGGATACAGGAGCGGCTGGTCATGGTAGACGGCGAAACAACGAGAGACTGAGCACCTCATGTTCGACAGGGGGCTCGTGGCTGCCGAGGATTGCCTGTCGAGAAGCTGGGTTGCGGTGGCATTGGTATTAGTACGTCTCGACTTACTGGTCTCAAAGCTGAAGGACACAGGGCGTGCCGGTCGGTGTTGGCTTCGGGCCGGGAACTTGCTGGTACGGAGGGAGACCTTGAGAGCTCTCAAGGTTGGAGGATTTTTGGCCACTAGACTACTTGCGACTGGCGAGGGAAACAAGGTGGGGGTAATGCAAAGTGCGGGCATGGGCGTCCTGTCTTTTTAGGCTGAGACATTGGCGTCATAGAGTTGGCTTGTTAATGAATTTACGAAAAAAAAAACATAGTCCACGATGTTTCTTCACCAGTAGTGGATGGATGCAGGCAGTTTTGAGAATCGTTGTCTGTTAGGATTGCAACGAATCTACTTCGTGCGAGGCTCATCGTAGCTGGCCTTCCTCGTGCACTTTTTAATTTAATTGATGCGGCCTCCCTCTTACACGGCACTTCGGAGTCAAGGGTCTCGCAACTTTCAACCTCTCCCTAAACCTGGGCATCCTCGGGAAGATGGCACACAACCTCGATATTGTTACCGCACGGGTCGATGAGGAAAGCGCTGTAGTAGTTGGGGTGGTACTGCGGTCGGGGTCCTGGTAGGCCGTTGCACTTTCCGCCGGTTTTCAAGCCCGCGGCGTGGAACTCATCGACGAGCTTCCGGGCTATTGCAGGTAGTAGGTTCTAGGTCAGCGCGTGTCGGAATCGAGGGAGGCAAAGAAAGGGGAAATAGGAGGGAAGACCCACACCGAGACCGAAAAGCAACATGCAAGTTGTATTCCACCACGTTTTCAGCCCCGATGATCCACCAGTCTGGCGCCTTGTTGGCTCCCACGCCTACGACCTTGGGTCCATACTCGGCAATCTTCTCGTATCCCAAAGGCCCGAGGGCGGCGAGGTAAAAGTCGAGGGTGGCCTGGAACTTGTCCTCGGGGACTTTGATGCCGGTGTGGTCGATAGGCATTTTGGACCAATTGTGGTTGCGAAGCTTGGGAGGTGTTGGAGGGGGGGTTGGCTAGCTGTGGTAAAGCTTGTAAGTGTTTAATGGGGATTGAGATTCGAGAATGTGCTATTACGATGCAGGGAGAATTGTCCTCGAAGCAAAACGTAGGGAGATCCCGATCTTTTTATTCTCCAGGCTCAGCTGAACGCTTACTAGGCTGCATTAGAATATTCGTAAAAATTGTTTCTGGCAGTGCATCAAACACTGCGATTGACACGGCACAATTCACACCTCCTCACCTGCGGGGGTGGCTGTCCACTTTGTTACTGGCCAGCCCAATTTTCTCAATATTGACCACGTTGACAAAGTACTCTTGTGGGCGGGGGCCATCACCAAGATCACAGAAAACCGATGCGTTTTTACCTCGTCTCGGAGTGCGCCCCGCCGACAGGTTTGTCAAATTGCGCAGTCCCGCGCGAGTCCACGACCGCCAGTCCCCCGTCGGACCGGTTCAATAGGTTTAATGCCACACGCCACGTAACACTACGACACCACAGAGGCGTATTGTATTCGTAGCAGCTATGCCTCAAGCACGCGGCCTGGTTTGGAAGGGGCCATTTACTGTATTCTGCCGCCGGGCTCGTGCAAAGTGGAGAGCACCTACTAGCATCAGGCCCAGCCAGCCGGAAAGCCGCGGATCAACGGCGGCGGCACGCTTACCCCGCCGACTGGGAGGCGTCACCGCAGCTCCAACTCGGCGCGAATCGGTGATGACGAATCTCATAGCACGGCTGAGAATACTTCAAATAACACATAGCTGCATTGCCTTGACTAGGATAGGGGAGGCAGAAGCAGCGGAGCACTACAAAGTTGGAGTAGTATACCTCGTACCCGGCAAACCTCATAGCCGTGACAATTCATCGTAAATATACACCTGCTATCCCTGTTTTCGGAGCCGTCTTCCTGCCCCCGTTCTCCTAATGATGATAAGACGATGATACATTGTTCGATCGAAACTTCACCACCAAAGCCGTGCGCCAAAAGCCATGCAACCGTGAAATGCCCAAGCCAGTCTCTCGTTTTCCCATCGCCGCCTCGAAACGATCTCGCCATCGTGTCCCGAATCATATCCTCGAAAAGCCCTCATTCGGCGTGGGATTCGCTGCCTTCAGCCACTCGCCGTTGAAGGCATTGATCAGCCACTCTTGTAGCCCTGCGCCGTGTGTTAGTCTCCTCAAAATAGCATCACCTCAACCTAGCAGTCCTTGGTAGAGACTCACTGTGGTAGACGGCCCATCTTGCGTTGTGAAAGTAGATGCCATGGTTGCTGTCCGGAAAAACGTGCACGTCGTAGTTGGTGATGCTGGCAGCATCCAGCTCGTCAAGCAGCGTCAAGGTATTCTGCATGTGCACGTTGTCGTCGGCGACCCCGTGCATGATGAGGAAACGCACATTCTGCCCCAGAGACGTCACGTTGTGGACGGCCGTATCGTCATATCCCCCGGGATTGTCCTGGGGCATCCCCATGTACCGTTCCGTGTACACCGAGTCGTAAAACCGCCAGTCGGTGACGGGCGCCACGGCCATGCCGTACTTGAAAGTCTCACCGCCATCGAGCTCGAGCGTCTTCAAGGTGTTGTAGCCGCCAAACGACCATCCCCAAATGCAAAGACGCGACGGATCAACATAGCTCTTTCCTGCCCAAATCTTTCCTGCCTCGACCTGGTCGTGTGCCTCCCACCGCCCAAGATGTCCGCGGATCGGCGCCCTTGATTTCTGCCCAGTGAACCCGGTACCTCTCCCGTCCACCGTCACCACCACGTAGCCCATCGACGCCATGACCGACTGAAAGTCCACCTCGAACTTTTTGGTCACGGTCTGCGACTTGGGCCCGGAGTACTGGTAAAACAGAACCGGGTGCCTCTTCTTTTCGTCAAAATGAGGCGGCAGGCGTTCGACGTAGTTGAGATCAAAGCCATCGACGTTAATGGTGCCGTACCGCTTGATGGGAAGTTCGTGCCTCTTAGCCATCTCCCGGAGCTCCTTGTTGTCCTCGAGAGTCTTCTCCCAGGGTCGCGAGTTTGGGTTGCTCGGCGTGCTGACTACTTTGGTGTACGGAATGTTGGGCCCCTGATAGTTAACAAGGGCATAGCCCGCGTTGGCTGAGAATGTTACCGAGTAGTAACCATCCTCGCTGGTTTTAGTGAACGGTGTCATATCAGAGCCGTCGAGCCCGACAAAGTACACGTGGCGCTGGATGGAAGACTCCTTGGTGGCGGTAAAGTACACCCTGTTGTTCTTGAGGTCAACCGGCACCTGGCTTGTGACTTCCCACTCGCCCGACGTCAGCATGATAGGCTCGGGGTTGTCGGGCGGCGTGTAGTAGGCGAGATGATCTCCAAAGCCACTAGCGACAAGATCGATGTACCCGTCCTGCGGTCGACCATTTTCGGGGTCTGCCGGGACGTAGCGCGGCTTAGTAACGTCAAACCAGCCAGCCCCCGTCTCGGTCGCATTGACCATCTTCACCACAACGCCGGCACGCTTCTCGGCGTCGATGAGAACAACCACTTGCAGGTCGGCACCGCGGTTGGACTCCTTGATGATAGCTTGCCTAGGCCCAACCCAGAGCACGTTCGTCACAACTCGACTGTCGTCCGGAAGCGAGCCCTGAACCGGCACCCCAAACACCTCGTTCTTTTCTAGGTCATAGAAGTGATACGTAGCCGTTGGGTTAGGTGTTCCCGCTTTAGGATACGGCACTTTCTTAACGTACGGATAGAGCAACTTGTCGTCCGACCTTGGTTCGCCCGGTTTCGTGATGAAAAACTGAACGGGATAGCTGGGCACCTCCGTCTCGTTGTACTTCATAAATGCGACGTACCTGCCGTCGGTGGACCAGTAAGTGTCGATATGACCTCCGATGACCTCCTCTTCATAGACCCAGTCAGGAATGCCGTTGAACAACTGTGGTCCGCCGTCGTGCGTAATCTGCGTCACCTTCTTATTGCCGCGCGCGTCAAGACGCCGCAGGTACAAGTTGCCCCCTTTCGTGAAGGCAACCATGTCGCTCTGGGGACTCCACGTGGCCATCTGCACGATCGAAGACGCATCGAGAGGATCCAGGGGCTCGACTTTTTGTGTTTCGACATCAAGAATCCAGTACGTGGCTGTGAACGAGTACCGGAATACCGGCTCCACATTTGTTGCGATGAGAACTTTGCGGAGATCAGGACTTGGCCACAGCCTAGATGGAAGAAGAACCTCATCCCCGTATTTGATCATGGGCTCCTTCATTAGGGTGCGGCTCTTGGCCAGGTCGTTGTGCACCTTGCCCTCTGAAGCTCGAACGTCCTCCACGACGAGGTAGTCCCTCTCTGGGTAGCCCTGCAAGAGCAGCAAGCCGTCCTCGCCGTCCTCTCCGTCGGGCGACGAGATCCATTGAATTCTCTCCTCCTTAGCGTTCCAGTTTCCGCTCAGTACCTGATCTAGCTTTACCGTCTTACCGGATCCGCGATTCGAGGCCCCTGCAGGGTTGTGTTCCAACGTGCTTCCGTGTTTGTAGGTACCGGTAACGACATACATGGCCAGTGCCCCGAGCCAGCCCACGGCAATAACCGAGACGATGGTGATGATGATCTTAAAAAACCGTCGGTCCATGCCTTTACCGTGTACCCTGGCTCCGGGGGCGAGAAACCGCGCATTCTCGAGGTCGTCGTCCTCGTTTAGAGGGTCCTCGTCGTCGAAGTCATTATCGCGCTCGTACTGTTTGAGCAAGGCCGCATCGCTCCGTTCCGAGATTCGTTCGAATACGAGGCTCGTAGTTGAGACTGATGATAAGGAGTCCTGCGACACCCGAGGGTTCGTGTCTCCGCTCTTCGAATCTTCCATCTCGTGCGAGGTTGTGGTCGAGCGGGAAAGGTAGAAATGAAGCTTGAGCAACGCGAGGAGCGTATCCAGGGACACGAGACGTTGAAACTTGAGTACTCAAGAAAGGCTGGAAGCGCAACGGTTCATGGCTACGAAAAGCGGTCGGATTTCGTGACTGGCAACTCTAGAATACACCTCCAGTGGGCAAGCCGGAAGCCAGACTTGAGAGAAGAGTCGCATTTGAAAGGAGCCTTGACCTGAATCACAGCCGCGTGTCAAATGGGTAACAGTATCCTGCGGGTGTCAACAGGTGTCTCCAGCTGGCTGGTTCAACCCTCTTGACCATGACCCTGTTACTTCATTCATCTTTCCAATAGAATACCAACGGATACGCAAATTCGCAGATGAATTCAATTTAGGATAAAATCCAGGTACCCTTCTAGATGGCACGGGAATGGTAGCTCTGTAGCTACCATCCAACTTCCAAAGCCACTTAGATGTAATGTCCACTGTAAACCTCGCGCTCATTGAGATGCCTGAACGAACTGAGAAGCATGAGCCTCATGCCCCTCAATCTTTTCCACCACACAGGCTGTCCCATACGCGCAAACCTGGGCAAATCCTCCCAAGTCGGCCGCATCAAACCGAAGACAAATCACGGCATTCCCACCGCGCAGTTTCGTTTCCGACACGACACGTCCGATGGCGTCGTTGCGGCAGTCGTACAGCATACTTGTAAACCAACGGAGCTCGCCGCCGCCAATGGACTTGAGCACCATGGTAAGGCCGGCTGCCCAGTTGCGGGAGCGGACCGTCAGACCGTAGACGGCGCCGAGGACGCGGACGATGCGGTAGCCGGGGATGTCAAACATGGCTGATGAAGTTAGCTTCAGTCTTCCCATCCTGCCTTTGAGCCTCGAGTGTTGGGTCACTCCTTACTCGTTGTAATAACTCCTTCGGTTTCTGTGAAGCAGTGGAGGTCGGAGAGCTGAGGGGGGACATTGGCGACTTCGCCCTTGCCATCCTTGGGGCTCATATTGCTATCGGAAACGAAGATCAACGAACGGGCAGGTAATTTGATAAGTAGGCGGAAACCTTTGCAGGGTTCTAATCGCTCGTGTTTCTTGTTTCTAGGGAATATTTTCACTCGAGCAGTTTGGAGAATCTGTCAACAGCTCGAAGAGATCCATCCCTTTTATATTCATTTCGAATTCATACGTCTCGAAGATCCTGAGGCTTGATGCCACCAGTGTTCCCGATGTGTGGTCGTGGTGTGGCATGATTCCGGCCAGGCGTTCCTTAACACCTGGTTGGTCGTGCCATCGTTGCTCTCCGGCGCCGTATTTCGTATCCAAAAAAGCGACCAAACACAAGCCTCAAAGTCTGAGGCCTGAAATGCGGAGAGCCCCACTCCTTCCGCCAGCGTACTGTGTAAGCCTGCAGGTTTTCCACAATCGGCACCGACGACGACAGGACCAGGGGGCTCAGCCGCGTTCCGGTCTTCACGAACGTTGTCGATCCGTACTCAGTAGAAAAGCGATGCTAGCACCCGAGTTCCTCCGATGACAGCCTACCATTGACATTATTAGACTTTACGTGTTGCCTCTGCCAATTTACCCGCCCGCCCAACGAGCCCCAGCCCTACTAGGCAGCCCCGCTAAGGATGCTGATCCCTTGCCAAGCTTCAACGAGTCGCACTAGAGTCTTTGATTCCAAAGACTTGATTCCTCATGTGTTCGCGACGCAGCCAGGATGGGTATTAATCGCCTGCCTCATTATAAATTGCCGCGGAAGTGCGACATCGGCACAGCGAAGTTGGTGGCCAGGCCACCATATTTCCTCGTCGTGCATTCAGGCGCGTCTCGTGCGTAAAGTCCCCCGCATTTGTCAGCGGCGTTGCGGTCCCAAGTGTTAGAAAGGACGTCGAACATGAAGCATTTCTTGATAGATCGTAGACTACTATTTAAGAGTGGAAGCATACCCACCAACTTGAGGGGTGTTCAACGACTTATTCAGCCACCTGCACTACTTCCTTCTTGTTCCCCTTGGGTTTCTGTCTCTTCAGCTTTTCTGTCGCGAGGACAGGATTTATCACGATGGCTACTTTGACGCACGACCAACTCGCGGGTTACTTGTCATACATCGGCTTCAACCCAAACCTCTACAGCGCTGGCCCTTCCCTCGCAGCACTCTCGGCCCTCATCAGCCGCCATATCGCTGCCGTCCCATTCGAGACACTCTCTCTGCACTATTCGCAATCCCACACGCTCTCTCTGAATGTCGATGATTTGTACAACAAGATGGTCGGCACGGGGCGAGGCGGTTACTGCATGGAACTCAACGCCCTCTTTGGCGCTGTCTTGCGAACGCTGGGCTACCAGGTCTATAGCACAGGAGGCAGAGTCAGCTACGCAACAGGTGGAATGCCAGGCGACAAATTCATGGGCTGGTAAGTGTTAATTTGTCCCCGAAAATTCCCCTCTAACAGCAACAGGAACCACATGGTAAACCTGGTCACCTTTCAGAACCAGCGCTATCTCGTGGATGTGGGCTTCGGCCGGACAAGTCCATGCCGGCCCGTGCCTGTTGGCGCTTCATCCGAGACACCGGGGATGGGGCAGCAGCGGCTCCGCGTTTATCAAAAGACCTTGGCACAGGCCTCCGACACGTCGCAAAAGTCATGGGTGTACTCGCACAAGGGGAGCGATGCCGAAGACTGGACCGATGGGTACGCCTTTACCGAGGTGGAGTTCTTCCCCGATGATTTTGAGGTCATGAACCTCCGGCCCATGACGAGTCCATCAAGCTTTTTTGTGCAGTCGGTTGTGTGTGTCAAGGTTATACTAGGGGATGCCGACGAGCCGGCCGGGCTGCTGATTCTACTCAATAAGGAGTTAAAGAGACAGGTTGGCGGTAACACAGAGGTGCTGGCGACCTTCCGAAACGAGGCCGAGAGGATCAAAGGCCTGGAAAAGTGGTTCGCCATCAGCCTTGATGAGGAACAACAGAAGGGGATTACGGGTCTGGCTTCAGAATTGAAGGAATAATAATGTGCCAAATCACTACGAGAGCTTGAACGAATTTGTATCAAGCCGATTTCACGAGCGTTACTCCACGTTCCGAGTCATGAATTTGTATTCGTCTGAGTGCAGTGCTGTAGTGCCGCTGTGCCGCTATGCCGCTCTTCCGTGAATCGTTCGCTAATACGGCCCAGCAGGTATGTGCGGACCGATGCCCCACCGGCCCCATGAGTACCCCTGTGCAACATGTGACGTCATCGAAAATAACATGCTTCGCGAGGAAACACCGTTTCAGTACTTTTCAAAAAGTTGATTTATGTAGGATAGGATGAAAAAAGCCTCCATCACATGCTACTTAATACATTCTTACTGAAATACCATTCGCCAAAACTACAAGTATGACCTAGCCCCGGACTTTCCATCGTTGCCACCACCCTTGCAACTCGCTCGTCAAAACAATCTGCGACACGGCAAGAACGAGCAGCACAATCGAACTGCAGATGGTGCGACTGGACAGCCTTTATCGGACGGGCAGATAATCCACGGCCCCGGGCCGCCCTACCGCAAAGCTGGCTTGCCGAGTGATGTTATCGTGCAAGACTGAATAAAGCAGTGGTATCACTGCGCGCCAACATCCTCACAAACCGCACCTTCGCCGTCCGTTTTCTCGCCTTGCCTAGATTCACTTTCTACCATGTCTTCACAGCCAGACTCTCAGACGCCGAAAGGGGATGGGGATGGACCGAGCCGAGACCAGGAGGGAGATCGAGACATAGAGGTCAGAAGCGGACATGGCAAGGAATCACCAGGGTCAGAAGAGAAAGAAGAGAACGAAGAGAAAAGCCAGGACGAGGAGACAAAAGATGACGAGCATGTAGGAGAAGAGGGTGGTGGTACCAACACCAACGGAAAAACACCCGCAAAGGACAAAATAAAAAAACAAACCAAAAAGCCGTCCGGCGGAATAGACCACACACCCCTGCCCGACGCACCCCCCGGCTTCACTCTCAAGTTCACCTTCCACAAAGCCACCAACCTCCCGCCGGCCGACATAGCCACCGCCTCGGCTGACCCCTACCTAACAGCCCGCCTCCAAACGTCGGCGCCGAAACGCCATAAGCAAGACCCGGACCTCACGTACCGGACCCCTACCCTTCGGAAGACGACAGACCCGGAATGGAACGCCGAGTGGATAGTTGCTAATATCCCTTCCTCGGGATGCACGGTGAAGTGCCGGCTCTTCGACGAGGACTACCCGGACCATGACGACCGGCTGGGAAATGTGACGATCAAAATTCATCATGTGAGCGAAGACTGGGAGGGTTTCCCATCCCCGGGCAGGGAGTTCCAAGTCAAGAAACGGGTGGGAAGTAAGCGAGCGTATGCTCTTAAAGCTTTGGCGAGCATGATTGCCCCTGGCGTTCACATGACACCGAGTCTATGGGTGAGCGTCGAAGTGCTGGGGAAATCAGACCCGCCGCACGCCATGGTTCACACGATTGGGCCGTCAGTTTGGATCAAGCACTTTAGCCCTATGATAGGGAGGATCGCCGGAACAAAGGTTCATAAGGACGAGGCCCACGATTCGCAACAGAAAAATGCGGATGAGGGGGAGGAGAAAAAAACAAAGAAGTACGAGTACGTAGATAACCCCACTCCCTGCCTCACTCCCTGCCTCACTCCCTCCCAAAATTCGTCGACTTCAAGCCAATACGCTTATCTAACAGCCGCGCAGTTTCCAAGCCAACGAAATGCAACTCTCTGGCCCCGTCCCCTCTACCCTCTACCACCGCTACGTGGTCTTCAAACCCATCATGCGCGGAATATTCGCCTCATCCGGTCTCCGCGGTAAAATCCTCAACAAGGCCCTCCACTCGCAGCATTCCAAAGTTTACAACTTTAACCGCTCGACCGAACGGGGCGAGTTCAAGCCCTGCTCCGAGGATGCATCGCTCACATTTTTACGCATGGCACACTTCGACGAGGGAGGCCGTGTGTTCACCTATGTCCTCACGCTGGACTCGCGGTTCCGGTTCACCGAAACGGGCGCAGAATTCGGCATCGACATGCTCAGCAAGCACACCATGCACGCAGACGTGGCAACCTACATTGCCTGCTCCGGCGAGTTTTTCATTCGAAGACTCGAGAACCCTGATGCGTCGAATGATCCGGAGCCGAATGAGGCGACCCACCCCAACCAGGAACTTCCAGGGGGCCCGCCTAGAGACGACCCGCCGCCGAATCCCAAGTATTATCAGCTCGTGATTGACAACGATTCGGGGACGTACCGGCCTGACAAGGGCATCCTCCCGGATCTAAAGTCGTTCATGGAGGAAAACTTCCCCGGGCTGGGCATCGTAGCGCTGCACTGGGAGGACGAGGAGTTGAAGAAGCTGAAAGCCGCCCAGCACAAGGCGAAGAAGAAGGAAGGTCGGAATATCCTGATGGTGGTGCGGAGTGCGAGCTCGAGCTCGATGAGCTCGAATGAGAGCAGACTCGACATCTTGGAGAGGGGTGGCGGAACGGGGTTGAAGCTTACGAAAGAGACGGCTTTGGATATTGTGGAGGACCCGAGCAAGGTGAAGAGCTTCCTACCACGGAAGAAGAAAACGGGTGAGGAAGAGGCGGCGGCGGCGGCAGCGGGGCAAGGAGAGGCGAGCGGCGCTCAGAGTTAATCTTCGACTGCTTTACTCTTTCGGGATTTGAGATTTGGGCTGGCACCACCTCATTCGTGGCATAATGTATAGAAATTCTGCCTGTCAAGTATTGTATCGTATTCAGGAGAAGGATATGTCTGAAATGCTGCTCACGTTAAAGTCCTGCTTTTGCCACCTCATTACGGGAGTGTATAACTCCCTTTTTTCATGCCTACTTTTCAGGTCCTCGAGAATCCCTGGGTATTTTGCTACCTTTTCTTGCACGCCTCCAAACTCACGCTAAGCCAACCCACCATGTGACTGTCTACCCCCATCGATCGATCGTCCATTAGATAAACAGATGGGTATTCATCCTCAGTGGTGTCATATCAGCACATCGTCCCGCTCTGTATCGTCTCGTCGAATTTGTCGTTCAAAT
>Ga0247774_1001029_pt1 | contig 14087 bp, 11 predicted proteins | sample UWRJL001104B6_FD_179933 | JGI IMG/M metagenome (GOLD analysis project Ga0247774, IMG submission 179933) | Plant litter microbial communities from Arlington Agricultural Research Station in Wisconsin, United States - UWRJ-L001-104B-6 | ecosystem: Environmental > Terrestrial > Plant litter >... | reverse complement strand
GTGGCTTTTGGTTTGGTGGAGGAAAAGCTTTCTAACGTTCAGGTGCGGGAGAGGGTGGCGGAGGCTTTGGAGGCTGTGAATTTGCTGGATTTGCAGCGGCGGCCGATTTATGCTTTGAGTGGGGGCCAGAAGCAGCGAATTGCTCTTGCTGGGGCGATCGCCCGTCACTGCGAAATTCTGCTGTTGGACGAACCGACGGCTTTGTTAGATCCTGATTCTCAGTTGGATTTGGTGGCGGCGGTGCAGCGGTTGGTGAAAAATCGCGGGATTACGGCTTTGTGGGTGACTCACCGTTTGGATGAGTTGAATTACTGCGATGGGGCTTTTTTGTTGGAAAAGGGCGAGGTGGTCGATCGGGGAGATCCGGCGCGTTTGAAGCAGCGGTTGATGCAAAGTCAAGATGTTTAGCCCTGAAGCAATTTGAGAATTAAGTCACTGGGCGATTGAAATCGCTGCATAAGCTGTCGCGCATTTAAATTGTATATTCAGGGCGGGCGGGACGCCCACCCCACAATACTTTGATTTTTTTTTGACATACAATTTAAATGTAGAACAGCTTAGAGTGAAACGAAGTCTGCCTCCGCAGACTAAGAAATAAATAGGGTATTTAACCAGATTTTGGCGGCACGGCAATTTAATCTCGCAATCCCCGATCGCGCAACAAAGCATCTGCCCAAATTGTATCGGCCTCTGACAGCGCTGGTATCACTTCCCAGTTGCGATAATCTATCTTGAGGTCATAACTTGCTATGTCGTAAATTTGAGTGAATAATTCCTGCAAGTTTATGACAGGTTCGGTGTCGCCCGATCGCAGCGGTAAAGGAAAGGCAGGCATCGGGTTTTGCAGGTTAAAAGCATACAAATCAGCTCTGGGACGGCGATTTCCCCGACATACCAAAACGCGATAGTGGCTTTCAACATCATTGCCAATTATTGGCATTTTTCGACCGCGCCGCAATAAATCTATTTCAATTAAATGAGTGCGGCTACCTAAAATTTCTTCTCGCTTTTCTTCGTACATTTGTCGCCCTTTGCCAGTTCGCTTATTGGTAGGCGAGAGAATTTCAATAACTGTTATCAATTCTTTGGTTTCTCTTTCTCTAATTTCTAAATAGCCTTCTCGAACGGTGTAGGGCATGGGAATAATTACTGTTAGTGGTTGTGTAGGCGGTGCTGCAACTGCTACGTTTGATACTGTTGTTTCTGTTGCAGTTTGTGGCTGCATTACAGTTACGTCGGGAATGCCAATGACTGATAAATCGTCGTCAGCCGTTTCATAGATTCTCACTTCCAGCGACACTAAATACTTAGGACGCAGTTGGGGAGATAAAAACCTGAAAATTTCACTAATTAGCAAGTTATGCATCCCAGGCCAGAGTTCGGGATGCTCTAAATACGGGTCCATACCGGGAAAGGGAGATGGCATTGATTTGACTCCTTGACTCAAGTCTATTTCCAGTTTAGCAATACTTTTCTGACGCGAATGGCTTGCCAACAGGTTTTAGGGCATAGCTTTGCTTGTTGCAGATGATGGCTGAAGGCTCGATCGACCTTTTGCAATAATAGGTTCGATCGCACATCTTGCACTATTCTCAAGAACAGGCAAGATGCCTGTTCCACAAAGAGTAGATTTTCTTGGGGAACGGGCATCTTGGCCGTTCATAAAAGGCTTATTGACAATGGTGCAATATCTCAGTTCGATCGCACATCTTGCACTTATTGGCATATTCCGTCGGGGGTTTAAACCGCTGCCGGAATATGGCAACAAATGCAAGATATCAGTTCGATCGCATTAACTTTCGATCGACAATTGCATGGGAATTGGAACGCTGTTTTCATCTAAGACAGACAGCGCATTTACGAAAACAATTGTATGCGGGACTGCGGGCATTAAGCGGCGCAGTGCTTTGAGGTAAGATTCGGCATCGGGACGGCGGCTGAAACGGACGACTGTTAACCGCTGACAGTTGGGGAGGTGGCGAATTATGCACCAAGGTTGAAGTCGATCGCGATATGTCGGTTGTTTTGGTATCATAGGAAAATCCTTCCCACTTTTGTGGGTGGTGAATGAAAGGCGATCGCTCTAGATTTCTCAGGTCCGAGGGCGATCGCTATTAACTGTATATTCATTAAATTACGAGTCGTCGTAATTGTCAAGGGCGGAATGGGACGAATTAGACTGCGAGTTCGAGAACTTGCTCAAGAGAAGGGTTGGACTCTCAGGGAAGTCTCCAACAGAACGGGTATTCCATACACTACGATCGCCACCTATGCCAGTTCTCCAGGTATGGCAACTGTTGACTACACGGCTTTGGACAAGATGGCTCGTGCTTTTGAGATTGCGATCGAGGATTTAGTGGAAATTCTGGAACAGTAAACTGATTTATCAGGGGGAAGATGGGGCTAATTCGTTTGCGGGTTCGAGAACTAGCTGAGGAAAAGGGTTGGACGCTCAAAGAAGTCTCTGACAGAACGGGAATTCCCTACAGCACGGTTAAAAAATACGCCCAAGCTCCCAAAATGGCAACGGTGGACTATACGGCTTTGCAGAAACTTGCTGCTGTCTTCGATTTGATGATCGAAGATTTGGTTGAGGTTTTGGAACGGTAAACTGATTTGTCAGGGGGAAGATGGGTCTAATTCGATTGCGGGTTCGAGAACTAGCCGAAGAGAAGGGTTGGACATTAAAAGAAGTTTCTGAGCGATCGGGCATTCCTTACAGTACCGTTAGAAGTTATGCCCATTCTCCCAAGCTGGCAACTGTAGACTATACGGCTCTAAACAAGATGGCTCGTGCTTTCGATATTGCGATCGAAGATTTAGTTGAGATTTTGGAAGAGTAGGCTGATTTATCGTTGGGAATATGGGACGAATTAGGCTGCGAGTTCGAGAATTTGCTCAAGAGAAGGGTTGGAATATGACAGAAGTATCCAAAAGAACAGGTATTCCATATACCACGATCATTACCTATGCCAATTCTTCAGGCATGGCTACCGTTGACTACACAGCTTTGGACAAGATGGCCCGTGCGTTCGATATTGCGATCGAAGATTTAGTGGAAATTCTGGAAAATTAGGTGCGATCGGGTTTTCTTTCTCTTCCTTCGCGCCCTTCGCGTCTTCGCGGTTCGTTAAATAATATCAGGACTGACGCACGGGTGGTCAGAAACCGGGTTTTTTACAGCATACTTCGTTACAGCTCGCAGATTCAATAAAAACCCGGTTTCTTTGGTCGAAGCGCATAATTCCTGACTGATTTGTTACTCTTTGCAGTAAAAATACCGATATTGGAATTTTCCGGCTGTAGACTAAAGTCAGGAGTTGTTTAGTGTGCCGGAGTTAGATCAATGCCGATCGACGATCGTCTGTCTCAACTTGAAAAAAACCTGAAATCTCTGCGAAACCAGCAACACGCTTTAGAGCAAGAAGCTATCCTGACAGCAGGACTACCAAAAATCCAAGCTGAGCAGCGGTTGGAAGAACAAATTAAGCCGAAAATCCGGGAGTACGAGAAGGAGTATTGGCAGGTTCTCGCTCAGCAAACGAAAACAGAAGAAATTCCCGAACATGAGGCTGAGATTATTGTTGCCGAGATTGTCGAAGAAGTTGGGCAAATTGAAGTGCAGGGAGAGTATTCAGATGAAGTGCTTCAGATTTTGCAGCAGATTCGGGACAAGCTGAACCAACCGGGACCGACAGCAGCCGCGAAACTTAAAGGCGTAATCTCAAGCATTCCGCCGTTTGTGGGAATTTCCTACGAGGCTGAATTGGATACAGAGAATTTTTTACAGCAGCATTTCCCAACGTTTCGGAAATTGATTAAGGTATTAGCAAAAAAGTCCTAGACCTGGAGCGAAAAACACCGAATCCAGGTTTCACAAGTTTTTACCCACTATACGATATTCCCTCGGAACTAGGTTCAAAAAACTTTGTCGGACGGGATGAGCAAATGCAGCAGTTGCACGGATTTTTGCAGGATGGAAGGCGCGTTGCCATTGCTGCTGTGTCGGGAATGGGCGGCATCGGCAAGACAGAATTGGCATGGCAGTATGCAACTTTTCACCGCGACTGCAACACCTATCCAGCGGGGATTTGGTGGCTGTTTGTCCGGGACAACGATTTAGCACGGCAGGTGTTGCAGAAAGCGCTGCGAATGGGAATTGAGCCGCCGGATAATCTCGACAATCTGGAGGAACGGTTGCGGTTTTGCTACGAAGAGTGGGCCAAACAAACCTCTGGCAATGCTCTGCTGGTATTGGATGATGTCAACGATTACCCCGCGGTGCAGCCGTTGCTGCCTAGAAATCCCCGCTTTAAAGTGTTGCTGACAGCGCGACAAAGTGTGCCGTCGCCTGTGGAGTGTTTGCCGTTAGAAGTATTGAAACCAGAGGCGGCGCTAAACTTGCTGTGGCTGACGGCTGGGGATTTGCCGGGAAACGGGCCCGGACGGATTGATGCCCAGCTTGAAGATGCTGAAGCGCTTTGTCAGTGGTTGGATTATTTGCCTTTGGGTATCGAACTGGTGGGGCGCTATCTGCGGAGCAAAGAGAGGATGCGCTTGGCAACAGTGCTGCAACGGTTGCAGAGTCAGCGATTGGAGGCGCGGGCCTTGCGGGAGGCGGAAGCTGGGATGACGGCTAGGCGCGGAGTGGCGGCAGCCTTTGAGTTGAGTTGGGCGGAGTTGAAACCTCCGGCGCGGACGCTGGGGTGTCTGCTGAGCGTGTTTGCTCAGGCTCCGATTCCTTGGGAGTTGGTAGCTGAGTGTTTGCCGGATTGGGATGAGGAGGAGTTGGAGGATTGTCGGGATTACGAACTGCTGGAACAGAGTTTGCTGTCGCTGGCGGAGGATGAAAGCTCTGATCCGGCTCAATCTGGGCTGGTGCAGCCACGCTATCAACTTCATGCTTTGATTCGGGAGTTTTTTGCGACCAAATTGCAGGGACGCGCCGATGCTGAGAATTTGCGGAGAAGTTTTGCTGTGGCGCTGACAGCCGTGGCGAAGACGCTTTCGCAGACTGTGACGCTGGAGGTGCAGGAACGGGTGAAGGAGGCGCTGCCCCATTTGGAGGTAGTAGCGGAGCAATGGTCGCATTTGCTGGAAGATAATGATGCTGTTTGGTCTTTTACGAGCTTAGGGTGGGTTGCCCAGGGACAGAGTTTGTGGGCAGAGGCGGAGAAATGGTTCAAAGCTTGCCTCCAGATGACAGAGCAACGCTGTGGAGCCGACCATCCCGGCACGGCAACGAGTTTGAACAATCTGGCAGAGCTATACCGTGCAATGGGACGCTACCTAGAGGCCGAACCCCTGTATGTGCGATCGCTCTCGATCTGGGAGCAACAGCTCGGAGCTGACCATCCCCAGACGGCTATGACTTTGAACAATCTGGCAGCCCTGTATTATGCAATGGGTCGCTACGCGGAGGCGGAACCTTTGTATGTGCGATCACTCTCTATTTACGAGCAGCAGCTCGGAGCCGACCATCTCAATACCGCTCCGACTTTGAACAATCTGGCAGAGCTATACTGTGCAATGAGACGGTACGCGGAGGCGGAACCCTTGTTCGTGCGATCGCTCGCCATCATAGAGCAGCAGCTCGGAGCCGAGCATCCCCACACGGCTATGAGTTTGAACAATCTGGCAAATCTGTACTATGTAACGGGACGGTACGCGGAGGCGGAACCCTTGTTCGTGCGATCGCTCGCCATCTGGGAGCAGCAGTTAGGAACCGACCATCCCCATACTGCTCAGAGTTTGTACAATCTGGCAGAGCTATACCGTGCAATGAGACGGTACTCGGAGGCGGAACCCTTGTTAGTGCGATCGCTCTCGATCTGCGAGCAACAGCTCGGAGCCGACCATCCCGATACGGCTATGAGTTTGAACAATCTGGCATTGCTGTACCATGTAATGGGTCGCTACCCGGAAGCAGAACCCTTTTATGTGCGATCGCTCTCAATCAAGGAGCAACAGCTCGGAGCCGAACATCCCGATACGGCAACGAGTTTGAACAATCTGGCAGCGCTATACCGTGAAATGGGACGTTACCCGGAGGCGGAACCCTTGTACGTGCGATCGCTCTCTATCCATGAGCAACAGCTCGGAGTAGACCATCCTGATACGGCTCTGAGTTTGCACAATCTGGGAAATCTTTACTATGCAATTGGACGCTACCTAGAGGCAGAACCGCTTTACCTGGAAGCATTAGAAATCTTGTTTAACCGATTGGGAGAAAATCATCCCAACACCCAAAAAGTTTGGAGAAATTTCATTGTTTGTCTCCAGAAGGCGATGTCAGCGGGTCAAGACTCGCAACTTTCCCAGCATCCAACAACGCAAGCAATGCTTCAGCGACTTCGGGAGAGGGAGTAGCTGTTGCTGCTAGAGCGATTATTGCCAATTTCCTACAAAACTTACGCATGGGGCCCAGAAACCGGGTTTTTTCCAGAATACTTCGTTACAGCCTGCAGATAAGGCAAAAAACCCGGTTTCTCTGACGAAGCGCATAAGTCCCGATCGCACTCAATTCCATCGCCACCTCTAGAAATCGCAAAAATCTTCACTTCCTTTCTCGATCGCAAAAAGTGCGATCGGCGTTGCCAGTCTTGACGGAAAACCGCTGCTTGATGCTAAAAATCCTGCGATCGCAGCTATCAGGACAGGCAATTTTTCTTTCATATCCTCCTGACAGATAACACTGCGACACCGAGAGCTTAACTGTTCTAACAAATCAGATTCAACGTCTGTATTTCCCGCAGCAGTCGCGATCGATCGTGCAGCCTCTTCTAAATTTCCCCCGCACTCCTGAATCGTATCAAGAGCAGCTAAAGCTTCGGGATCGTTTTTTAATTGTTCGCGAAGTCGATCGATTTCTTCAGCCGTCACTGTAGCGGTAGTTGGGCGATCGAATTGTTGATTTTCCCCGGTGATTTTTGGCAGCAGCCTTGCCTCAATTTCTTTTTCTAACTTTTGCCGCAACTTCTGTTCCACTTCTAATTCAATTTGCGGTCGAAGTTTTTCCTCAATTTCTTCTTCTAATTTTGGGCGTAGTTTCTCCTCAATTTCTTTTTCCCTTTGTTTTTGTTTTTCCCGAGCGATTTCAGCTTTTTTCTTAATTGCTTCCTCAGCGATGCGAATATTTTCTGCTATTGGCATACCATCTTCTGTCACTAAGGGAGGCATTTGTTGGTATTTCAGACTCGGATGATGAAATAATGCCCTAAGAGCTTCCATATCGTCCCGGTGTGCGAGCACATATTTCCTGAGTTCAGCAACGGTCATTTCATTAAAGTTTGGTTTCATATAAAAAACTCCAGTTTCCTGATGGGAAAACCATAATTTGCAATTCGTCGCTTACGAAAATGTAAACTGCGTGGCTTTCTGGGTCAAAACCCAATAGCTGAATATGCTTGTAGTAGTTAGACAATATCTGGCACAGGCGCAGACACGCTTGGGCTTGTTCGTCAGTGGGATTAATCGATCGTTCCTCAATTGTGGCACCAACTTTAGGATATAATATAACTTACGCATAGAAACCCAGAAACCGGGTTTTTTCGAGAATACTTCTTTACAGTGCAAAGACTCGATAAAAACCCGGTTTCTTTGTCCTAGTGCATAAGTCTCGATCGCATTAAAAAGAGGTAGCTTGCGATTTGTCGTTGGGTGGGGGCGGGTTTTTGAGATTGTCTATCTGTGTGATAAATGGTTGGAAAAACCCGCCCCTACAGGTCGATCGAGGATGTGCGACATCTCAGATTTTACGGTTTCCTCTCCTACCTCATCTCATATCCAAACAAGTTCGGATCGACTTCTCCCAAATTCAAATCCGCCAAACCGTACTCAGCCCAACGCCGATCGACCATCGCCGCCACATCCGGATCGGACTCCAAAACTTCCCCCCATTCGTGATCCGTTTCCGGCGGCATCTTCGTAGTAGCATCAATCCCCATTCTGCCTCCCAAACCAATCTTTTCACTGGCAAAATCTAACGTATCAAAAGGCGTATTCGGCAGAATAAATACATCCCGAACCGGATCGACTTTAGAACTAATTGCCCAAACTACTTGACGCGGGTCGCGAATGTTGATACTTTTATCCACAACAATCACAAACTTAGTGTAAGTAAACTGCGGTAATGCACTCCAAAATGCTAAAGCAGCCCGGCGCGCTTGACCGGGATATGCTTTATCGATCGAGATAATTGCCGCTTTATAACTCAGCGCTTCCATCGGTAAGAAGAAATCGACAATTTCCGATACTTGCTGCCGCAAAATAGGCGTATAAATACGGTTAAGCGCGATCGCCATCATTGCTTCTTCTTTCGGCGGCCGCCCGCTAAATGTCGTCAGATAAATCGGGTCTTTGCGGTGCGTCATGCAGTGGAACCGCACCAACGGCGAATCTTCCACGCCGCCGTAATAACCCATGTGATCCCCAAAGGGCCCGTCGGGCAGAACTTCCCCCGGCGTAATCGTTCCTTCTAACACAATTTCCGAGTCCGCCGGTACTTCCAAATCTACCGTTTTGCACTTCGCCAACTGCACGCCGGAACCGCCGTAAAGTCCGGCAAACAACCATTCCGATAAATCTACAGGAATTGGCGTTGCTGCAGCGAGAATAATCAGCGGGTCAACTCCCAGGGCGATCGCAACTTCCAACTTTTTACCAGCCTGCGCCGCTTTCCGCAAGTGCCGCGCCCCGCCCCGCACCGATAACCAGTGTACAGTCATCGTGTTTTTTGACTGCAACTGCAACCGATAAACCCCCACATTCGGCGTACCCGTTTCGCAATCTTTGGTAATTACCAAACCCAGGGTGATAATTTTGCCCGCATCTCCCGGATAGGGGCGAATCATCGGGATTTTGTTCAAATCCAGCCCTTCTCCCTCAAGTACCACTTGCTGACAAGCTGGGAAAAAGTCGCGGCCGGGTTTGGCTTTCACTACGTCGAACAGCACTTTGCCGAATTCTATCGCTTGGGAAATCTTTTTCGGCGGTTTTGGCTGTTGCAGCATTCCCAGTTTTTTGCCGAGCTCTTCTAGTTCGTGAGGCTTTTCCATGTTCATCGCCCAGCAAACGCGCTGTTCCGTGCCCAAGAGGTTGATTGCGACGGGGAATTCGGCCCCTTTGACGTTTTCAAACAGCAGTCCCGGGCCGCCTTTTTGCAGCATTTGGTTGGAAATTTCGGCAATTTCGAGGTCGGAATCGACTAAGGCGCTAATCCGGCGCAGTTGTCCCCGTTCTTCGAGTAGTTTTAGGAATCCCCGCAGGTCTCTTGCCATTTTTTTTAAGAATTGTTAACGTTCTTTTGTTATTATGAGCCGATCGACTGCCACAATTTACTCTTGAACCGCTGAAAGAATATCTATTTAACGAACCGCGAAGACGCGAAGGGCGCGAAGGAAGAGGAAGAAGAAGATAGGTAATGTCTTGTTCGGTTCGGGAGTAGGCTGCATAATGGGTTACATGGAATGTCCTCGATGCGAATCTGACCAAGTTCGTAAAAACGGCCGTCCCAACGGTCACCAGCGGTATCTTTGCAAAGCTTGCCGCAAACAATTTTTTGAGCCCGTCGACCCGCACTCTTTAAATCGCAAATGCACCGAAACACGGTTAAGCGAAGCTATCCCGAAGGAAATCGCCCCTGCAACCACCACAGAGTCCGGCCCGATTGCGATTTTGCTGTTGGATGCCGAGAATCTGAAACTTAAGGTTAATACAGAACAATTTTTAGCCGGTTTGTGCGACTATCCCCTGCAAGTTAAAATTGCTTTTGCTAACTGGAAAAACCCGAGTATCGGCAAGTTGGATGCTGAACTTTACGATCGCGGTTATGAACTAATTCACGTTCCGGGCGGTGCTAATAGTGCTGATGGTAAGATGATTGCTTTTGGCGCTGCTATTTTATATCGATATCGGGATGTGCGACAAGTTTTTGTCTGTTCTTCGGATGGTTTGTTAAATCATCTTTGCAATCAGTTGCAAAATCAGGGATTGACTGTATTTCGGGTGCGCCGGCAAAATTCGGTTTTGTCTGTTGAAAATCCTCTGACTTGTGATACTCTTCACTATTCTTGTGAGATGGAAGTGGAAATCCCTAGTTTTGAAGAATTGGCTAATCAAGTAGCAGAGTTGTTGAAGGCTGAACACAAATCTATTGAGGAGCGAATCGCTCGTTTTTCTAGTGTGGCTGAGCTTTTTCAAGAGCGCCGGACTGTTGTTTTCCCTTCTACAACTTCCCCTGCTGCACTGTCGGAGTCAGCACAAAACGAAGTTACCCCGGTGCTTGAAGCATCTTTGGCGACCGTTGCTGTCAATCAAAATGTTGCCGAGCAAAATTTTTCCGAAATAATACCTGGCCTCAATTCAAATGCTATTGAGTCGCTGGATGTTTTTAAAACTATACTTGTAGAAATAATTGAAGCTGCAAACATTGAGTTAAAAGAGGATGCTATTCCTCTGGTCAAAATCAAGAAACATTTTTTGGCTAAGTATCAAACTCATGCTGATTTAGTTGTGAAAAAGTTTCTGGGTAAGAAATCCAGTTTAATCAAATATTTGCAGTCGGAATCTGGGGTTTTTCAACTAAAATTAATCGGTCAGGAACATCAAGTGGCGATCGTCAAAAAATCCTCCACTTCAAAAACTAATTCCTCTGCTGCCCTGGAAGCATCTCTAGTCAAAATTATCACAGAATTAACTGCTAAATCTCCCGGTAGTTATATTCCGGTTAACCAGGTTGCCAGCGAATTTAATAAATTATACCATCAACCACTTACTAAAAAACTGCTATCGCTGAATTTGGGCAGCAAAGTGATTGATTTTTTGCAGTCATGCCAAACATTGAAAGTTAAAAAAGATGGTAAGGATTATCAAGTGGCGATCGCACTTCCCTAGCTTTTTTATAAATACGGCCCTACCTGCGCTGTAAATCGCCCGCCCAGCCGTGCGAAATTAGCTGAGTGCGATCGGACAAATCATTTTTTACGGCTATCGCCAATTTCGAGCGTCAATTATACGCGCAATAATTCCAATAGAACTCGCAGCAGCTAACAGTCAAATACTTAATCTAATCTTAACCATAATTTAAAACAACCTTAGGCTTTTGCGCCCGTTTCTTAAGAGTTAAAAACTTAATCAACCGTTAACCATAATTTAAAACAAGCTTATTGTTTCCTAGGCCTTTACTTAAAGATTTCAGTCTATCCTATTGAGGGGATTCCCCAAAGTCTGCTATTTAAGGAGGAGGAATATGATTTTTTTCACAGCACGTTGGCGACGTGCCTTTATACTTACGTTAGCAGCAGCAGCATTTTCACTCTCGTTGATTAGTTCTGCTGTAGCTGCTGTAACGCTGAACGGTTCGGGAGCAACTTTTCCCAAACCCCTTTACGATCGCTACTTCTCTCAGATGAGAAGTGCAAATCAAATTACTGTAAACTACGAAGGAACTGGCAGCGGTGCTGGTATCAAAGCATTAATTTCAGGCACTGTTGATTTCGCAGGCAGCGACGCGCTGATGACTGCTGCACAAATCGCTGAGGTAAAGCGGGGTGTTATGGCAGTTCCCACTGCTGGCGGCGCTGTTGCAGTTGTTTACAACTTGCCCGGAGTGACCAATCTGAGGCTAAATAACGATGCGATGAAAGGCATCTTTGAAGGCAAAATTACTCGCTGGAATGATGCGAAGATAGCCGGAATTTCTGGACAAGCTAAAGGCTTGCCAAATACTCCCATTCGAGTAGCTGTACGGGCAGACAGCAGCGGTACTACCTTTATTTTTGCTAACCACTTGCAGGCAACTGGTAGCAGCATCAAAGCTGCCGCTCAACCGAGTTGGCCCGGAAGCCCTGTCAGCGGTCAAGGAAACCCCGGCGTAGCGGCTTTGGTGAAAAATACAGCGGGTGCGATCGGCTACGTTCAAGATACTTATGCTCGGCAAAACAAGCTTCAGACAGCCTTTATTCAAAATAAAGCTGGCCGATTTGTAGATCCTAGCTTGGCTGAAGCAGAGAAAGCTTTAGCAGGGGAAGCATTCCCAGCAGACTTCCGCTTAGTAGAAGGCAATCCTAACGACGGTTATCCGATTGTTGGTTTGACTTGGCTGTTAATCTACAAACAGTATCCTGCTGCCAAAGCAGAGGCTATTAAAAAGATGGTTAATTGGGTGATGACTACAGGTCAAGGTATCAACAAACAGCTAGAGTATACTACAATTCCTTCAGCTACAGCTCAAAAGGTGGTTCAAACAGTTAATCAGACTGTGGTTGCCCGAAGTTAATTCCTGCGATCGCACGGGGTTAGGAGTTGACGAGTTAAATGTATGACTCAAAACTCATAAATTCTCAGGTTAATGTGCGCTAGATGTACTGTGTAAGGTGCGCACTGCGCACCCTACAAACCAGGTGCGCAGCGCCCAGCCCGCCATTAGAATAACTCGCCTTGCAAGCAAATATTTCACTTTTTACGCAATAATTCCGGTATGACCAATTTTTCAAAAAAACCGAAAAAACAGACTCGGCAACCGGCAGAAACAAACACAGAAGTAGACTTGACAGACACTTCTGGTGAAGGTTTATGGATCGAGTCAGGATTTACACTATTTGTATGGGGTTTTGCCCTAGCGACAGCGGGCACGCTGTTCTTGATAAGCGCGGTAATTTTTAAAGATGCTTGGCCAGCTATTAGCCATTTTGGACTTTCCTTTTTGTGGAATCCTAAGTGGGATATCGGCGAGTTGCAGTTTGGGGCTTTGCCGTTTATTTACGGTACTGTAATTAGTTCTGCGATCGGCATAATCATCGCACTTCCTTTAGGGCTGTCAGTAGCTATAGTTACTAGCGAGAACTTCTTACCCGTTTGGGTGCGATCGCCCTTGGGATTCATGGTTGAATTAATCTCGGCTATTCCCAGCGTAATAGTTGGGCTGTGGGGAATCTTTGTTTTGATTCCCTTTTTGTTGCCATTGCAGCAGTCATTGTTCGATAAATTTAGTTGGTTTCCCCTGTTCAGCAGCGAACCTTTAGGTCCCGGAATGCTGCCGGCCGGGATACTGTTATCAATTATGATTTTGCCAACAGTAGCCGCCATCAGCCGCGATGTATTGATGTCAGTTCCAGTAGATTTGCGCAGTGCTTCCATGTCCCTCGGCGCCACCCGCTGGGAAACGATATTCAAGCTGTTATTGCCAGCAGCTAGTTCCGGGATTATCGGCGCCACAATATTAGCATTGGGACGCGCCTTAGGCGAAACAATGGCAGTCACAATGGTAATTGGCAACTCGATTCAAATTAACCCATCCCTCCTCGCTCCCAGCTACTCAATTCCTGCTGTTTTGGCAAGTCAATTTCGGGAAGCTCTCGAACCGCTGCACATCGGCGCTTTGATGTATTTAGCCCTAATTTTATTTGTCATCACTCTGTTGGTAAATGCGATCGCAGTCTTGTTAGTTCAGCTAATTGGCGTCAAAGGAGCTAAAAATTAACATCATCCAAAGCAACTTGGTTACAAGCCGCGCCGCCGGATTTATCCGCTGATTCAATCTAAAATCTAAAATCTAAAATCCCATGACTCAAGCCCAAAAATTAGACAGTATTCTGGATGCAGAAATCAACAACCCCCTGTCCCTAAGCCGAACTATTTTCAGCCGGGGAATGACAGTTATTGCTTTCGCTTTGACAGCTCTGGCCCTGCTCCCTTTGTTTGCTATTTTATACAAAATTCTGGGGGAAGGACTCACACATTTGAGCTGGGAAGTGCTAGTGTCTCTACCAGCACCCGTCGGAGTTGAAGACCAGCCCAACGGCTTTGCTAATGCGATTATTGGCACAGTTTTAATGGTAGGAATTGCTACATTAATCAGCGTTCCCATAGGCGTAATGACGGGAATATTTTTGTCTGAGTTTGGTAGAGAAAACAAAGTGATAACCAATAGTATTCGCTTTATCACCGTCATTCTCAGCAGCGTTCCCTCGATCGTAATAGGCGTCTTTTCCTACGCCCTAATTGTCGTTACTACCAAAGCATTTTCATCATTAGCAGGCGGTTTTGCCCTCGGCATCATCATGCTTCCAGTTGTTGCTCTGACAACA
>Ga0247774_1001028_pt1 | contig 14094 bp, 9 predicted proteins | sample UWRJL001104B6_FD_179933 | JGI IMG/M metagenome (GOLD analysis project Ga0247774, IMG submission 179933) | Plant litter microbial communities from Arlington Agricultural Research Station in Wisconsin, United States - UWRJ-L001-104B-6 | ecosystem: Environmental > Terrestrial > Plant litter >... | reverse complement strand
GGCTGATACGGATGGCAATGACTGATGTGTGCTGACTTTCTTGATTGATTGTTGAGGTATCTGGAGCGTCTCTATGGAGACGGCGGGGGAAACGTGTGTGCCCTCAAACCCTATCCCTAACGGGTCGGTTTGGGGAACCACACCCCGTGATTGTGTCCGATTGCCCCGCTCCCGCAGCTCCGATGCGGGGCAGCTCGACGGAACACGTCGATTCCCTTAGGCCCAAGACAATGCTCCGGGCGATCAAGCCTCGACTCCCAATACCGAATTCTCGCGTCCTTGGCCACCCAGCGCGTTCTCTCTTGTTTCGTATATTTGCAGCGACGAGAGGGAAAGACTGCATGGCAGAGGGAAAGCTCTCCCAGCGGCGCATTGGTGTGTTCCTCTGGCCTCTTCAATTGTGCACCACTACCGAACATCATCATGAACTGCATCATCAGCCTCGCTAACATGTTTTGTCGAAGGCTATCCGTTATCTGGTAAGCTGCCGAGCTACCTCCCTGAGACCATTTTCCTTCTCGAATCAGGGCTTGACGCAACTCTCCCCAGCGGCCGCGAGATTTTTGAGAAATTCGCGCCGGAAATCCACAAATTCGATCAATTGTACAATCCCCATTCCTCCTCCCGTCCCCTTCGATTCGCAATTAGTCTGACGATATTGCTACCACCTTGGCACAAGTGGTGTATAAACCGTCCCTCAATACAAGCCTTGCAATTTTACGCGGCGTGCTAGTGTGTGAACCAGTAATTCGCTATGATCGCGTACGTGCCATAGACGGTGGGATGCTATACGGGACCTTAGATCTCGCCGTGCTTAGTACGAGGTCTCACCAGATCATCCGGGGCAGATTAGCCTGCTATGAATTGAAGTTGCACTGTATCCGGCCTACGCCTAGTAGCCGGCGGGCTTGGCTACGGCAATACTCCTACACCGTTATTCTTCCGGTTATGGGAAGGATCTTGCCGCATCTCGGTTATTTAGCTAGCTACCGTCAAGTCTCGACTTGGAAGCCTTCCCCGCTCGAGTCTGTACTAGCATTTGATAGAACATACCGGATTACCGCCCAGCAAGGCACGGATGCGAAGTTGCGATGTGTGGACTGTCAATAACCCAATTTCGTATTTTCGGAGATGATGCCGATCATATATGAAATTGACGTGTGCGGCGGCGAAGACAAGTATCCTTCAATACCAGGTTAGCCGCAATACAAAGTGAGAATGAATTCCGATAAGTCAAGTTTTAGGACTCATCCTCAGTAATTGTCGTTTGGAAACTACATTCTCGCCTCCACACTTCAGCCCGGCCAATTTTTAAGTCTCAAAGCCCTCCGTGTACACGATGCGGATCCCTTCATATGTTTTGACCTCGCCACTCCTATTCACATCTACCACAGCCCTCACCATCGCCGGTCGCCCTGCAAACCCCGAGTTCGCGCCTCTCCTCCTGGCGCAGGACTACTATGACGGAGACGTGACAATCGTCGACGGCGGCGTTGCCAACTGGACAGGCGGCGCAGACATCGACCTCGCCGGAAATGCCGAGACGCAAGCGCTGCGGTACTTCTCGTCCCTACCTGACTTACGAATTATCTACAACGCCGCCGAGGTATACTACCGCATCGCGGCGAACAAGCATGCAAACATCAGCAAGCCCCAGGACCTGAAGGGGAAGCGCATCGGCGCAATGGAGGACACTTCTGCCGAGTATTTCGTCCGCAAGTACATGGCATCCTTGGGGCTCGGGGCAAGCGACTATGAAGCCGTCGGAGGTTTCTTCTGCAACAGCCTGCCGTGCGAGGCGGAGGATGCGTTGCCGACCAAGCTTGCGAATGGCGACGTTGACGCCGTGGGCATGTGGGAGCCCACACTGCAGTTGAGCATCGACGCGTTGGGAGAGCAGAACACGGTCGTGTTTACGCAGGAGGACGTCTACCGCGAGATCTTCTTGGTGTACAGCACCAAACAGAAACTTGAGGATCCAAAATCCCGGGCAGAGATCAAGAAGTATCTCAAGGCTCTGCGGAAGGTCTCAAAAGAGCTTGAAGACGCAGATCTGGATATCGCGGTGGCGAGGGTTGCGACGGTTATGGACGGCGCGGTGGAACACATTTTGAGGAAGACGTGGGGGGATATGCGGATGAGGGGCACCTTACCGCTGGATCTGCTAGATGTGCTACAGGAAGAAGAGGTTTGGTCGGCGGAGGTAGGAAGGAGGGACGTTGTGCCGAGGGAGGAGTTGGCGGTGATGATTGACAGGAGTGTTTTGGACGAGATATTAGCAGAGGAGGCTGCAGACGGTAGCTAAGACTAAAATTTGTCTAGAGGAGTACGAGTTTAACTAGTGCCTTAAATTCAAATGGATAAGTCCTATTCGATAATGAATTTACGAGAGGATTTATGCGGTCTCATGTTCGTCTCCGTTCTCCGTGCCAACTTTTAGTAAGAGCGTCCTAGCGGCTGGTTATCTCAATGTCTGACCCGTACTAGGCTGTCGCAATGATTATAGATGGTTAGGTAGCGGCTATTTTTGATTGGCCCTCGACTTTGGAGTAAAGGGCCGTCATAGCGAGAATCGAAGGAGATCGACGATGACTATAAAGGCAGTTGGGGGCAGGGCCGACCGATGAAGACTCAATCGCGGGGACATAGAATCTACTAAGCGCTTTTTTTGTATTTTTGACGTGAGAAGAATTAGAGAATTTGCCGAAACTGAGGCTAAGGGAGCCGATGCCTTCGACATCCAGCTCGTGGCCGCCAGAGTTATGTGCTGACAATCTGAGCTATGATTTAGTAGCCAGAATGCTGCTAGCGTGCTTTATGCTGCCGTAACGAACATGCACATTGAAGCAGAGGACATATGCATGTTGAAGTACAGGTGTAAGAGTTTGGCTCTCTCACGTGATCCAAGGATTCCGTGTTCTAATTCCTCCTTTCTCATTCCGTGCCTCTCCCGCGTCTTAAATTAGACCCCTGCTCTTAGGATCAACCCTGTTCCTGTCGGAAAGTACCACGAACCCGCTCCTGGAACGACAACGTCAAGGGTTCTTGGCAAATATTCTATGCTTACATCGCCGACACCCTCATTATCACTTTCCAATTCTTCCTTCCGTTCGCCAAATTCGGGCTGCATCGTCTTGCAGGCAATGGCAAACTGCCTGACAGCTCAGACACGCATCACGCCATCCGCGTCGACATTTTGGGTTTGGCACCGAAGCTTTCGAACGAGGCCGAGAAGGTACAATGATAAGGGGCTGTATCAACGTGGAATCGAAGGGAAGCTTAGGAGAGAAAAGGGGTACTTGATATGTCTTTGAAAGAGTAACCTCACCCCACGTCAAAAACTGGTACCGAGTGGGACGCACGCCCTTGCACATGACAAAATTTGGGGTGTTCTGCGGCAGCTACACAGGAATTCCAAGCTCCAACGCCGTTGCCGAGAACATCACACCGTCAGCGCGCAACCAATTTCATACCTAGTGCATGGACTTCCTTTTGGTTGAATATGGGTTCGTACTGCCAGAAGACAGGTGGGATAAGATATGTCTGGATGGTTTGATCCTGCCAAATTTGAAAATGGGGCAAAAGGTCCAGCTGGAATACAGAGGCTTTCTTGGCCAATACGTCTTGGAAAACCAGATGGTCTGCCAGAGGACTAGGACGGCACTTCTATTACTTTGCCGCAGAGGAGAAGAATGGAAAAACGCCTTATATGCCGAAGATGAGGTGGAGACTTCCCCGTCGAAGGTCGATGTCTTGCTGATACAGCTACCGGGGGAATTTCTAACCATGATCGAGAAGACATTGGGAGAGGTTAGGAAGCTCCAAGTCGGTCAAGCAGTCCAACGAAAGCTACTTGAACGAAGATGGAAGCAGATGGAATCGATGGTTGGCCAGGCAGCCAAATGTCTGCAGAACTCGAACGGACTGCGGACCTATATTTGAAGTCGCGGAATGATGCTCTCCCAAGGAGTCTTCTTTCAAACTGATAACCCGGTTTATCCGAAAGGAAAAAAGACTTGTCCTGCCCGTCCAAAATTACCTGACTTGAAGTGGCCCGCGCAAATCCATTCAAGATCGAAATTATTGAGAAGCTGGTCCCTTATGAGCAACCATATTTTTGTCTCAAAAGCTTAGTTCTTCGGCGGGGGCCCCGTCAGAATGCAGGCCAGAGATCACATTGTGTCGTGGAGCACTATCCTGTTCCGATCGTGCCGAGGAAGGCTGGCGGGCACTACGTGCATATTGGGCCAGCATTTGTGCACCTGATGAATGGAGAGGGCTGCCAAGTATGTGCAGAAAACTTGGCATTAGGCCCTAATTGCTCGAGATTCGCTAGGCGCTGGAAGCATTGGTTGTTCGAAAGCAAGTCTTACCGCATGTCTCCACTCAAAGCAGGCTGATATACCACCTCGTCATGGAGCATAAAGTATGCCAACGACTGGCGGAACGTTACCCCCCATCAAGAGCCCGGTATTCGCTTCTCAATCGCTTGCGCTCAAAGCCGAGAACCGGGCGAATCGCCGTGAGTCGGGTATTCCCGCCATCATGTGTACCTGGCAGGTAGGGCGTGGGGTCATGCAGTACCTGACATACCTACTCCATTGGCTACCTGCGATTTTTCCGAGAGACTAGATGGAAACTGCATTGGTTGCGTGTTCAGAATACCGGACGTGTTGAGCGGGGACTTGGTATGTGGTTTAATTAGACTATTATCCAAATTGCCGGGTGTTTCTATTTTTTCGCTGGCCAACCTGGATGTTTTGCAAGCCGTGTCCCGTTCAAGAACCAACCCACGAGGGGTAACCATCGGGAAAATATGTCAAGGGCTAACTCGATAGGACGATTGGCCATTTCCCCCCGTTCAGCCACTATGTTGTTTATTTGATAGTTGGTCGGGATATCGGTTTTCCAGGTTGGGCCGCGGGTCAAAGACTTGGTCGCGGGCTGGCTTGTCATGCCGGCAGGAGAGTCCGGGGCCGAGAAGTCCCGAATGAGGATGCGAAGTATGGGGAGGTCATCTGACGGGAATGGCGGACGGGCTCCTCGGACAGAGAATGGGGGCAGAGGGCGCGCTTGCGGAAGGAGAGACGGACTGCACCTGGCTAAGACGCGAGGGAGCTGGGAGTGGTCGATGCGAGATAGGTGATACGTGATGGGCTGGCTTGTATATAGGTCCTGTCCACGGCACTCGCAGGGAATGAGCCTCCCCCGCGTCTTTGGATCGCTTGTCCTCTCACCGCGCGCCTGTATCCGCTTCCTAGTGCCCATCATGGCGTGGTTCAGACAACTGACAGCCCTCCTCCTCCTTGCTGGACTGCAAGTGCCGGCAGTCTACGCACAGAATGGGTATATCGACTGCCTCGGGGGGTCACCACCCCCTCAATCTGTCGCCGCCTCTTCTTACGTGATGGACTTCTCATGGTCTCAGAATGTGACCGAAGGAGGTGGAGAGGTAGGCATCGCGTCCTTCAGCGTTGTCGACCCCGAACACAACGTCGTGATCCAGTGCAGAGCGTTTGATGAGCTCCTCGCCTTTGCAACCGCCCCCGGCATGACCCTGTCCCAGTTCAAATGCGCCGAGCCCAATCCCGTACTGCCAGGCGGGGAGCACGCCAGCTTCAGCCTCGGACTGCCCGCCGGCTCTGGTGCGGCAATGGAGAAGCCAGTCCGGACTCTTTACACCTACCTCACCTGGCAGTGCAAAGATCGTACCGGAGCCCTGTGAGTTTTTCTCCAAGTCACATACACCCTCATAACAAACTCTAAGCTGATAAACTTCCCCTCCAAAAAGGTACGAACAGACTCTTACCACAGCCCACGAGCTCTCCCTAACCTGCACGTACGCCTTCCCCAACTCGATCGCCAACTCCTGCTCCACCCCCGGAAACCCCATCTCCCTCAATCGCGGCCAAATTTCGTCCACGGCTCTCCCCGTCGGCACCGCGTGCGCGGCCTCCTCGTTTGTCAATCCTGTGTGGGACATTTCCGGTTTCACTTACAGCAACGACATCCAGCTCGACTTTGGACCCGGAACGGTCGGCAGCGCGTCCTTCGAGATTCGCAACTCGGGGAACAGCTTCCGCATGCGGTGCGTGGCCGCGCCGGGCATCTCGAGCCTGGCAGGGTGGGAACAGCAGTTCATCATCATCGACGGGATGGTGTGGTACCGGTGCAAGTCGGACAGCGGGAGGCAGGATCCCGTGGAGACTGTTTTTTCGTATGATGCCGCCAAGAATGCTTTGAGTGTTCGGCAGAGGTGGACTTGTGATGGGAGCAGCGCCGAGAATGCGTGAGTGCCGTGTGCCCTTCCAGAAATTTGTCGCTTCGCCCCTATCCCTCATCTCACTCACTTGCCGAGAATGAAAAGCTAACACGAAACTAAAGTATCAACTTCGAGGCCGCGGGCACCCTCTCCCTCCCCCAGCTCAACTGCTCCCAAATGGAAAACCGCGGGCCTGGCGAAGTCGCCTGCCAGCCCTTGCCCCACCTTAGCATGCCCGCGACGCTGATCTCGCCCGTGTCTCTCGGCCACTACGAGTCGCCCAACAACCCGACCAAGGACCGGGACGCTGCCGGCTGCACCGCCGCGAGCCAGTTCGGGTCCGTGGAGTGGACGGTCGAGAACATCAACTTTACCGTCCTCGGTGACGCGACGCGGAGCAAGGTCAACCTTACGTTTGATGTCAAGAACGACGCCATCGGATACTCGCGGTCGTGCAACGAGGTGTACGAGACGGACGGGTCTTTTGATTGGATCCCCTATCCGGATCCGAATACTTGGGTTTCGTGCAGCACGGATGCAGATGCTCTGCAGGATGGGGTGTTTACCTGGTTCAGGTACGATAATTACACGAATACTTTGGGGGTTCGGCAGGAGTGGTATTGCAGTGACGTGGATCCGATGCAACCGTAAGTCTCAAGATAACCCCCCTCCCTCCGTTTCCCACCCCCCCTCTTTTCAACACGCCATCCTTCAAGTTCAGGAAACCTGCGGACCTAACAACCCCGATTCCAAACAGGCAAAACTTCACTGCCAGCGGCGACATGCTTGTCCACCTCAACTGCAAAATGACCGGCTACTCCCGCGGGGCCAACTCCGCCGACCGCTTCGGCAACAACGGGCCCTTCGTGCCCCTCGTCGAATGCACCTCCATGGACGGCTCGGTCCCGGCCAAGGACGTGCAGCACGCGGCCCTCCCGCTCGACGCGGTCGGCAAGTTCGAGATGCCCCTGGCCGGCAGCTGCACCATCAACTCCTTCACCAACCCGCGCACCTGGACCGTCACGGCCCTGCGGGCCCGCTACGAGGCCGAGGGCGCCAACGCCAACGTCTCGGTCTCGGGCTACTTCTCCGGCCCGCAGTACGAGAACGTCGTGCAGAACGGGCTGACGGGGTGCAGCTCGGCGAGCCGCCCCGTTGGCGACGGGCAGTGGCGGGAGTGTCCTGCCGATGAGGGGGGGAATGTGTATCTTTACAGGATGGAAAGGAGGGGGAGTCAGGAGGGAGGGTATAGCATCGAGTTTGCGGTAAATGGAACTTGGACCTGTGCGGATAGGGATCCTCAACATCCGTAAGTGTTTTTCTGTTTTCTTCGTGGCATGCGTTTCTTGAATGGCGAAGCTAACTATTATAATTTAGGATCCAATTCTGGGGATACGGCGTTCAGGAGATTCCGGTTACCTGCATCGACACGTTTTCTGCAAACAGCCCTAACGTCACCGAATGTCGGTCGACGCAGAGGGAGTTTACGGTTCCTATCTCGGACCTCTCGTGGGATGTTGAGCCGCAGGGTGTACAAGCGCTGCCAGAATCGGGCGTGGAAGAGGAGCCCGAGGATATTAGAGTGCTGGAAGAAGGGGAGCAGCCGGATGCAAGCGAGGAGCCCGAGGTTTCTGGCGTCGCGGAGGAAGCAGTGGAGGACGATGGGGTTCGTACCTTGGTTGCAGACCGCTAATCCTCCCAAAATTTATTTGATGTTCAGTTAATTAGTCCATAATCTTAGTAATGATAAGAGTTGAAGCACTTTTGATTTAACCAGCGTCAATGGCTGCATGTGGGATTCCCAGATGCAATGGTAAAAGTGCCTTGGCGTATGTCTGTCAACACGTCTCATCTTTGAATACGAACATTAGGAGAGGAAACCAATATTTCCGAAATAAAAGTGAAAGAAAGTACAAAAAAAAAGAGGATGTACAACACCGAGGATTCGCATGTGGTCACCCACCATACTACTGGATCGGCGGCCACTAGTTTAACCGCAGGGGAGCAAACGGGACCCGGTGCTTTCCTATGAGTTCGCGTCGTACGTGCAATTGTGAGCCCGGATGGCGAAGTTGTCCTTGATCCCGGATCTAGGCCTTAATAAAACTAGATAGGGGAGTTGTCCTCGATCCCGGATCTAGGCCTTAATAAACCTAGATGGGGGAGTTGTCCTCGATCCCGGATCTAGGCCTTAACAAACCCGGATAATAGAGTTATCCTCGATCCCGGATCTGGGCCTTAACAAGCCCGGATAATAAAGTTATCCTTAATCCCGTACAAGGAATGCCGAAGATGGAAGCTTGTAAGTCCGGAATATAGAATATAGGATATATCTAAAGCCAGAAAGAGTAACCGCCCCTAAACCCAAAACAGGGGCACGGAAAAATCCAAAAAAACGGAGCCGATATTAAATACCTCCTTTCTAGGACACCGTTACTTAAAAAAACAAAGAAAAAAACCGGTCCTTCTCGAACCTCCTTATCTACCTCGCCGTCTCTATAACCAATTATCCTATATTATAGCCGGATTTCTTCTTTTTTACCCCTACCGTAGGCCACTAACGCAAAGGGAATCCCCCCCCTCCCAGGGAACCAGGCAGGAGGCACCAAATTATCTTAAATTACGCTAAATTAATTTAAATTTACTTTTACCCTATTCCCTAATCCTCCCTTTACTTATATTTTATTCTTTTTTTCTTATTCTTATCCTTATTTACTTCCTATATTCTTTTATTTATTATTTTAAAATTATAATAAAATATAATACTTTCTTCTTTTTTTTTATATTTATTAATTCCTTATAAATCCTAATATAATACCTAGTTATTTTGCTTAATATAGTTGGCTTAATTAAATATTTATTTAATCCGCTAAATAAAAATAAGCTATTTAAAAGCTTTTCGAGAATTTCTAAAACTAATTAAAGAAATAAATTAGCTTTTTTATTAATAAGTTTATAAGGTATTATAGAGATAGGGTATAGAAGCTTTAGAAGAGGTAAATATGTTTTTTTTTTTAAATAAAATAACCTTTTATTTACTAAATCGTTTATATATGGCTTCTATTATTTATTTAAAATAAACTCCGCTTAAGTTTAGAAAGCTTTTTTATATATCGGAATATAATAATCGAGGTAATTAAATATAATAGGGCGACAAGGACTAGGGTTCGGCGACCGATTGGCGGCGCCTTGGCGACGCTACTACGGAGGGCTATAACAGCAACAGATTGGTTACGAGCTGCATATTGATTAGTCAGCCGGGTAGTTTCAAGAACCCGTTACGAAGGGAAGTCCGGATGGTAGAACGGATGGATATATCTTTAAGAAGGGTTATTCTCCTCCATAAAATTAGGAGATAACAGGCTTCAGTTTTTACCTCAATCAATACCTACCTTCGTCTTAGACTGATCTCAGTACAAAACATTATCACCAACCCCGCACTTAACCCCAACCCTAGCGCCAGACTACGTCAAACATCATTAACCACCTTCATCATCGCCTCGTGACACCTCCCGTTATATTAAAGTATTCCTTATTAGCTATATATGGAATTCGCTATAGTAGCGTTTTGTTTTTAATATATATAAGTATATAATAATATAAATAGTTAACTATATTTCAATCGTTATAGAAATCTAGAGGTTGCTTATTGCCGCCGCTAATTTCCATATTATAGAGCCTAAAAGGCTAGCTTAACCTAAAAAAGCTCGTTTTTAGAGACTCTAGTGGCTCTATAATATAAAAAGCTATTTCGTAGAGCCTAGATTTAAAATAGTATTAATAAGTAAATAAATACCTTTTTCTATATAGATATATAAATACTAACTAAGCTCTAGATAGTAGTAGATCTATGTAACAGGGCGATAAGGACTAGGGTTCGGCGACCGATCGGCGGCGCCTTGGCGACGCTACTGCGGAGGGTTATAATAGCAACAGATTGGTTACGAGCTGCATATTGATTAGTCAGCCGGGTAGTTTCAAGAACCTGTCACGAAGGGAAGTCCGGATGGTAGAACGGATGGATATGTCTTTAAGAAGGGTCATCCTCCTCCATGAAATTAGGAGACAACAGGCTTCAATCTTTATCTCAATCAATACCTACCTTCGTCTCAGACTGATCTCAGTACGAAACATTGTTACCAACCCCGCACTTAACCCCAACCCTAGCGCCAGACTACGTCAGGCATCATTGACCACCTTCGTCATCGCCTCGTGGCACCTCCCGTTACAATCTATAAGGAGTTAGTGTTAATAAAGAACTTAATTATTAATTTACTATACTAAAAAATTATAGTAATATCTTTAGCTATTAGAAAACTTTTTTTAATCTATAAACGAATAAGCCTATATCCCCTATACTCTATATATAAAGGCTAGTGTTTATATTATTAAACTATTATTTACTTTTAATAGCTTCTAGTTAAAATCCTTATTTAAAATAAAATTTTCTTAATTCTAACTTTTATTTATTACTCTCTTCGATAGTAAAACTAGATTAGCTTATAAGATCCATATAAAGAGAATTAAATTTAAGCAACGCTAGAAATATAACCCTAAATAGTTACTATAGATTATCTTTATAATTATAGCTAATTCTAACCCACTCTTTAACCTACCCGATCTTATTACAGATCTAGGGATTATATTAAACGCCTTTAAAGCAAATTATATCTTACTTAAAGGTCTCTATACTCGATTTCTCCGAAAAAAGGCTAACTATATTCCGCTAAAATAAAAGGTATTTATATTAGATAAGTATATTATAGATATTTCCTTTACTATTTTATATAAGGTATAGTATTATATATATTTTGTAAGTAGTATAAGAGATATTCCTCGTTTTTACTATTTGCGAGTTAGGGCGGGAGGTAGAATAATAGATATATAGCCTACCAAATTATCGCTAAATAAATATATTCTTTGCTAATCTTTTTCGTCTCTCCTATTTAGGCGCGCTTAGGGAAATCCTATATTGCTATATATTCTCTAATTCGATCGATATATTTAAGAATAATTACTAGGCCTCTCTTTTAGTTAACCTCCTAGAACTCCTAACCAAGAAGGCGGAGCAGGATCGGCCTTTTCTAGCTACCTAGAGAAACTTCTTTTTTAAGGCCAATAAAAACGCTGTAACAGGGCAAACCTATATAAAGCTCAATTGGCAGGCGTGTAAGCATGGAGTGCTTACATTGAGGATCTTTTGGTTCATTGACGCAGTGGTCCTGCCCCGCTGTTACACTCTTCGCCTCTCCAGCTTTACTCGTCTATTCTTGCCTTTACGCTACAAAGGAGTTTAGTACAGGGAAAGTTTGAAGAGATGATTCCAGATTGGATTTCCTTACGGCCAGAGCCTGAGACGAACTGGAGTCAATGTCTACAAGTCCTAGAGGGCTATAGCAGCGGCGTCAACTCGGTCGCGTTTTCACACGACTCGACACTCGTGGCATCGGGCTCTTACGACAGGGCGGTACGGGTCTGGTGCTTCGATACGGGCGAGTGCGTACAGGAACTCCAGGGTCATGGCCACTGGGTCAACTCGGTCGCGTTCTCGCACGACTCGGCACTCGTAGCATCGACCTCCTACGACAGGACGGTACGGGTCTGGCGCTGCGATACGGGCGAGTGCGTGCAGGAGGAGAATATAGGCGCAGTGTTTGCCTCTCTCTCATTTAAGCCCGATGGTTTACGGCTGCTCACCAGTCTTGGTGCGATTGCTCTACCTAAGTTGCCCTTCGTGGGGCATACCGCTGCACATCAAATTTCTGCACCGCCGGTCGGGGCCGAGTTGAGGAACGACCCTCGCGTTGGCTACGGCTTCAGCCGAGACCGAAGCTGGATTACGTGGTACGGACAGGACTTGCTGTGGCTACCGGTCGGATTCCGGCCTGGTATATCGGCTATATCGGGATGTATGGTCGTGATAGGATGTCCCTCGGGAAGGATCATTTTCATTCGATTTAATACAGAAGTAGTAAATAGGTGTTTAGGCCTTGGCGGGTCGCATTAACTGCACCTTTTTTTTCTCACTTTGCTAAAAGAGAGTTTTAGAGCAACAGGCAACTAAATAGTATTTGGTATTGCAATTCTAGATTGTTCGAGTGATTTCCGTTTGATGCTGTCTATAATGCCAAAGGGAACAAGCAAGAAGGGCAGCTTGTTCTCCAGGCACGGGTACAAAAGAAGTGGGCGATCTACTTTCCATGCGGGGTTGGTAGTAGATTCGTGGTTGGCACGAGCGGTGAGGAGAGCAAATCCCCCGCGTCACGAGCGCCAGCCTCGGAGAGGAATGTTCGCCTTAGGCATCATATTACTAAGCAAAAAATTATATAGCTTTCTTAACACGGACTAACTCGGCAGAACCTCGGGTCCAACCAAGAAGTCAACAGGGTTTATCATGTGGGCCAACGCCACGTATTATGTTATCATAGACCTTTCGCATAAGCTATATTCCATACTAGCCACAGATCCGAGGTACTGATTTGCGTGGCGTTCCACAAAGATCTGGACACCACGACAGCCACAAGGCTCATAATAATTACTAGTATAGTAGCGAGGTTCTAAAGCTTAGATATAACCTTTTTATAAGTATTAGGGGTAATAAGAGCTTAATAGTGGAAGTATATTAGAGGAACTCTCTTTTGCTATAAATAGAGACGTTCTATAGATCAGGCGCCAGGACGACGACGCCAAGGTAATTTTCTAGTAAGAGGGGTTTAGAATACTTAAGAATAGCTAGAGAATACGACTTATATAAAAGTTTAGGAGACATCGATATATGTAGAGTTTTTAATATATATAAAGGTCGAAGTACCTGTCATTTTTGCCGGCACGGCGGGGTTGCCGCCACCCAGGGATAGACGTTAAAAAATTAGCGACACCCATTTCGCCTTCCACTGTACCTATAAATAGTGAGATGAAGAGAACGGATGTCACCGGGACCATCTCACAGAGGCCGACACTGCAGTTTTAGCCCTCGCAGAGAAGTTTTGCATCAATTTGTTAAATCAGGATTGGATAAGTTATGAGACACGGGAACGTGTGGCGTGGCGGAGCCTGCGACCCCACCAGCGGCGCATCCCACTTCGGAAATGGCGGGGCAGCCTGATATGATCGTCGACGCGTCCGGCAGCAACGAAGACGCCGGCCTAGGAGTATCCAGCCCGAGATCTCGAAAGCTCAGCAATAAAGCCCGTCAAAATCAAGAGAATCAGAAGGCAGCGCTTAACCAACCTTCAGCACCAAAAAGGCAATCGGGACAAACCCGCATAGCGACGAATCATAAAGCAGACGGTAAACAGAACCGCCCGTACAAGAGAGAAGACGATAACGCAATACTCCAAGCATTATAGAAGCAAGCAAAGAAGTAAACCGAAATATTTAAGCTTCTCCTAGCGAACCTAGAAGCTTAGAAGGCTGAAATTCTCGTAATAAGGGATAAACTTATATCGGTAAAAGAAAAAAACCAAAAACTTTATAAACAACTAGATAATATCGCTACCCTAATATCTACTTAAAGCAGCCCTAAATAATTATATATAAAAATAGCCTATACCCTACCAATAAGCTAGCTAAATAATATATAAACCCTTATATCTTTTAACTTCGCCTTTTTAAAACTTATAGAAATACTTTACTATATAACTAATACTGTCGCTTCAGGAGTCGCTTCATAGGGCCATCGTCCTGGAACCATCAGGCGATGACCAGAAAAGGGGGGGCAACGCACCCTAAGCGCGGACCACTTTACGGCCCGTGTATCAGGGGCAACCGACATGCTTGTCGGCTGCCCGCATCGTGGACACTCTGTAGAAGAGAGATATCAAGAATGAGAA
>Ga0247774_1001027_pt1 | contig 14095 bp, 21 predicted proteins | sample UWRJL001104B6_FD_179933 | JGI IMG/M metagenome (GOLD analysis project Ga0247774, IMG submission 179933) | Plant litter microbial communities from Arlington Agricultural Research Station in Wisconsin, United States - UWRJ-L001-104B-6 | ecosystem: Environmental > Terrestrial > Plant litter >... | reverse complement strand
GAGGATGTTCTTGCCCTCCTTGGTGCGCGGGTCAAGCGCCCACGTGGTGGGGGCGCGGTTGAGGTTGAGGATGGTTCGGACGTAGTCACGGAGAACAATGTTGACGTACAGGCCACAGGTAATGAGTCGCCCGTGTTGGAAGAGGTCGTTGTCGTACTTTTCCCAGGCCGTCTTTGCCTTGTCAGGGTCAAGGTCGGCGGCTGGCTTGTTGAAGCGCCCACCTTCGTTAATCCTACTTCGGTTAGGCTTGTCCGCAAAATACACGCATGGCTTTTGTTTCCAATCGTTTCCACTCACTGTGCAAGCTGCGTCACCACGTAATTGTGGAACCTGTTGAACATGATGAGGAAGACACCGACACCGGGCGGGAAGCCCATGATCCTCTTGGACGAAAAGCAGTCGGGCTTGATTAGACCGTTCTTCATCGTCCTCATGAGCAGCTGCTCCTTCAGATTGCGACCATACAGCGGCGCCAAGTCAAGGTACGACGAGGTCTTGTTCATGTTGTAATCGGGGTGGTCCTGTGAAATGTGCTCGTGTCAGCCATTTCTCCCAGTTCTTGCTCCACATGTGCTTCCGCCGAGCGATGTCCCTGGAGCCAATGGTGAGACTTACCGTCTGGAAAATGTCATGAATAATGATGGTAGCCAGGTAAAACAGCACACTCGAGATGCGATTTGGATGGGGCTCAAACTTCTCCCTCGCCATGAGCGTGTCGAAAATTATCTCGGGATCGGGCAAGCTCGGGCTCTGGTATGTCAAGGGCGGCGTCGTGCGCGCATACGGCTGGTTGGCGGCGCCAAGATGCGGCATGAAGATGTTGTTCTTGGATCCGTCCGCCTCGCGGTAGCGGTGCTCTTCACCCAAATTCGTCATGGGCGGGTGGTCCAACCCCTCCCACAGAGAATGGATAAAGCCATCCTGAAGCTTTGCGCCTTCCTCTGACGTGTGAGGCAGCTTGGCCAGCAGCTGGATGACGCGCTCCAGCAGCAGCTCGCTGTCGTCGGTGACGCCATGCACGCTGGCGTTCAGAAATGCCAGGAGGGTTTCGAGATCTTCAAAGCCTAGCCTCTTGAGGTCCTCCAAGGGGCCCGTAGGTTCCTCCGTCACCGTGTTGCCGGGGGGCGGCTGTGGCGCCTTGGGAATAGGTGAGAAGGAGCGCTTGATTGCGGTTGCGGCCGACGTCAGTCTTCCCGAAAGGCTAGGCCGCTTCCGCGAGGGCCTGCTATCCTTGTCCGCCATTGTCGCGATTCCTGTACTGGGAAAGCCTTGAACAAAAACCAATGAAATCAATCGGCCGGTAACCTTTGCATACGAAGCTTTGCAACTCGGGGAAAGGACAGGAAAAACAGCTGTGTCCAGACCAGGGATCTGGAGCTTGGGGAGCTTTCAACTTTTATGAGCATGGATATCGGGCGGGGGGAGCTATCAAACTAGCTTGACAGCATCCCAACCCGCTAGCCTGGCAACCGGCCGGCCGGGCCTTGATAACAGCTCCGCTTTACAGCGCCTCACAGCCAAGTCCCGAGCCCTATTAGGAATATGGCCTGTTTTTCGCAGAGTGGTGGGTGAGCATTCGGCGGGCCTTAGTGGCTACAAACGCCAAGCCAATTGATGCAAGTACCGTTGCTTCGGGCCAACCATTTCGCAATTCCAATCCAGGGTGGGCAGCTCAGCTCCATGGTGCTCCGCCAGCCATGGCGTCCGCGCCATGCATTCAAGTATCGAGGTACGACGACGATGATGTCTCGGCATCCTCAGGCCGACCTTTGGATTCCGACTTTTACGCTTACCCATAAATACCGTCAGACGTTCGGAACAGCCAGATGTCGTCTGGGCTCGCTTCCACGGCGCAACCGGCTTGTGCAATCGCGATAATTCTTCAAGTCGCCCGGCAGAGGCGATTGTTTGCCTGCAACAGAGTTGAAGTGGCTGCCTGACAGGCCTGCACCTCGTGGCTCTTCCACAGACTAGTACTAAATGCGGCAAGGGGCACACCTTGCCCCTCTTCTCCACTTCAAATCTGTTTCGCGACTTTATACGGAGATAGGGCTCTACAGACATATTCGTACTCGTTCAAAAGCTTTCATTTATTCTGGGTGGGTACTGGGATGATGGGCTGGTGTTGCAACGAGGGAGCCGACCGAAAGCGGGCCGAGGTGAGCCTGCTTGCCTGCTGACACCGCGATATTATTGGCTGGTGACCCCTGAATCTTCCCCCCGGAAGGGTTGCTCTCGTAGGGCTAAGGTGTGGTTCGGGGCACGCACACCAGGTACCGGACGCCGGTAAGCTCTGACACTCCTCAATTCTGATGGCCCTAATTGGCCAGCAGAACGAGCACGGGAACCTCCTCATCAACCCGCACTGAACATTCAATCAACTATTGAACCAAAAAGAGGCCGATAGCCAGCCTGATCATCCGTTAGTACTCTAGGTGTACCGGGGGAAACAGCGCGGGTGCAGGGTATGCAGACCATGTTTCTCCCGACCGGCGTCCCCGTCGTCGGGGACTCATGCCGGATCATGATTAACCCCCACTCTCATTCGGTCATGTCAGACGCTTCAGCCTTCATACACCCGAGTGGGATGCTTCATCAAAACTGCCCAGCTGTTGAATATTCGCGTATTATTATTCGGGAGAAGTCGTGCTACCTACTTTGCAGCTTTTAGACAGGCAATCTGACGGCGCAATTAAGGTCAAGGTAGGTCTGGCTTTGCAGATGCGGAATCTTATTAGTGCTGAGAGCTGGAGCGTCTGGCGGGGCTTTATTAGGAGCTCTTCAGAAGCTCGGACGGCTTCTAGTGCCAGGTGGGCCGTTGCCAGGCCAATTGCGACTTCGTGGCTTGCTGATTTCGTATTCCATGGAGTGTTGAAACGAAAGACGCCACTTTGTCATTGCAGTTCCAATTCTGTCATCACGACGGTTCCGCTGTCAAATACTAGTACGAAAACAATGAGCAGATTTGCAGGATTCGGCGTCCCCGTGACCCTTTGGGGGTATTGACTGGCGGGCGACATGACCGTGACGATGGCAGCATGCTTGTTTCTCTCGGATTTGAAATAGGCACTTTCAACAACAAGAGCCGAACAAAGGCTCGGATTCGAATAAAGCAGTCACGGGCTCAAAGTACTAGCATTAGATTAGGGCCGTACAGTGGCAGGAAGGCCGTTGGCGAATATTCTACCTACTTGGCCCTCTATATCCCGGGACCAACGTCGAAACAAACACTTCGATTCGAGTTGGCATCTCTATTCATTCGCGTCCAATCGTGAAACTTGCTGGTTCCTAGCTCCATCTAACTCTCAAGGTAGCTTCGCTAAGACGATATCGTCGGCGGGTTTCTTCAAAAAATCATGCGGTGTATCATCGGCTTCAAATTCAATCTGATGAGCATCAGCCCATTTCCTCACGTCGTCGTAGTTCTTGCACTGGTGAATTGTGTTGAAGTCGGGGAACGCTGCCGGCTTGCTGGGATTCCACCAGACCTGGCCCAGAACGCCCGTGTCGACGTTGCACATGAGGATCTGCCGAACGGTGTCGAGGCAATGAGTTACGTGGCGTTGTAGGATAGGCTCGTCGTTCACAAAGGCATGGTCACCGAGGGCCTTGTAGCGGTTGTAGTTGAAGTAGAGGGACTTGCGAACCAGATTCTACCAAGGTCAGGATCCCTTTTGGCCAAACGAGATAAATCAAACAAGGGGAGGGAACCTACCAGGCAGTGCAAATGGTGCATCCCTTCGACGTTGACGATGAATCCACCGCCATATTTCTCAGACACTTGCACATGCGCATCCGTCAACCCACTGCGGCGCCCTTCTTCCTCGGATATAACACCGGCCCGGTCTAAAGAAGCTGTTAGGGCAAGAGATTGCGTCGAAATGACGTTGGTGAGCTTACAGTCTACACCGAGTGCCTCCCAAGCAGCATCCACTTCGTCCGAACCCGCTTTTCGATAGACATCCTCCTCCATGAAACTCCCGTTGAACAGATGATCCGAGTATTTTATCTTCACATCGCGGAGAACTGGGGCTGCGCAGTTTCTTGTTAGCAGTCGCCCGCGTAAACTCCAACGCGAAACAAAGACGTACAGTATTTCGCCGTGTGCAGTGCACATTCGGCGTCCAGATCTCGCCGTGGTATTGTGTTTCCTCTGAATGCGCAAAACAGGAAAAGGAGGCCGAGGAGAGATACTATGAAGCCAGAAGCTGCACCCGCCACAAAGACCGCGACGGTTCCACGGCGGGGTTGCCATCGTTCATGATCCGAACTTGCTCTTGTCTGATCTTCACCAAGCGGCAGCCGCTCGTATCCTTCTTTGCCAGCAGCCATGGCTACCAAGAGCCCAAACGTTTGGATTGGGGCGCGACCGGAAGCAATTCGGGAAGAAAGCGAGAATGAAAGCCAAGGCCAAAGGTTGCAGAAATTTGCTCTCTTCAACCATCCAGACTAGTTAGCTATCACCGACCAGCCAAGCAAACAAGATGGCGCAGCTCCCAAAGCAAGGCAGGAAGCTGCGGAACGAGATGACAGGCTAGCAAGAAGTGGTCTAGTTCCCGATTGCCAACCTGCTTGCAGTGTCGACGCAATGCATGTTCCACAATTTATCACTGGCTCGGTAGCGTTGCATTACTGAGACGTGCGTCCTGCGCTATTGACCGAAGATGACGAGCTGGGCATCGACGATATCGACATGAATGGATTGCGTGAGGGGATTTCTGGTGCACAGACTGCCAATCCATCTTGTACTTCGAGGTACCGCTTGGTATCATAGCAACCCTACAGCTTTCCGGCCAGAGCTGTCCTTAGCGTACCTTTTCGAGCAAGGCTCGCCGTTCTCCCAAGATAGATCAGCTATGGAGCCACGAGCGGGCCAGAGACGGCGCAAACGGCTAAGCGGGCTAGCTTGCCTTCCAGCCTTCCTTTTACATCGGTGGTCGCGGCTTTGTCTCTCACGATAAGACACCGAACATGGCCGAGAAGGTAGCACGATCCCTGAAAGCACGAGCCTGGCGAAAGGAAGAAATTGAGTCACCCGGCTTGACCGGCGCAAAGAAAACGATCCTCAACCGACGGATCGAAAGATGTTGGGGTAGGTTGGCAGGCTGGGTAGCTGGTCATTGGACCTCGGAAACAGCGCCGACCCGGCAGGCCATGGGAGGATCCACCTCCACCCTCCGCATTTTACAGGACGCCAGGGAAATAGGGCTGAAATCTACCTGATCGATGGAACTCCAGTTTTGAGCCTCATCCGTCTTGGCAAGATTCACCTTTCAAAATCACTTAGAGCCACCATGTATGTTTTCGCATTTTACCCAGTTGGTAGAAGTCGAGAGCAAGCGACAGATAAAGCGACAGAAAACAACAGAGAGCATAGGCAGACTGACACTAGCCGATCAACCACCGGCGGTGGACTTATTGGCACGCTAAGCAGGTACAGTGGGGTGTATATGCGCTGGCGGGCTAACTAGAGCTTCAGCTGAAGCAATCGCAACCCACCTGCCACCCAAGGCCAGCACGCGGCCCTCTTCGTGCCAAGAATCGCGAATGTCTGCCGTCATCTGCCGCCACGCATGCGGGGCTAGTCCCGCACTATCGCAGGCAAGACGCCTTCCGTCACGGACAATGACCAAGCTAGAGGGCTTTTGGCATTATACGGCGAGGGGCAACTTTTGGTGGGTTGTCTCCGAATCACGATTGCGCACCATCATGTCGGGCTGTTCGATGGCTCTCGGCTGGACCTGGCCCAGTCCCAGCGTGCCACCGCAGATACCAACCGCTTCCCAATTGGGCTGTATGTTGCGATTTCCGAGAGCATTCCACGGCAACAATTCTCCAGGGTTGATAAAGCAGCTCTGAGAGAAGATACCATCTACTGGTGCGCGGCAGTTCTCGTGAATCACCAGAATGAATCAATCAGTTTCCCCTAGTCTTCAGCAATGTCAGGCGTTCCTCAAAGTATTTGCTCGACACGTCAATGGCAGACTGCTCCGCCTTGGAGACGGTGGAAGCATCCCTCAGATAGAATAATCGTGACAGTCATGTTCAGCTGTGTATCCCAATGTACCTCCAGGTTCTTACCACCGCATTTATAGCGCAGGAAAACAAGCTCGCCATGCGGCATGTCAGTTGCCGAACAAATCAAGACAATCGCTCTCTCCGCCTCGTCGTTGAGGTTATGGTTAAGCACGCATCTAGCTCCCCACTAATCCCAAGACAGCCTGCGATCCACTCGGTCGGAGAAGATCCAACACTCTAGCTTCCAACCTCCAGCCTCCGGCCTCCAAATACAAGGAAGCATCATCAGGCAGTCTCGGCTACCTGGCACCCAACTGGGGCAGCTTTACGAGAAGAAAAGTATGCCGCCAGTTATGGATCCCGCCTCGTGCCCGTGGGCGATTCCCGCATTGGCGTGATAGTGGGCCAAAAAAGCAAGCGAGCTTCTCCGCCCTTTGCGGTCCCTGCAGCGGAGCAGAGCTTTCGAAGGACTGAATGAGGCAGGTCTGCACCATAAAACCCGAGCTGTGCCTGGATGCCAAGAGTGTATGTTCTCGTCTTCTCATCCAGTTCTTTCGAGCTATCACGACAATCTTGAAGAGCCCATCCAAGCAGCGCATTTCAATCTCACCAGCTTCCACGCTCTAGTAGCATATCCCTCTGTCTCTCTCTCTCCATACAACACTCACTACTCACACGAAGGAATCCAAGATGAAGGCCACCACTGCCGTCCTCCTCCTCGCCGCCGCCGTGCCCAGCCTGGCCGCCCCTGTTGCCGAGGTCAAGCCCCGTGTCGACTACGGCAGCTACGCCCCGTACGGCGGCTATGGCGAGTACCCGGATACCTCGGGCTCCAACTATGGCACGTACGAAACCTACCCCAAGCCCGGCAGCGGCTACGGCAGCTACAACTACAAGCGGGCCGTCGACTGGGTCAAGAGCTTCTTCTCTTAGATTCCTCCGCCTTCGGCTTTTAGTTTAAGCTGCCAGATGTCTGGCGACCGATACCACAATAGCAATCGATAACTCTCCTTAATGAATTGACGACCGTGAAGGGGGCGGGGATGAAACGATTTGGGAAACGGAAATGGAAATGGAATGGGCGAATTGGGCATCGGCGGTCTTTCATGTCACTCCTTATGATATACCCGAGTAATGTAATGTGGGAATGCCACGTGGTTAACGTGGTCGTACGGATGCTGGGGTACTAGATGAACCAACTCACCATTGATAGACTTGAATTAATGGGACAGAATGTTGGAAGAGCACAGAAGCCTCTGTATCCGGCCATGACCGACGCTGGTCGACGTGAGTGACTGCTGATCTGTGTTGAGGTGCTTATCTAATGCCGTGTAAAACGGCATTGTTTCAGACCAAGGGAAAGATAAGCCTGGTAAGGCATATGATCCAGGGTACGATCATTAGTCGGCGAAAATGACAGTGGCACGGGCTGATTTGTGATTCATCTTGAGGCACCTCTGTAATCCTGCCATGGTGGGCATCGTCGCACACCTATGGATGGGTGCACGTTGGTTCAGCCTCCAAACTGGAGGAAGCGCCGCGAGGATTTGGAACTATTGGACCTTGAAGTGGCAATACTTCAATCGACTGCTGCACTGCCCCGGCCGGATGACCTGAGCCTCAAGAGACGTCGGAGCTGCGTAGTCAAACCCTGCCCGCGGCCCTGACGAGCTCACACTCCTGGCCGACCAAATCCCACTTGTGCGACGTCGATATGGTTTGTCCGCTAGGGTGTAAAAAAGGACTCAATGGTCTGAGAGATCAAATCTTTGATCGAGGACCCTAAGTCGGGTGTCGGAGGGTGTGATCACGGGGAAGGCTGGCATCCAAATTCGAATAAGAGATTGTTCGCCAGTCTTCAGTTTTGATACGAACATGATGACGTGGCGCCGCAAGAAGGCATACTGGACCCCCTTATCCATCCCATGCCGGCCACATCTATGGTAGAAAGTGTCAGCGTCCCATGACATCGAGACACTTGTAATCTGAATGCAAGCATCCACACTAGCCCCTCGCCTCTCGCCACCGTTAATTGACGCAGATACGAGAAGCCTTGATTCAGACCTCTCCCACAAGTAAAGACACCACTGCCCCTGGCTTCCCCCCTCCGACCAAACCCAAGACCGAGATTAAGTCTTGCAGAGGAGGATGGCCAGACCGCGCAATCTTGATGTCGTCTGGCATCGAGAGATGCCCCTGGACCTTTATTCTTGCCTTGGGGAGAGCACAGCCAGTCAACCGACATGGCATTGACTGCCTCGAGGTGCAGCCGACGGTCAATGCTCGCAAAGAAAATGAACCAGCGGCTCGGCGTGCCCCTCCAAAGGCTTAGCACGGCTGGCCGGGCTGGTGCGGACCAGGTGGGGTCGCCGAGGCCCGCAAATCGGCCGGGCGTGATAGAGGCCAGCCAAGCGTCCAATTGGGAGGGGCTTTCCTTTTGTCTGCCTGGAGAAACGTCATCCGCCATTTCCGAGAGAATTGGAAAAAGAAATCGGAATTCGAAGGCCCGGTCTCTGAGCTTTCCATTCGAGAAGTACCCTGTTTTTCTCCAGCCGACTCTCGAGGATGTCCTGCTCCCGTTGTTCCAATTCTGATTTTGTTAGTGGAATCATTTGGTGTCCGAAGCTCCTTGAGAGTCTGCAGCTCCTGTGCGGCGCAAGACCAAAAATCGTTGGCGCCTGATGCAATCTCGGGTGCTTGCATGGTCCTGATCCAACGTTGGAAAAATCGAGTGGCAGGAAACCGTCCTCGGTGCATCGTTCCTGCAAAGGCTGTCCCTGTCAGGCAACTAGGGTGCCGTAAACTCGCTCGGCAATCATGGGCAATCATGGGCAATGACGGCCGAGTGTCTCGGAATAACTGGGCTTATTCCTTCTCCACCCGCCAAAGGAGGCAAGCGAGTGCGCATTGGCACTGCGGAACGCGAAGAGAACACGATCGGGGAGCCCCGAGATTAAATAGTTTACGGCAAGAACGCGTCGAGCCCCGCCCTCATAGGCTCCCGCATCGCACCACATAGTTGACCCCTTTTCGACGCGTCGATTGGCCCGACGCTTGCATACAATTCATACGGCGGTGCCTCCACCGTGGTGCGACCTCGCTGGCCGATCGAAACGAATCAGAAGAAGCCGTTCGCTTCGCATGAGGACAATCCGCGTCCAGCATCAACAGGTGCCGCAGAGTGATTGCAGCGACCTTGTTCTTCGAGCCCACCAAAGCCGGCACCCATCCACCACAGCCTGTCCGAGGAGCTGGCCAACTTGAAGGAGACCACCCGTATGAGGTTCGCTGATTGGAACTCGACACGCTCGCCCGCCAGATGCCACGTCCCGTTCCCGCTTCAGTTCAATATCAGCCCGCATAGACGGCGTTTGAGGCCTGATCGTGCCAGAACCACTCCTCTTTTTCGAGTTTCTCAGGATTCGTCCTCGAGTTGGAGCGTTTGTCCGCAGGCGTCAGTCCAGACAGTCCAAGCCTCAGGAGTCACGTTGACCTGCTGGTTTTCCATTCACTTGTCGGGACGCCGTTTCATGGGCTTTGGGCGAGTTTTAATCCTTCCAATCCAGGCATCCAAGCCAAGGAGCGGGACTGGGTGATCGACCAATTTACTAAGTACCTGCTGCGAAACCCCGCCCCATTTCCAGGCCCTGGACCACGCCCATTTGGCTGGCTCAGCAGGCTCGCGCCAACTTGCCAAGCTATTTCGGTACTTTCGCCCAGAGACTCGCGCCAGCTGTGTCCCATCCCTTATTATCCGTTCTGTCGCCACCATCCTTCTCCTCTCCACTCCATCTTCTCTTTTCCCAGCCATCGACTTGCAGACGCAATTACGAAACGAGGGATAAGAGTCATCGTCACAATAAACAAACAAGACGAAGTAGCAGTTCTGGTCTTGTGCACCATCGGAGCTGTGCACCTGTCCATCTCTTGCTGCCTGACAGTCTCGATTATCATCGGTGGTCACTTGGGTATCGACATCACGATTGCCTTTATTGGTCGGAAAGCTTCACGAAATGGCAACTGTGACGAGGCAACCCTTTGCCCCGCTGGACGGTGCTCGTCTTCAGAACTTGACGAGCATCAAGAACAGACAGAATGGTATGTTTGGGTTCTCTGATCCCAATTGACGTCGTCAATTGCCTGCCAAAGCATATCCACAACTCTAGCAAGCGGAGCTCCATGGAGCTATTGCTTTTGCCTGCTCGAGCCATCTAGATAGTATCACGAGGTTCGTGGGACAACACAGGGAACTGAGGCTAACCTGCACAGCCGTCTCGTCGCCCATTGCTGGTAAGAGGAAGGCATCCGAAATTGTTGACGATTTTGAGAATGTCGACCCTCTCTTCTTCTCCAAGCGATCCAAGGGATCCGATAGCAACGCCTTCTACCCCACTAAGGATGTCTTGAAGCCGGCGTCGTACGTTCTCAAGACCACCCAGTCCGCTGATCCGGTGTCGCGGCCAATTGCTACGGCCCGATCGCGGACCATTCTCCAAGCCAAATCGCCCGTGAGCAAGCTCAACACGTCAATTGCACGACCGTCGACTCTGTCTGCACCTGCGGGTCGTTCTCCTACCCGGGGCAAGCGTAATGGTCTCCTCTCAAGCCGTCGTCGCGCACCTGGCCAGTTCTCGCGAGTCGACCCTCCTCAGTTCAGCCTCGGCGCAGCTGCGCCTTTTAGCTTGGATGCTGCTCTCAAGGGCACCATTCCCAGCTATGCCGCTCGCACGTCAGCCAAGCCGGCATCGGCGCCTGCCCTAGCGCCTACCTCGGCTCCTGACTCGAGCAGCGAGTCGTTCAGCTCGCTCAACGAGCCCGAAATGAAGGCTTCCTGGTTCTTTGACATTCACGAGGATACACCTGAGCAGGAAATGACCAATCTTCTCCAGCACAGCACCTGCACACTCGACATTTCCTCCGACGAGGAGAGCGAGCTTAAGGCGCGTCGGGATCGTGCCGAAGGCCGTGACAAGGAGAATATTCCGCCCGTCGACGACGTCAGCCAGACCAGCAGCCGCCGAAGTCGCCGGGTATCCGACGACGAGATGGTGATCGAGAAGCAGAGGACAGCATTGGGCGAGATGAACCCTGCCGAGTATTACGCCATCGGCTGCGATGAGACATCAGTCGTGATTATTGCCGGCGGGGACGGAGATGACGAGGAGACGCTCGTGGGTGAGGAAACACCAGCAGCAGCAGCAGCAGCAGCAGCACCTACCTCTCCACCTCAGCAGCCTGCACCAAGCACGTTTGAGTTTGCGCCGGAAATCAACCTTGAGCCGCTTGCCGACATCAAGAGCGTAGACGAGCTCATGGCCAAGGACGAGCCATCGTCAAAGGCAGCGGTCCTAGAGCCGATTGAAGGGACTGGCGAGAGCTTTGACCTGTGGGAAAGTGGAAGCGTAAAGGACGAGTCGGAGGTCGCCCCTGCAGCGGCAGCATGACAACCGTGAGCCGCTGAGGCGGCATTCTTAACTTGTCTTGCTACTTATAGAACAGGCTCTTGCGAGGTCTCAAGTTTCGGGTTTGATTCAGGCGTCTTTGGGTGGGTAAAGGCAGGGCGGTAGTTTGGCGTTAGGCTTCGTTCGATCTTGTTTGCAAGAGTATACGCTGTATTGACGCTCGTAGCTCGATTATCGCCTCAATTGGTAGCTCAAGCATAACTTTCTCCTCGTGACGCTGATGAGATCGCGGTGAGAAGAGGTCAAGGGTCCCTGCTGGTTCTCGCAGGGCTGCCGCCGCATGATCCCTGCTGCCATAATGCTGACGATACTTTGAGGAGCTCCGACTCCACTGCGGGCTTGCCCCTCCCCAGCTCCTTCCGAACCCCGCTATCTTTTCTCCGCGAGCGAGTGTAGGGGAGCTTCTCAGTTATTGACTCCCCTAGACTTTGAAGATCTGGCAAGATTGCGGGGTTGTCCTCTACTTCGTACCAACGCAACTTACACCACCCTACGTCGTACATTCTATAGAGCTCCTGTCGGCTGCACTGCCTCCTTCCTCTTCCATTCGAAAACCCCTCAGCCGTGCAGCACGCTGCATCCATCAAGGTGCGTCTGCATCTCCCTGGTCCCTTCAGAGTCCCTGCCCGCATATGCTTGTACAACTCGCACTTGCCGCTGCATCTAGAATCAACTCCATGGTCCAGTCACTGTCGACACTGATGGCGCTAACAGTCAAACTGACCTGACATTTGCGCATCTGATAAGCAGCTTCGAGTTGGTCCGTTCCGGCTTCTGATGCGCTAAAGAAGCTCAGCGAGCACAGCACCGGATTCTAATCATATGATACAACACCTCTGAAGCTACTGCCGTTTCCGATGGACCTAACCTAAATGTAGCGGCAGCCCGCTTGCCCCGCCTCTGACAGGTACGTCCCTGGAGCTGCACCCGCTAACAAATTCCAAACCAGAGAGGGCTACTGCTGGCAGTCGGGACAGCCAAAATCCCAGACATTGCAGCAGCACAGCCTCGTCTCGTCCCATGCTTGCAGCAATTCTGAATCCAAACTGACCCGCACAAGCTGCACGCATACTTTCTGTGGTGTGCGTGTCCGCATCTGCGTGTGTTCTGCTGCTCCCTGTTGGCTTCGGTACGCCCACACTGAACCCCTTCCTCGGCGCGGCGGTCGAGAGGAAACCTAAGCTGCGCGTTTGAAACGGCCGAGCCACCATTTCCGCGTATTTTCGACACGACTCGACTTGCCCTGCGTACCCCGATTGCATATTGTATACACTTCAGTTACGTTGTTGCATGCTGAGAATCATCTCATTCGTGCCTGTCAATAGCCCTGGCAAGGTCTGGCTCGTCAGGTCGGGCAGCTTCGTGCCTCTTTTGGGTATTAAGCTAGTGTCAAATCCCGCGCCTTTTAGAGCTCTCTATCCGGAAGGTCTTGGACCTTTTTTACATGCTTCTTCCCGTTCGGTTTCCACCCGCTCGGGACGTTGACGTCGCAAACTACTTTTACCAGAACAGACCTGGTGTTGGAGGGATTGCGGAGTTCTCGGAAGAATAAGCGCCTTTGAAGAATTGGAAGCCGTCATCCGGTATCTTCCAATTTATACACAGCATCAAAGCTGCCTCCCCTCCCAACTCAAACTAACTCGACATACGGACCTGTTGGAATCGCGATGGCATCCATTAACGACCTGGCCGCCGCCGCCATTGCCACTTCTGTTGCCGCACAGCAGTCGGCGGGGCGTGGGGCCCTCATTGTCCTCGAGGGACTGGACCGGAGCGGCAAGACGACGCAGGTAAAGCTGCTTGAGCAGCGCTTTGTGGAAGCCGGACGCAAAGTGAAGGCTATGAGGTTTCCCGGCATGTCCAACCCTCTCAACTGGATATGTACCGCTGTGCTAATATACTACCAGACAGAACAACACCGATTGGCAAAATGATAGATAGCTATCTTAAGAATGCAGTCGAGATGGACGACCATGTCATCCACCTCTTGTTCAGCGCAAACCGCTGGGAAGCTGCGTATGGCACCTGCCCCCTTCCTACCCCCTTCTCTCTCGAACCCGCGCCATCTTCCACCTCGTGTCTTCGCCCTAACGTCGTTGTCCCCATTTCGAGCCCCTCTGGCTAACATGGCCCAGCAAATCCATGCAAAATCTCCTCGCCTCCGGCACAACCATCCTCTGCGACCGCTACTACCACTCCGGCATCGTCTACTCAGCCGCCAAGCAGAATCCACATCTGACCCTTGGCTGGGCCCGCGCCCCCGAAGTCGGCCTCCCCCGCCCCGACATGGTCTTGTTCCTCGATCTCGACGAGGCGAAGGCACGCGACCGCGGCGGGTGGGGGGGAGAGGTGTACGAGAAGGCCGAAATGCAGCGCCGCGTGCGGGAGCTTTTCTGGGGATTGAGCATGGGACGGATCGGGGGCGATGGGACCAAGCAAGAAGGGCCTAGGAGTCCGATCCAAGCGCCCAATGAGTTTCGGCAGGAGGAGGAGGATTTGGTGCTTATCGACGCGAGCCCTAGCGTCGAGGAGGTGTCGGAGGAGATTTGGAAGAAGGTCTTGCCCCGCGTGGAAGTCGTTGAAAGGGGAGAGGTGGGCAGAGCGGTAAGGACGGT
>Ga0247774_1001026_pt1 | contig 14099 bp, 15 predicted proteins | sample UWRJL001104B6_FD_179933 | JGI IMG/M metagenome (GOLD analysis project Ga0247774, IMG submission 179933) | Plant litter microbial communities from Arlington Agricultural Research Station in Wisconsin, United States - UWRJ-L001-104B-6 | ecosystem: Environmental > Terrestrial > Plant litter >... | reverse complement strand
CCAAATCCGGGATCCGAGCACGACGTTCCGCCTGCGAGGCAGAATATGGGCACGAACGATCCGTCAGATAGCGCCGTCGTCGAGTTCTGGTAGGTCAACCTTAACCCTAAAATGGAAATGAAATCTGACCGCTTTGCTAAAAGGGTCGTATTTTTGTGAATTGAGTTGGCGGAGTCCCTCGCCTGTGCAGAAGATCATAATGAAATTTGTTTCCAGGGAACAAATGGAAATTTGGGTAGAGACAATAAGGACGATAAAACGAGATAGCAGGCAATAATAGGAGAATGAATGCTTAGGAGAATTGAACAGCCACAGAATACATCTTCCGTTGCCGGCAGACCCGGTCCAGCTCGTGGTCAGCTTTGGCGGCGCTCTCGAAAAGAGTTCGTTCCAGGAAAGTTCCCGCCCCGCTTGTGTCATGTCATATGAAATTCAATGGATTACGCGAATCCCAGGAATGTCGCCTGCAACGTTGCTAAATGTCCAGTCAGCTGTGGGGGGGCGGTGTTTGTGCGATTTTTTTTTGCCTGCGGCCTCCACCAGCGAAAAAGTGAAATTTGGGAATCTTGATCAGAAAGTGACGACAGCGATCCGGATTCTTTTTTAACATTTCTAGAAGTAAATGTAAGCACCTGGTCGGATCCTGACTGCCCGGCAGGCCAAGATCCTTCTCGTACCTGCCAAGAATGCATCGATCGCCGTCACGGATCAGAACCACAGTCGGTGTCAAGCCACATTTTAGGAAGGATCGTGTTCAGGAGCGAACGACAGACAGGGCTGATGCGTGGCGCTAAGGGCCAGCGACAAAGAGCTAATCGTGGACTCCTTATTGGCTAGATTGTCACGCAGGGTGTCCAGCTGGGGCTGGCTATTAACAGATCGACGGCCCCACACCAGCGACTGCATCCACGGCATGGACGCATGGGCATGACCAACCGAACCGAAGCCGCGGGGCTGAGTGCTCGGATTGCGACGCCGACTGCTATTTTCATCGGAGAGGGCCAGAGACCCGGCTTGTGAGCGTCCGTTATCGATTTGTCCATTGGGCTTGTAAGAATAGTTTTGGGGTCGATGGCGTTGGTAGCCCGCGGAGGCGAATTCGGCTCTCTGCTAGGCCGTTTGGAATCTTCCATGGCTTGTCGGTCACGGCCAGTTGCAAACTCAACAACACGGCGTCTACGCAGCCTCGCGGTCCTGGCTTCCTCCGCTGCAAATTGTTTTTGCCGCGCGGAATTGGGGCCGGTGGCCGTTTGCAGATCAGCCAAATGCACGAGTTTGGAGGGATTCCATGGGAAGAGGCACGTAATCCAGGAACCCGCCGCCCGACGCCGCGGCGATCGCCTTCAGCGCAACACCTCGGACGAGGGCCCCCTTACAAAAACCAGGAGAATGCGAGAAGTGTCCTGTTTGAGTCAACATTCTGCGCATTGCAAAGGGTGCATGGCTGCGTGCGCAGTAGCGAAATCGTCACTTCATGCCGCCTCCCGATTGCGAGTTGCATTTTCTCCAGCAGTCTCGGTCAGGGACAAATAACATGACGAGTCGCCCCCAGTTGGGCTTGTTTGGTGGGCAGGTTCCCGCTTTTGGGGTCGCAATTGGATGTTGCACCTGCCGCACATTCCAGCTGAGCTCGCAGCAGCGGCATCAGTCAATCTCAAACGAGCTGCACATGCCAGGAGAGCATTTCTGCTCGGCACTATCCACGTCAGCACGGAAAATCGGGAAAACTGGATCTTTGAGCTGGCCCGGAAGGGTTTGCGCATCACCCAACAAGAATCCAGAAATCAAATCTTCTTTGTCCAGCTTGCCAGCCTCAGTTGATGGTGGGCTTTCTAAGACCTCGAGGGAGGCAGAGAGTGGGCTTACAGTTAGCGCTGATGCTTCGTACAGCAGTGGGGCTCGCTCGTTGGTCCGAAGTCGATTCGTAAGGCGGGGCTTTGTGACGCCACCCGGATCCCCTCAGCAGCCACTGCACTGCACATCGGCGGGACCTGCTTCTGAAAAGATCATCTCACTGGGTGTTATCCTTGTGCCTGGCTAAGCTGTCGCCGGAAAAAAATAGCTGACCAGTACGATGGTGACGCCGGGAGCCAATCCTTGGCGCACAGCCACATTCCCAATTCCACCCCATGAAACACACCTCCCTCCAACAGCGCTGCATGATGGTTGAACTTTAGCAGGACCTGCACGGCGTAAAGAGGCGATGGTGGGTCGACTGGGCTGAGATTCGATTATAAGAGAAAACGGCCCGTCTGCGCACTTCGGAATGTTGCTGACGCGGATTAACCTCAATCAAACGACCTTCCATTTGTTTTTTTTTTTCGTCTCATTTCATTTCCCTGTGCGGTCTATTTATTCTCTTACTCCGCCAACCTTTTTTTTGGCCCCGAAGTCTTGGCCATTTCACTTTTCTTATCTACACCTTCACTTGTATCAATCTTACATAAGTGAGTTCGAAACTGAACGGCAACCCACCATATATTTCTACAACTTCATTATCAACATGAAGTCATTCACTATCGTCGCTCTTTTCCTCTCCTCGGCGGCCTTGGCACTCCCCGCCGGTGTGAAGAGGCAAACCCTTCCCAGCGCGAGCGACGTGACCGGCGCTTCCCCGGCGGCGGAGACCGGGAGCCCCGAAAAGCCCGTCGAGGTAGACACGTCCGCATTGAATAGCAATGGTACCGACGGCAGCCTAGACTCCGACTCCGGGTCCAAATCTAAGACGGACACCCTCGGACTTGACACACCTGCCACCCCCGAAAAGCCCGCCGTGACAGACTCGGCGACAAGCAATAAAGTCACTGGCGGACCTGAGGCGGCAGCTCTCCCGGGCGATGACTCATCCCTGACGGACGAGTCGGACACGGGAGCGGTAAAATCTTCAAGCACAGAAGTCACGGAATCCCTACCGACAGATACAACCGGATCCGGTCCGAAACCCGCCGGCGATGACTCGTCACTGAGCGGCGTTGGCAGTTCGATCCCAAGCCCGCCTCCCGCCAGCTCTGTCAGTGCCTCAAGTGGCGCTTGCACTCCCGGAAAGTACCAGTGCAACGCTGGTTCCACTGGCTGGGAGGTCTGCGATGTGCTTGGTACATGGGTGACCGGCGGTGAATGCCAGTCTGGAACGAAGTGCACGTTCAACGCTGCCAACGGCAGCCCGTACTGCATTCCTGGTGCTGCCGGTGCGAGCGTTGGCGTTGCTTCGGCTCCTGAACCACCAGTCGTTCCCGACTCCGGTGCTTCTGACATCGGGGCTCCCAGCTCCAATGGTTCCGAGCCCGCGAACGCCCCCCTGCCGACCGGCGCCGATGCTGCCCTGCCCACTGACACGGACACCGAAACCAGTCTCCCCAATGAGATTCCGTCAGGGGCTGGCGATAACCTGGCCACTGCCACGGATGTGAGCGGTGTCGTTGAGACCGACACGAGCGGTGCTAAGCCCGAGGAGGGCACGGGTGAGAAGCCTAAGGATATCGCGGGCGCGAAGCCCACCGATACCAACTCTTTGGATGGGGCTGGTACGAAACCCACCGATACCAAGTCTTTGGACGGTGCTGGCGCAAAGCCCACCTCCCCGCCCTCCGGCTCGGAGATGGAGAACAATGCTGTCAACGAGCCTGCTGATACTGGTGCTGGTGCAGAGCCCAGTAAAGTAGACGTCAATGTTCCCACCAAGAGCTTGACCTCTCAGCCGTCGGACACTTCCGACGAGTAAAAAATGCTCGGCTGCATTTAGACCGAAATGGCTACGAAGCCAGGGGCTGGTGGCTATGATTGAACATATGGCATTTGATTGACTCAAAAGGATAAGGCATTGGTTTGGGTGCTGGAAAAAGTGTTAACGGCCAAGGCGGCAATAGGCGTTAATTGGGGACTGGAGCAAAGCTACCCCTGAATTCTTCCCAGAGTGGTGATTTGAAGGGTTTCTTGTATATATCATGAATTTTGTCCGTGTAAATATGGGACCGGTTGGGATAGACTATGGAAATTGAACAATCAAATTGTCGGCTGCACTTTACACTTCGGTTTCACTCTCTCTTGTCCTCGCTTGTGACTTCGGCTCTCCAATCTCCTTGCTTCCAGCTGCACTATATAATACCGATGAACTGTGCAGCAACTTTTTGCCAGTTTTCAGCTCAAATGCCTGGCGTGCTGCGGTTCAAGGAACCTCAGTATGAACAATATGGGCTAAACGAGTATCGCTGGATCGAGGTACACACCTGCCGCGTCATCTCTTTCTGTTTCATCAAGCTGGACAGCAGCGGCGCATTTTCCAGCTCTGACAAGCCGCGTCGGGTCACTCTACCCAACCCAGAAAAAAAAGGCCGTACTTACTTCTTGTCGCTCAAAGATTGCCCTCAAATTTTTTATTTGATGTTGAAGACATGGCAACTGTTTCCTTACCCACGAGGTTCAGAGCCAACCATTCCAAGTCCCGATCTGGCTGCCAGACATGCAAGTACGCAAGAAATAATATAGTGCCGGTTTAACAGGGCAATTTTCGTTATATCTTTCCCTCAAATTTCATCTCCTTGGAAAGCCACTGACTCTTTATCGATAATCCAGAATCCGACGCGTAAAATGCGGCGAGGAGCGCCCGGAATGTCGCCGCTGCACCTCCACCGGTCGCAAGTGCGACGGCTACCAGCCCGCCGACCCTAAGTGGATTTGCATCGACCCTGGAGGCGCGGCCCAGGCTTCCTCGTCTTCTTCTTCTCCTCTCGTGCAAGCCGCCATCTCTTCCCACCCGGCCCAGTACCTCGCCGACGGCCGTTCTCGACTTTGCTTCGACTTTTTCCGCGGTGCCGTCGCCCGGGAGTTCTCCCGACACTCGGACGCCAGCTTTTGGGGCGGTTCGGTCCTGCAAGTGGCCCACGACTCGAGGCCGGTGCGTCACGCCGTCCTCGCCGTCGCGGCGTTGCGTCGATCGCGCGACGCGAGGAGCCACACGCCATTCGCACCCTTTGCCGAGGCTGAGTATTCGCGCGCTCTCCGGGACATGGCTGCCGAGATCTCGGACGGCGGACCCAACGCCGCGCTGAACGCCATCACCTGCGCCATCTTGTTCATCGCCTTCGAAGTCTTGCGGGAGAACGAGATTGGGGCGCTGGGCCACTTGGAGAGCGCCATTCGAATCCTCGGCCAGACTCAAAAGGGGGACTGGCGGCAGGAGTCGATGCGCGTCCGGGTGGTGAGGTTGCTTGCTCGTCTGGACCTCGACGCTTCCTTGTATCTTGGCGTCCGCGCCCCGGGCTTGCCGGTCTCCGAGCTTTCGTCGAAAGTTGGGACGGACGAGCTCGAGCACCTGTTGGATGCCGCGAATCTGCTGCTGCGCCGTGCGACATATTTCAAGCGCGCGATTGCGGACGACTACCGCTACAGACAACTCGGAGACGCCCCCATTCAGGCGCTTGACCAGCAGAACCAATTTTTGGAAGAGTATCGGCTGATGGAGAGCCGGCTACGGACGCTCGGCGGTTTAGACTATAACGAGGACCAGAGGAGGAGGATTTCACTGCAACAGATACAGGTCAAGATGGGTCTCACCATGATGCATGGATGCCTGCACCGCGAAGAGAGTCTCTATGATGCTTTCGAGGGAACATTTGGCGAGATTGTCCAAATATGCGAAGAGATTCTAATGCAGGACGCTTCGGCCTCTGAGAGCGCATTCACCCTCGAGCGCGGCCTCATCCACCCCCTCTACTGGACAGCATCCAAGTGTAGAAACCCTAGCTTGCGACGTCGGGCCCTCGAGCTCCTGAGGCGATGTCCGAGGGAGGGAGTGTGGATTGCTGAGATTCAGGCTCGGGTGGCTGAAAGAGTCATCGAGATCGAGGAGCAACCCATCGCCAGGTTTCACGGGCATGGGGTGAGCGAGAATCTGGGCCTCGGATATGGTGGTGTACATGAATTCCTTCGGATTCACAGCGCGGACCTCACTTTCGACAAGATGCAACGAGTGATTTATATGACGTATCAGACCTGTCCGAACGGGCTTGATGGATATTGGCATGTATCATTAGAGGCTCTGAAGTACTAACTACCGCGTCGGGAAGAGAGGGTGGTGGCATGTTTCTCGCGATAAGTCTTTCAATGCAATCAAAGGTAGTCAGGTGTAGTGGGTGGGTAAACTAATGTTTGGGGTTAGGGTTTTGATATTCCTCGTACAGAGCGTGGACGTTACGCTTAGCTATTTATATGCGCTTCAAAGTTGAATCGATCTAGAAGAATTTTTGAGTCAAGGACCAGGGCGCCGTAAACGCCGAGATTGGACTGTCCACTCACTTGTTGTAAATGTGGTAGGGTAGTGTCCGCCATGATCGGCCTAGCTCTTCGAATCTGAGAATGACATTTGTCGTTGCCACCCCTGGATGTGGCTGTGCATCTGATTGGCTTGCTCGTGTTGGATTTCCCTTTTCGGACAACCACGATTCTCGCCAAGCTTCTCAACAGTGACACCACAGCACGGCCGGAGGGGATCCGGCATCAAGTTGACGCGGCCATCGCTCGTTTTTCGGTTTAAAATGGTCGATTTACAAGGTTGCCTATCGTTTATAGCGATATACTGGCATTCGGGATTCTAAAGGCTTATCGAGGCTTTCTCCAGACCCCTGCCCGGACCCGAGTGGTACATATGGCCGTTGTGCTCGTAGGGGTCAATGGTTGCCTTGCATATTACAATAACGCGTTTCCGGTGTGTCATGACCAGTGAGCAGACCCAAAGAGGAAATATTGTACGAGCTTCTTGGTATAAAGGCGCCGTGGGATCATTCCTCGTCACAATATTCATTTCGCTCCAGTCATCTCAAATTCTAGCCCTCTACCGCCATCAGTTCAGAGATCCGTACGGCCTACTAAACTACATCGACATTTTTTGCCATGACTAGCACCGCAACGGCTGCAAAGCCGGAAATTACCATCCCGTATGGCGAATGCACTCTCGAAACATGCCCTGTCGAGCTTGCCCAAATGCCCTACGCTCCCAACCTGGCCGGCAACGTCCTCTACCTCTCCATATTCAGCATCTGTCTCGTCGCCAACATCGGCGTCGGAGCGTGGTACCGCACATGGGGTTATCTTGTTGCCATGATCTTTGGCTGTGTCCTAGAGGTGCTGGGCTACGTAGGGAGGATCAAGATGCACTTCAACCCGTTCCCCGAGGATCCTTTCCTGCTGTAAGTCGTGGACAGAAAGATGTTGTGTGAATATTGGTAGTTTGGCTGCTAATTCCAATGTTTCGGCGGGTTGCAGGTACTTGATTTGCGTTACCATCGCGCCCATATTCTTCACCGCTGCCATCTACCTAACGCTCTCTCGAGTGGTTGTCGTGTACGGGGAGAACCTCTCCTTGTTCAAGCCCAAGACCTACACTATATTCTTCATCGTATGGTAAGTCCTGTGTCGAGCACCTACCTACTCTTTCCCGCAGAGAATTACTGGTCTGACTACCAGAATTTCCAAAATCCAGCGACTTTGTGTCTCTCCTTCTCCAAGCCGGTGGAGGTACCATGGTCAGCTTTGCCGAGGACTTTTCCTTTGAGCACAAGGGTCTCCACGTAATGCAAGCTGGCCTTTGCTTTCAGGTCCTTAGTCTTGTTGTTTTCGTCGCCCTCTGCGGCGCGTTTGGGCTTCGATGCCGAAAGCGAGATGAGAGGAACGTCACGTTTGAGGAATTGCACGCTTCAAAGAGATTTCGCTTCTTTTTATGCGGTGAGTTGGTTGCGAGTCTATTTAGGAGCATAGAGACAAAAGGGAGAGCTAACTGGGAGGCACGCAAAAATCAAGGTCTCTCGCTCGCCACGATCGCCATGTTGATTCGTTGCGCCTTCCGCATTGCCGAACTGAGCCAGGGATTCAAGGGCAGTATTTGGTTCGACGAGGTGCTGTACATGGTCTTCGAAGGGGCGATGGTGTCGTCGTGCGTCATGATCATGACGGTTTGTCACCCGGGAGTTGGGTTTTGTGGAAGGTATCGCGAGGCAGACTTCTCGCTACGAAGTCCCAAGAGTGGGAAAGAGGCACTGACCAAGCAGCGAGAGGGGGTGGGTATTACAACCTAGTGGATATTTGGTGTGGATGTTGGCTGGACATGCGCCATAGCTGCCAGAGGAGTCAAACCCCAATGCCCTATTTAGTCACAAGTCCAAACGTGTTGAAGCGCTCACGTTCGTTGGGCTAAATAATCATAAGCAGGCTACACTTGTCTTGAGTTCGAAACTACTTCAGATTTTAATTAAACACTTCTCTTTCGTTGGAATAGAATGAATCAATGCTGAATTCTTGACAAAACTACGAGCGAGTGATTTCTTCGATCGTTGGCTGCCTTCAAGGTCCGTTGAAGTGGGTCGACATTTAGTCGCAGCCACATTCCTTGACTCGAAAATACTGACGTCGGGACCATAAATTGACAGGCGCATTATTATTCAAGGCTCCTCCTCAAAGCAAAACAATCATCCGATATCCGACAGTCGATATTTGAATACTCATTCAGGATGCCGCCTCCACCACGATACCTCATGGCAATTACCATCGCGCCCTTCCAATCCAAATAGAGATTCTAAATCTTCAATTCTTGGTGACACATCAACAAGGCAGCGTGAGGGTTAGTGCATCACCAGGAAAATGAGCATGTTGCTCAATATACACGCACCTCGCCGGAAACTTCCTCCGGCGCCTCGGCGTCACCCCCTAAGGACCCCTGTGCTTCATCACTTTCCTACCCATCCGCGCCGCCGCCGCCGCCTCCTCGCGGCGTGGGTGGAGACGCGCCTTCCACGGGGGCAAAGGCGGCGAGAGCGGTGGCAGAACGAAACCCCAAAATCGGCGGTCCCGGCGGCGGCAACGGCACAGCGCTGCACAGATGGCGGATTTTCAGGGATTCTCCGTAGACTGCCAACAAATTCGGACAACCACGACGAAGGGAGCGGCGAGGAGACGGAAAATCCGCGTGGACTATCAGGTGGGGATGCAAAGTTAGTAGGTATCGAATAGTGTAGGCACCGGGCTGGCGATATTACAGAGACAGGAAGATTTGGCACCGGTAGAAATTTAAAGGCCCTTTTTCCAATTGCGCTTTGACAGCCGGCGCTCTGAAATCGTATGCACATACAGGTCGTATTGGTACCGACAGCAAAGAAAAGCAGAAGATTTGATTTTTCGACATTGCGGGAGTCGGCATTGGAGAAAATCACGAAGCGATTTCACATAGCTGAGCATGGTATATTGAACACAAAAGAATCGTAGCCGAAGCGCGATCCAGAATATATTTGCCTTAACTCCCTAATGGCGTTTTTTTTTAAACCGTTAAACCCTAGCCGGGGAATGCGAACGCAAGTGCATGGCTACAAATGAACCTTGCCTGAAGAATAAAACAAAAAACGCCCCTTCCATCTAGTTTAGACCGCAGAAAGCGGCCTGCTGTATAACGAGCAACAATACAAAGCACCAAAATATCCTATGGAAGCAATCCATATTCACATCGGAGACGGTGCCGCCCTCTTCACCATCTTGATCATCGTGGTGGGCTCTACGGGGAGGGTTTTCCCCTTCTCGACACTTGGGGCAGCACCGGCTTCGTTCACCTCCCCTGTTGGGGCGGCGGCGGCAGCAGCATTGGCAGGGACATTCGCCGACGCATCTGTCGCGGGATTCGCACCGGCGGCCGCGGCCTCCTTGGTGGCCACGGCGGTGACCGTGGCAGGCGTGTTCCCGAGGACGGTGGCCGTGATGGTGATGGCGTCCGTCTGGGTTGTGTTGCTGACGGCGCTGGAATCCAAAACCGTTGCGAGCAAGGACTCGGTTCCGGTCGTGAAGGGAATGATGGTTGTGCCGCTGACGATTGAGGCCGTGATGGTGGCGCCGTCGAGGGCCACCGGGAGGGGGGTGGAGTCAGCGGCCTCGGCCCCGTTTTCGACCTTGGGCACCTCTCCGCTAGCCGGCTCGTTGCTGCCCGAAGCCGTCACAGATGTCTCGGCGGAATCGGTCGCCACGGGCGGTTTTGCGACGGTGTCGGTCGGATCAGTTTCGGTTGAGCCAAGGCTGAGGGTGGGATCAGGGATGACAGGATTAGAACCTTCCGTGTTTGTTTCGTCTGTGGGGAGCACATTGCTTCCCGAGGCCTCGTCAGTCATAGCAGGTCCCGTCACGCTTGTCTCGGCGGGTGGAACCTCCGCTGCCGTCATAGCCCCGTTCGACCCCGGATCCAAGGGCTTGAAGTTGGCCGCACCACCCTTTGTCTTGTCGCAGTCCTTGCCCTTGCCTTGGCCGTTGCCTTGGCCATTTCCGTACCCATTTCCGTACTTATTTCCGTACCCATTTCCGTACTTATTTCCGTGCCCGTTTCCGTGTCCATTTCCATGCCCATTTCCGTGCCCGTTTCCGTGCCTATTGCCTTGGCCGTGACCGCCGCCGCCGCCCCATTGCTTGCCTGTGACCACACCGCCGCTACCAGGGCTAAGTCTCACGCCGTTGCCGCCCATCCCCCACGACCCTTGCTTGTCGCCTTGGTGTTCACCGCTCTGATATCCACCCATTTGCCTATTGCCGCCATCGTACTGGCTGTCGCCATGTGAGTTGCCGCGAGCTCCAACCAGTGCTGTGGCTGTCGTTGCTGCGCAGAGAATTGAGACGAGGGATGTTGACTTCATCTTGTAAGTTGGTGATCGGTAATACGGAACGGGAAAGGCAAGGGCGATAGTATTGGAAAAAGAAGAAAAAAAAAAACTGAATTCAAATGGTAAGAATAAATGAGGTGTCTGGAGAAGTGCTAGAGTTATGAAAGAAATTGAGCAGGCTTTGGAAGACTTCAAACATATAACCAATAAGGATGTCTATGTAAGTGCGTAAAGGAGACAAATAGGAAGTGGTAAACTGCAGTTTTGTTGCATTTGCTTGGCATTGACGGATTATTGTGAAAACTCATGGAGGATTGGGCCTTATTAAGTATATTGCCAATTTCTATAATTGACGACTTTCGCCGTAGCCATAACGTTGGCGGCTTTGAATTATTCTGCATGTTGAAACTGTGCCTGGCCCCCTTTAGAAAGCTTCGCCTGCGCTTGTTGTGGCACATCTGACAAAGATGTGGATGGTACCGGCATCATGAGCCGCGCGATTCGGGTGGCGCTGTTGCTCGGTCCGAATCCTGCCCTTCTGGTCTAAGCACTCGGTTGGTGTGCTTCTAACGAGTTTGGAATAAAAAAAAAAGATTGCACCCCATAGAGATGTGGGCCGACGATCACCTCTATGCTTCTGGCGTATTTACTAGTAGGGAAACGAACTTTGGGACTTGTTTAATCGTGTCGGGTTTGGTACGATACTGGATCGCCGAAACATGTCGCTGCAGGTAAAAGGCACAAATGACATGCATGAACTGCGAGTAGGCTGGGTAGGTAAAGACTGCCAAAGGCGATTGAACTTGCCTGACGAAAAGCCCCATTCCAAGCGATAGGTCCCAAGGTTGGGTATCTTCGCACTGTCAAAGTCCCATTAGCCACTGACGATCTGCGCCAGTGCCGCTTCCTACCATACTCGCTCCTGCCACGAGCATGCCTGTTCGTTAGACTGATTACTGGTGTGGATCTTGTTCCTGGAAGATAAGATGTCGGAAATTTCACTTCAAATAGATGTGGATCGGCGTCGGACGGCACAGCAGGCCTTCATTCACGCATATGCGGTTCTCCTGGTAGGAATTTCTCCACCAGAAGGCGCAGCCTTTCGCGAGGCGTAATGGCGCTCACACTTGAAACACTGAAACAGTGGGCCCGCAGGTCTTCGTCAGGCTGCCGTCAGCCGCTTTACTGTTCATGAAAAACTCAGCGGAGCGGGGTACATCAGCTGGCTGCTTTTGATAGAACACCGCAACAGAGAAGGCGCCGAGTTACTGATGACCTGTCCGCAACTGAGGGCCCTTTAGAAAATGTCCGTTCTGTGCATTTTTATCGGCGACACTAGCTATTGCGATGCCGAGTTGGCGGCCGCTTGCTTGGAAATGGGGCGAACGGCGCTGATAATAAGTTTCAGGAATCTGCTGGCCCTCATCTTACTGTCAGACCACCCACTGGAACCCAGATTAGCAGTAAACAAACTTGAAAAACGTCTGCGTCAGCACCAAGCTAAACGATCGGGCTCTGCGGCTCCAAAGGAAACCATCGCAAGGCCAGGGTGGTGTATGCATATTGCAAACATGCAAGGGTCGTGAAGTCGATGGGCAAGAATCGGCGAAGAGTTCGGTCTGCAAGGCCCCGTGAGATTACATGAGCGCATTGGAGGAGCGGCCGTCGACGGCGTCTTGTGCAACGTAGTTAGCATCTTGATTCGTCGAGGTGTCTGTTCCGATGCTCTCCGACCGGTACATGCCTCTTCCGATGACGCCCTAAGTCCATGTTGTTGAAGATTCGTGCCGGATCTGGCTTTGCGATGCCGGCGACGTGGTATTGTTGGAAATACGAGACCGAAAGCCATGGCGCGACCAGTTGACCCGGACGCAGCCCGGCGAGCATGCTTCATCTGAACATTGGGCAAACCGCCTCGCATGCGCCAAATCATGAGGCCTTCGCTCCCGCGATTAGAGTGCAGCCGAATGCTGTGCAACCCTAACGTTGGAGCATTTGTTCACCGACGGATGGAGGGGAGGATCGGGAATGTTTGTCGCGGCTTGGTTGCACGTGAAGCTCAAGTGACAAATCGGTTCAAATGTGACAGATCTCCTAGTCCCCGGAAACCGTCTTACGGCGGGGGCTTGCAGAGGATATGGCGCTGGTCCCGCGTACTCGGTCGTTGGAATCCTTTTACGTCGGACAACTCGGCTTTGCCACCTTCGAGCTCAGGTATTTTCTCGACAGTCTCAATATTGCAAGAGGACGGGGTCATTTTCGCACCCACGGGTGATATGTGTTTCTTGCCTTGATTGCCTTCCCCTGCATGTCACCCAAAATCGTGGAGTGGCTCCACGGATCACTTGCCCCATTCCACGTGGAGCAGCTTCCAATAAACCCGCGAATCAGACGCGAAGCAGAGCCCCGATCGGGGTCGTCGCGGCAATGACGTCAACAATTTTTTTCGCCCAAGATGGCCCGTCGATCATCAATATCCTGTTTTTCTCTGCAAGGATCTGACGACGACGATTGCCATACCTAGAGAAATGAAGAATAAATATGAGACAATTTGCCAAGATGAGAGAGACAGATAGAGAGTAACATAAAATTACCCAGAAACTTAGCACTTGGCATCCCGAAATTTTCAGCACATCACCATCCTAAACACGGCCATTTGAATCCTTGAGTGGCGCGGGAGATAGCATACCGCAAGAAAAAGAAAGAAAGAAAGAAGCACCTACAGCACGCTAGCACAGAGGCCGAGACCAAACGCACTTACTCGCCTTACATCTCATCCCATCCCGGTCCGTCTGAAATCATTGGACCAGTCACCACAATGGTCTTCCCCAAGGAAAACTCGATCCGGATTCGGAACAAACAGGTAGCCCTCGAGAACGAGGCGCTTCTATGGCGAGCCCTCTGCGACTCTGGCAAGGCGCTGGAGCGCTACCTCGCAGACGATGCCGTCTTCATGCTCCCTGCCGGGGACTCGCACCATGCCAAAGGGCCGCGGCTGCTGACCATGGACGCGGAGGAGGAGCCGACGCTGACGGACTACCTGAGCGACGAGTTCGAACCGTACACAACGTACAAGTTCGACGGGGAACCCGAGTTTGTCGAGATTGACATGATGGCCACGAGCGTCGTCTACAAGGTCGAGCTCGGCCGACTTAACAGCGAGGAGAAGCTGGAACGCATGAAGGCGGTGGCGTCGAGCGTGTGGCGGCAGGATTCGGCCGGGGATTGGAAAGTGTGCATGCATCATCTGAGCTTCATGTAGAGCCCCACTTCTGCCGCCGCGACGATGGTGGCATCCTGTTTTGGTCAAAGTTTTGTCCTACCATTCGCGCATGGTTTTTTTTTTCTGTTCTTGGTTTAGGATTCTGGCTTATCTTTGATCTTTAGTTCTCTGTACTGGCGTTGGAGAGAAGATATGATGGGGCGGAAACCGGGTTGAGTATTTGATAGGCTACTGTGCGGTGGCACGGCACAAGG
>Ga0247774_1001025_pt1 | contig 14100 bp, 14 predicted proteins | sample UWRJL001104B6_FD_179933 | JGI IMG/M metagenome (GOLD analysis project Ga0247774, IMG submission 179933) | Plant litter microbial communities from Arlington Agricultural Research Station in Wisconsin, United States - UWRJ-L001-104B-6 | ecosystem: Environmental > Terrestrial > Plant litter >... | reverse complement strand
ATCGCGGTGCCGTCGACCTTCATCACCACGTGGTCGACTTCCACGTTGTCGCTGGCTTTGGCCTCGCAGGAGGAGCCGGTGATGTAGCCGCTGACGGTGGCGCCGGCGGTCGGGACCGCCCAGGCGACGGTCGGGGCGGTGGTGTCGCCGCTGGGGGTCGGTTCGGGTTCAGGCGCCGGTTCCGGCTCGGGGGTGGGTTCGGGTTCCGGCTCCGGCGCGGGCGTCGGCTCCGGCGCGGGAGCCGGGGCCGGGGCGTTGGCGACGGTGACGCTGACCGAGGCGGTGCGCGAGTTGCCGGCGGCGTCGTAGGCGGTCGCGCTCAGGGTGTGGGTGCCGTCGCCGACCTTGGTCGAGTCGAACTTGCAGTTCCAGGGGGCGTCGCTCTCGGTGTTGAGGGTGACGCCGTCCACCGCCATCACCACCCGCTTGACCACGCGGTCGTCGCTGGCGCTCGCCTCGCAGGCGGAGCCGCCGAGCGTGCCCTTGACGGTGGCGCCGGCGGTCGGGGCCAGCCAGCTGACGCTGGGCGCGGTGGTGTCGGTGGAGCGCCGGCGCGAGGTGCTGGCCTGGTTCATCGCCTTCATGCAGCGCTGGCGGATCTCGCGGCGCTTGGCGGCGCTGGTGGCCTGGCTGGCGCGCTTGTCGCAGATGCTGCCGATTCGCTTCGCGGTGGAGGGCAGCGGCTGCGCGACCGCGGCGGTGGCGACCAGGGCCAGCAGGCAGCCCAGAGTCAGGACGAGGGTGGTGAGGCGGGGGCGGAGGCTCATGACTCCTCCCTGATCGGCCCTGAAGATCGGTTTCCTTGCCTGTCCAGCGATTTTTGGACAGATGACCCAATCGGGTCAGGCCGAACTCAGCCGCGGTAGGCCTGCATCGCGCTTTCCACGATGCCGTAGGCCGGCTTCTCCGAGCCGTCCTGGCGCAGCAGGCCGAACTGGCGCTCGCGGTCGCCCTGGTCGGTGCCGCGGTCGCGCAGCTGGAAGACCGAGATCAACCCGATCCCCCAATCGGAGCGGGAGACGACGGCGTCCAGCATCTGCTGCAGGTGCAGCGCCTGGACGTCCTCGGGGACGCACTCTTCGCCGCAGTCGGCGGTGGACTCGCCGTACTCGGTGATCCAGATCGGCTTCGTGTTGGCGCCGTGTTCGTTCATCCGCCGCCGCGTCGTTTCGATCCGCCCGAAGGGGCCGGCGGGGCTGACCGTTGCCGGGTCGTGCCCGTACCAGTAGGGGTGTTCGGCGAAGGCGTCGAAGAGGTCGTTGAGGTTGGGGATGCGCTCGTAGAGCGTGTCCATCCAGGAGGTGTTGCTGCCGTAGACGCGGCTCGGCAGGACGACCGTCACCGGCAGGTTGAGGCGGTTGATTTCCTCGAGCACCGGGCGCACGGTGTCGGCGTACTCCTCCGGCGACATCTCGCCGAAGTAGGGCTCGTTGCCGAGCTCGATCGAGGTGATCGCGAAGCGCGACTCGTCAAGCTCGGGGTGCTCGTCCCAGAACTCGCCGCCGACGCCGTAGCGGTTGATGAATTCGAGCACCCACTGGCGGTACTCGTCGGGCGGGGTGAGCTGGTTGCCGCCGAGCAGGGCGAGGATCTTGGTCTGGATTTCGCCGAAGGCGACTTCCATCACGTCGTCCTGCTCGTCGACCGGCTCTTCCGGGTCCCACTCGTGGCGGGTGATCGCGGAGCCAAGTTCGGCCCGCTCTTCGATTTCGGTATCGCTCCAGCCGGCGTAGCCGCCGTCGATGCCGACGATCAGGCCGCCGCCGACCTGGGTGGGCGGGACGGCGGGCTTGCCGCGGCGGCTGCGACGCTCGCGCAGCAGGCAGCGGCGCAGGACCCGGGCGCGGACGCGGCGGGTGGCCTGCGCGTCGGCCCCGCGCTTGGCGGCGGCACGGGCGCGACTCGAGGCGAGCTTGCTGCACTTGCCGGCGCCCGCCGCCCCGGCGCCGAGGGAGACGGCGGAGCGGAGGGCGGGCTTGCGAGCCTCGGCGCTGCCGGTGCTGACGGCGAGCAGGCAGAGGGCGGCGAAGAGAAGGGTGGCGAGGGCGAACCGGCGGCTGTTGGTCGAGAACTCCATCTCGACCCGACATCGGGTCTAGGCGGATGCCTCATGGGCGATTCCAACTTCCCTGGACGAATGTATGAGTCGGCCGTGCCAAGGCGCAAAAAAGCCTGCGCCGAGGCGCAGGCTTCCGATGCCGGTAGGCGAGTCAACCCGCCATAGGCGGGTCAACTCGCCAGTCGCGGGCTTGGCTAGGGGGTGTTGCGGTGGGTGGCGTCGAAGGGGTCGCCGAAGGCCTTCTCGTCGAGGCCCTGGGCGATCTCGCGGACGCCGGCGGGGACCCGCATCTCCGGTTCGAACCCGAGCCGCTCCTTCACCTTCGCGAAGGAGACCTTGTAGTCGCGCGGATCCTCGTCGCGGTGGACGAAGGAGACGTTGCCGCGGTCGATCTCGCCGGTGATGATCTCGACCAGGTCGAGCTTGCGGTAGTTCTCGTCGCTGTGGCCGACGTTGAAGACGTCGTTGCCGACCTCCCCCGGACCCGCCTCCAGCACCCGCAGGATGCCGCGGGCGGCGTCGCGGACGTGGACGTAGGGACGCCAGAACTGCTCGCCGAAGACTTCGAGGTCGCGGTCGGCCCAGAGTTCGCGGGTGAACTCGTTGACGGTCAGGTCGAACCGCATCCGCGGCGCCGCGCCGTAGACGGTGGCGAAGCGCAGGCAGGTCGGCACGGTGGTGCCGCTGCCGTTGGAGAGCAGCATTTTCTCGATCTCCACCTTCTGTTCGGCGTAGAGCGAGACCGGCGCCAGGGGCGCTTCCTCGTCGACCGGCACCTCGGGGTCGGCCATGCGGCCGTAGTTGGAGCAGGTGGAGGCGAAGATCAGGTGCTTGACCCCGGCCTCGTTGGCGTCGGCGACGAGGCCGCGGGTCGCCTCGACGTTGACCTCCTGCGCCAGCTCGGGGTCGCGGGCGCAGGCGGGATCGCCGACGATCGCCGCCAGGTGGACGACCGCCTCGGCGCCGGCGAGCAGCTCGCGGCGCAGGTCGGCGTCGCGGATGTCGCCGATCGCCACCTTCGCGCCCTTCTCCTCGAGCATGTCGGCGATCGGCTGCTGGCCGTGGAGCAGCGAGTCGAGCACCCGCACCTCCCGGCCGTCTTCAAGCAGGGCAGTGGCGACTTCGGCGCCGACGTAGCCGGCGCCACCGGTGACTAGGACGGGTCCACTCAACGTTGTCCTCCGTGTTCTTCGCTGTATCGGTCTACAAGTTTGGAAAAGGCCGCGCGGAAGGCGGCGGGGCTGAAGCGCTCGGCGTTCGCCCTGATCTTCATCGGATCGAAACGGCCGAAGTCGAGATCGTGCAACGGCTCAGCCAAGGCGGCGGCGTCTTCGCCGTCGACCAGGACCCCGGTCTCGCCGGGGATCACGGTCTCGCGAACGCCGCCGCGGTTGACGGCGACGACGGGCCTGCCGGCGGCCTGGGCCTCGACCGCGGCGATCCCGAACTCCTCGACGTTGGGCACGACCAGGGCGACGCAGCGAGCATACAAATCGCTCAAGCGACGGTCGGAGACGCTGCCGAGAAACTCGACCTCGGGTCCGTCGTAGAGCTGCTCCAGGCGCTCGCGGTCGGGCCCGTCGCCGACGATCTTGATCGGCCAGCCGGCGAGGCGGGCGGCCTCGAGGGCGACCTCGACCCGCTTGTGGGGGACGATCTGGCCGACGAAGAGGACGAAGTCCTCGGGCGCGCCCACCTCGAAGTTTTCCACGGCGACGGGGGGGTGGACGATCTCCGACTCGACCCCGTAGATCTCCATGATCCGGTCCTGGGTGATGCGGCCGTTGGCGACGTAGCGGCTGACCCGCCCGGCGGCCTCCAGGTCCCAGGCCCGGTTGCGCCTGAGGATCGCCCTCATCAGCGGTCGCGCCGCCGGCGGCGTCTCCGCCGCGGCCCGCTCCTGCTCGAACCAGGCGTAGCGGAAGGGGCTGTGGCAGTAGCAGACGTGCAGCGCTCCCGGTCCCGGCCGCAGCCCGTGGGCGAAGGCGCTGGAGCTGGTCACGATCGTTTCGTAGGACTGCACCGGCAACCGCTCGGCGGCCTTGGGGAAGAACGGCAGCAGGTAGCGGAAGCTGCCCTGCCTGGCGCCGAGCCGCTGCAGGCCGGAGGTGCGGACCTCGCGACCGGAGAACCCTTCCGCCACCGCTTCGGCGTCGTAGAGCAGGGTGTAGATCGGAGCCTCGGGCCAGCAGCGGGCCATCTCGGCAAAGGTGCGCTCGGCTCCCCGCATCACCAGCAGGTAGTCGTGGGCGAGCGCGAGAGAGGAGTCGTTAGTAGGCGCCACGCCCCGAGATCACGGCGGGGATGGTGGCGAACAGGATCTCGATGTCACGCGCCAGGGACCAGCCGGCGACGTACTGGTAGTCGAACCGGACCATCTCCTGGAAGGGGCTCTGCGAGCGGCCGTAGACCTGCCAGGGGCCGGTCAGGCCGGGGCGCAGCTCGAGCCGGCGCAGGTGCCATTCTTTTTCCAGCGCGTCGGTCTCGGGGAAGATCAGCGGCCGCGGGCCGACCAGGCTCATCTCGCCGACGAGGACGTTGAAGAGCTGCGGCAGCTCGTCGAGCGAGAAGCGGCGGATGAAGTGGCCGACCTTGGTCACCCGCGGGTCCTCGCGGATCTTGAACATGACGCCGTCGTCGGCTTCGTTCATTGCCGCCAGCTCCGCCTTGCGCTCCTCGGCGTCGACGTACATCGAGCGGAACTTGATCAGCCGGAAGCTGGTGCGGCCGCGGCCGGCGCGGGGCTGGCGGAAGAAGATCGGACCGCGGGACTCGACCTTGATCGCGATCGCGATCGCGATCATCAGCGGCGAGAGCAGGGTCAGCAGCGCCAGCGAGCCGACCACGTCGAGAGCGCGCTTGGCGGCCATCGAGACCGAGGTCAGGGTCGGGGTCCCGATCGAGAGCAGGGGTAGGCCGCCGACCTGGTCGAGGGCGCGGACGCCGTCGAGGAACTCGAAGAGGCGGGGGACGACGTCGACGGCGACGCCGGCGTCGCGGCAGGCGCGGATGCACTCCAGCAGCTCCTCGTGGCTGGCGCGGGAGAAGGCGATGATCACCCGCTCGGCGTTCTGTTTCTCGATGATCTCCCGCAGGTCGGCGAAGCGGCCGAGCCAGGGAAGGTCGGGGGAGCCGATGTTGTAGACGTCGTCGTCGACGATCCCGATCGGGACCAGCCCGAACTGGGCGTTGTTGGCGAGCTTCTCGACCACCTGGCCGGCGACCACGCCGGAGCCGAGGATCAGCGTCCGCTGCCGCAGGTTGGCGTCGCGGTGCAGGCCGGCGCGGACCACGGTGCGGGCGGCCGAGCCGAAGGCGGCGAGGCCGGTGACGGTGAGGAAGGTGAGGAAGACGGGATCGTGGATCGAGGTTGCCGCGGCGATCCCGAAGAGGGGCCAGGTGATCAGCAGGATCGCGACGAAGCCGCGGGGCACCTCGGGCACCGCCGAGGCCCAGATCGAGAGCTGGTCGCCGCGGTAGAGGCCGATGCTGAACGCGGCCGCCGGCCAGAGCAGCACGGTGCCGGCGACGAAGTAGAGGCCGTCCCAGTGGCTGAAGCCGACGATCACGACCGCGAGCGCCGCCGCCAGGGCGGCGGCGAGGGCGTCGCCGAAGACGAGCATCCGCGCCAGCACGGATCCGCGCTGTTTGGCACGGCTCGTCCGGGAGGGTTCGACCGTCGGGGCCGCCACGTCGGTGCTACCCGAGGCGTGCGCTGCGCTTGAGCTCGACATTTTCTGGATGGTTGGTGAAAGTGGGGGAAGGACGCGTTGAGCCGGACTTCAGGTGGCCAAGGGGATCGACCTCTAGCGCTTTGGCTCGCCTAGGTGGACAAGCCTCTTTTTGCAATATGGGGCTTTTGTCGGAGGGCGCCGCGATCGCCAGAGGACGGGCGGGTTCTTTCAGCACCCGTTCTAGAAAATAAAGATCTTTGGCGCGAATCTCCATGGCGAGTTCTCATATCGGCGACGATCTTGTACTCAGAATTTCGGCAAGCGGTCGTGCAGCGGACGCCTTCGAGGCAAGTCTGGACAGATGGTCTAGAAAATGGCGTCCGAGAAACATGGCGTAGGAACACCTGGTTTCTCAAATACTCCAGAGCGATCAGCCCCCGGCGGCCCCCAGCTCGTCGGCGATCAGCCGCGCCAGCGCCAGCGAAGAGGTGGCGGCGGGCGAGGGGGCGTTGCGGACGTGGATCGCGCGCTCGGTGCGGTGGACGACGAAGTCGTCGACCAGCTTGCCGTCGCGGCCGAGCGCCTGCGCCCGGATGCCGGCCGGGCCCGGCCGGGCCCTGACCCCCTTCAGCGCCGGCACGAAGCGGGCGGCCTCGGCGACGAAGGCGCGGCGGCTGGCGGCGTGGTGGATCTCCTGCAGGCCCGCCCGCCAGTGCCTTGCCATCAGCCGCCAGGTGCCGGGCCAGGCGACCGTTTCGCGCAGGTCGCGGGCGCGGACCCGCCGCAGCCTGTAGGCGTCGCGGGCGCCCGCCATCAGGGCGCTGGGGCCGATCAGGACCTCGCCGCGGAAGTTGCGGGTCAGGTGGGCGCCGAGGAACGGCAGGTCGGGCTCCGGCACCGGGTAGACGTTGGCCCGCACCAGCTCGGCCGCGGCCGGCGGCAGGGTCAGGTAGCCGCCGCGGAAGGGGACGATGCGGGGATCCTCAGGGGCGCCGCAGGCGACCGCCAGCCGGTCCGACCAGAGGCCGGCGCAGAAGACGGCGGCAGCGGCGACGGTGGTCCCGCGCGAGTGATGGAGGGTGAGCCGCGACCCGTCGCCGGTGGCATTCGCCACTGCGGTGCCGGAATGGATGCTGCCGCCGGCGCGGCGGACGTCCTCGGCGTAGGCCTCGGCGACGGCGACGAAGTCGACGACGCCGGTTGCCGGCGAGTGCAGGGCGGCAACGCCGCGAGCGTGGGGCTCGATCTCGGGGATCTCGTCGCCCCGCAGCCGCCGCAGCCCCGGCACCGAGTTGGCGAGGCCGCGCCGTTCGAGCTCGTCGAGCCGGCCGAGTTCGCCCTCGCCGGCGGCGACGACCAGCTTGCCGGAGCGCTCGTAGGGGATCCCGCGCTCGTCGCAGTACGCGTACAGCTCCCGCGCGCCTTCGACGCAGAGGCGCGCCTTCAGCGAGCCGGGTTCGTAGTAGATGCCGGCGTGGACGACGCCGCTGGAGCGGCCGGTCTGGTGGTGCCCGAGCCCCCCCTCGGCCTCGAGCAGGCAGAGCCGGGCGCCGGGGCGGCGGGCCAGCAGCTCACGGGCGACGGCGGTGCCGAGGATGCCGCCGCCGACGATGGCCAGGTCGCACTCGCGCGGCGGCGAGCCGTCTGCGGCGCTCATCAAGAGTCAGTGGGCCTCGCCGGAGGCGTGGGCGGGGGGCCGCGACTCCTCGGCCAGCGAGGTGATCTCGAGCTGGCCCTGGGCGGCCTCTTCGAGCACCTCGGTCGCCTCCTGGGCGGAGCGGGCGTAGAGCTCGACCAGGAGGTGGACGACGATCTGCTCGTCGTCGTGCTTGTGGAAGCGGACGTGGGTGAAGAACTCGCGCACGCCGGCGTCGCCGAAGGCGCCGTAGGTGAGGAACTCGATCGCCTCCGGGCCGGAGCAGCTCTCGACCCGGTCCTGGTCGACGGTGACGGTGCAGGAGGCGACCCAGGGGGTGCCGGCGACCATCCGCTCCCAGCGGTCCTCGATCGGCACCACGTGGTCGCCTTCGAAGGTGAGGTGGGGCTGGTCGTGCATGCAGTCGAGGCACTGGACGACGCTTTCCTGCACCTCGTCGACCCCTTCCGCCAGCGCCCCCGACTCGGGATCGACCCGCCGGATCGCGTCGTAGTGGATCTGGATCTCGAGGTTCTGGGACCAGCAGCGGTAGCACCGCAGCCAGGCCGACCGCTCCCCGTTCAACTCGCTCATCAGTGCATTGTTGCGCAGGCCGCGGGCGGAGGGCCGGATAGGAGATTTCATTGAATTTCCTATCCATTCTCCGGATTTGAGCTATATTCGCCTCCGTGGCTTCCCGCGGAAGGCATAAGACCTCATTTGAGATCGACACCGAGAAGGTCGCCGCGGCTAAGGAGGTGCTCGGGACGCAGACGCTGACCGACACTGTGGACGCCGCGCTGTCGGAAGTCGTGAAACTGCGACAGCGCCGTCAGCTGGTCGAGCTGCTCTTCCGGCCCGGTGCGCTGGCGCTGGACGATGCGGAGACGATGCGAGGGGCCTGGCGCTGATCGCCCTTCTCACCCGTGCCGACCTTTCTTGCCGACAAGAGCGCGCTGACGCGTCGTGAGACGCGACCGGAGGTGCGCGAGATGCTCGAGCCGCTCCTGGTTGCCGGGGAGATTGCGACCTGCGGGATCGTCGACCTCGAGCTCCTCTACAGCGCCCGCGATCGTGCTACCTACCGGTCGCTGGTAGAGGCCCTGCGGGGGATGCCGCGGGTGCCGCTCGACGAGGCGTCGGTGGATCGAGCGCTGAGCGTGCAGGCGATGCTCGCCGAGCGGTCCCAGCACCGCGCCGTGCCCCTGCCAGACCTGCTTGTAGCGGCCTGTGCCGAGCAGGCTGGGTTGTCTGTACTGCACTACGACGGCGACTTCGAGCGCATCGCAGAGCTCACCGGCCAGCCGACGCAGTGGATCGTGCCGCGAGGCAGCGTCTCCTAGCTGCCAGGGGACTGCTCGAGGGGAGGTCAGGCAGCCGCGCCGGCGCCGGCCCGCTGGCCGACCAGCTCGACGATTTCGCCCATGATCCTGTTCACGTCGAAGTCCTTCGGGGTGTAGACGCCGGCGACGCCGGCCTCGCGCAGGCGCTCGGCGTCGGCGACGGGGATGATCCCGCCGACCACCACCGGCACCTCGAGGCCCTCCTCCCGCAGCAGCCGCACCACCTCGGGGATCAGCTCCAGGTGGGAGCCGGAGAGGATCGAGAGGCCGACCACGTCGACGTCCTCCTGCACCGCCGACTCGGCGATCTCCTCGGGGGTGAGGCGGATGCCCTGGTAGATCACCTCCATGCCGACGTCGCGGGCGCGCAGGGCGACCTGCTCGGCGCCGTTGCTGTGGCCGTCGAGGCCGGGCTTGCCGACCAGGATCTTGATCCGGTGGCCGATCTGCTCGGAGGTCGCGTCGACCCGCCGGCGGATCTCCTCCATCTGCTCGCGCTCGGAGGGGGCGGAGGCGCTGTCGACCCCGGTGGGGGCGCGGTAGGCGCCGAAGACGTCGCGCATCGTCTGCGCCCACTCGCCGGTGGTCGCGCCCGCTTTGGCGGCGGCGATCGTCGCCGGCATGATGTTGACGCCGTCGTCCGCGGCCGCCTTGGCGAGGTCCGCCAGGGCTGCCTGCACCGCGTCCTCGTCGCGCTCGGCCTTCCACTCCGCCAGCGCCTCGACCCGCTCCCGCTCGACCTCGGGGTCGGGGGTGAGGATGCCGCCGTCGGCACCCGCCGTCAGCGGCGAGTCCTCGGTCTCGGTGAAGCTGTTCTGGCCGATCACCTTCTGCTCGCCGGCCTCGATCCGCGCCACCCGCTCGCGGTGGGACTCGACCAGGCGGGCCTTCATGTAGGGGACGGCGTTGACGGCGCCGCCGTGCTCCTCGACCACGGCCATCTCCGCCCGCGACCCCGCGGTCAGCTCCTCGACCAGCCCGTCCATGACGACGGACCCCGCGAAGATGTCGGGGTACTCGAGCAGGTCGGTCTCGTTCGCCAGCACCTGCTGGATCCGCAGGCTCCACTGCTGGTCCCAGGGGCGGGGCAGGCCCATCGCCTCGTTCCAGGCCGGCAGCTGGATCGCCCGCGCGCGGGCGTCGCGGCTGAGCGTCACCGCCAGCGCCTCCAGCACGATCCGCTGGATGTTGTTCTCCGGCTGGGCCTCGGTCAGGCCGAGGCTGTTGACCTGGACGCCGTAGCGGAAGCGCAGCATCTTCTCGTCGGTGACGCCGTAGCGCTCGCGGCCGATCTCCTGCCACAGCGCCGCCATCGTCCGCAGCTTCGCGATCTCCTCGATCAGCCTGATCCCGGCGTTGACGAAGAAGGAGATGCGGCCGAAGACCTTGGGGAAGTCGGAGTCGGCGACCTGGCCGCGCGCTTTCACCTCGTCGAGGACGGCGATCCCGGTCGAGAGCGCGTAGGCGATCTCCTGCACCGGCGTCGCCCCCGCCTCCTGCAGGTGGTAGCTGCAGATGTTGGTCGGGTTCCAGCTCGGCACCTCGTTGACGGTGAAGGCGACCATGTCGGCGATCAGCCGCATCGAGGGCTCGGGCGGGAAGGCGTAGGTCCCGCGCGAGAGGTACTCCTTGATGATGTCGTTCTGCGTCGTCCCCTTCAGCTGCGAGCGGTCGACCCCGTTCTCCTCGGCGACGGTGACGTAGAGGCCGAGCAGCCAGGCCGCGGTCGCGTTGATCGTCATCGAGGTGTTCATCTCGTCGAGCGGGATCCCGTCGAGCAGCTGGTGCATGTCGCCCTTGTGGGCGACCGAGACGCCGACCTTGCCGACCTCGCCGCGGGCGAGGACGTGGTCGGGGTCGTAGCCGGTCTGCGTCGGCAGGTCGAAGGCCACCGAGAGCCCCGTCTGGCCCTTGGCCAGGTTGCGGCGGTAGAGCTCGTTGGAGCGGCGGGCGTCGGAGTGGCCGGCGTAGGTGCGCATCACCCACGGCCGGTCGGGCTGGGGAAGTCGGTGGTCGCTCATGCGTCAAATGATATTTGGATTCGGCGTTCGTCCTTTTATGGGCATATGCCTAGAAAAGGACGAACGCCGGATTTCAGGTCCGGCGCGCCCGCATCTTTCGACCTGCCCTGTGTTTAGGCTGGCGACTCGATGAAGGGCAAATTCTCAGCCGCTTTCCTCGTCGCGATCGCCGCCGGCCTGCTCGCCTGCGCCGTCGCCGGCGGGGCGATGATCGGCATCTACCGCAACAGCATGGAGTCGCTGGGCCAGCGCAGCCAGCTGGTCAAGCTCTCCGGCAGCAACTGCGCCCGCGCCGGCGCCAACGGCGCGATGCGGATCACCCTCGGCAAAAAAACCGCCGCCTGCTCGTTCCGCACCCCGGTGCTGGGCCGCGACCTCGAGATCGCCGCCACCGAGCGGCTGCTCAGCGGCACTCCCGAGAACCTTCAGCGCAAGGCCTTCCTCGGCCTCGAGCTGCGCGCCGGCGGGGGCGCCAAGTACCAGCTGCTCGTCTTCCCGCGCCAGCGCAAGGCGCAGCTGGTCAAGGCCAGCGGCGAAGGCACGAAATACCTGGCGATCGCCAAAAACGAGGCGGCGATCAAGGGGATCAACGAAGCCAACGTCCTCCGCCTCCGCGCCGTCAACGTCACCAGCGGGCCGGAAAAAGGCCAGGCCCGCCTCTTCGCCTACGTCGGCAAAACGCTCGTCGGCGAAGCCGTCGACGACGGGGCCGGCGAGCTCACCGGCCGCAACTCGACCGTCATCGTCGGCACGGTCAAGAACGGAAACGGCATCGTCGCCAGCGTCGACGACGTCGTCGTCCGCGTCCCCAGCCCGTTCTAGCGGCCCCGCTTCCGGGGCATAATTCGCACCATGTCGACGAGCACGATCGAGCGACCGAAAACCGCCGGACCCGGTTCCGACCTGGGCGGGAACTGGCGGGTGATCGTCTGCAACGACAACCACAACACCTTCGACCACGTCGCCCAGACCCTGGCGCGAGTCCTGCCGGGCGTCTCGCTCGACCAGGGCTACCGGATCGCCGACACGATCCACAGCGGCGGCCAGGCGATCGTCTGGTCCGGTCCGCGGGAGCCGGCAGAGCACTACTGGGAGCAACTCGATGCCGCCGGCCTGACGATGGCGCCGCTCGAGCGAGCATGACGCCGTTCGGTCTGGGGCGCTCGCGGCGACGCGGCCAGAGGGCCGGCGGCGACGGGCCGATCCTCGCGGTCGACATCGACGGCGTCATCTCCCTCTTCGGCTTCGAGGAGACGCCGCGGGTGGAAGGGGCCGAGTTCGAGCTGATCGACGGAGCCCTGCACTGCATCTCGACCTCGGCGGGGGAGCAGCTGCGGCGGCTCGCCGGTCATTTCGAGATCGTCTGGGCGACGGGGTGGGAGACCGGCGGCGAACGGATATCCCATCTGCTGGGGTTGCCCCAGTGGCCGGCCCTGGCGTTCAAGGGAGCGGCCCGGTTCGGCTCCGCCGACTGGAAGCTGGAGCCGCTCGGCGACTACGCGCGCGGGCGCCCCCTGGCCTGGATCGACGACAGCCTCGACGAGACCTGTTACGCCTGGGCGCGCGAGCGGCAGGAGCCGACGCTGCTGGTCGAGACCGAGCCCCAGCTGGGGATGCAGGAGGTGCAGGTGGAGGCGCTGCTCGGCTGGGCCCGCAGCCTCAGGGCCGACTCGGGCGGGGCCGAGTCGAGCTAGTCCTCACTCGGCCGCGACGAGGATGTGCCAGGCCGGCAGCAGCGGGATGTCGTAGAGGTCGATGATCGCCGCCCGGGCGTGCTCGATCTCCTCCGAGTACCAATAGCGTTCGAAGTCCGAGCGCTGCTCCCAGACCATCGTCTGCCGGAAGGCGAGCGGGTCGTCGGTGGAGCGGGTCAGCGACCAGCTCTTCGCTCCGTAGGCCGGTGCTTTCGCCGCCGCCGGTTCCCAGAGGTCGAGGAAGCGGTCGGCCCGCAGCGGGGTGATGTGCCAGTCGAGCGTGCAGACCTCAGCCATCAGATTCCCCTTTCGAGTCGCTCGGGGCGGGCGCTCACGCGCCCACCTCCGCCCGGATCGCGCCGGGGCCGTCTTCGTGCTTGCCTTCGTCCTCGGACTCGGCGCCGACGAGGATCGAGATCTTGCCGAGGTGCTTGTTTTCGTGCATCAGCTGGTGCGCGGTCGGCACCCCGTCGAAGCCCATCGTTTCCGAGAGGACCGGCCGCACCTTGCCCTCGGCCATCAGCTGATTCGCTCGCATGCACTCGTACGCGTTGGCGAAGTGGGAGCCGATGATCTGCTTCTGCTTCATCCACAGGTAGCGGACGTCGAAGTCGAGCTGGTAGCCCGAGGTGGCACCGCAGATCACGACCTTGCCGAACGGCTTGACGGTGAAGACCGAGGTCGGGAAGGTGGCCCGGCCGACATGCTCGAAGACGACGTCGGGAGCGTCGCCGAGGATCTCTTTGACCCGCTTGGCGAAGCCGCGGGAGGCCTTGAAGCGCTCCTTGTCGGCGGCCGGGTCGGTGAGGTTGTCGTCGGTCCGCATCATCTCGCGGAACTCGTTGCGGTTGACGTAGTCGACGGCGCCGAGCTGCTTGACCAGCTCGCCCTTGTCGTCGGAGGAGACGACGCCGACCGCGTTGGCGCCGGCCGCTTTGCAGAGCTGGACGGCGAAGACGCCGAGGCCGCCGGCGGCGCCCCAGATGAGGACGTTGTGGCCGGCCTGCAGGTTGCACTGGTCCATCAGCATCCGGTAGGCGGTGAAGTAGGTGAGCCCGTAGGAGGAGGAGTCGACCCAGGAGAGGTTGCGCGGCTTCGGCAGCAGCTGCTGGGCCTGGACCTTGGTGAACTGGGCGAAGGAGCCCCAGGTCGTCTCGTAGCCCCAGATCCGCTGGCTCGGCGCCGCCATCGGGTCGAGCCCGTGCACCTCGACGTCCTCGTAGGAGGCCTGGTTGCAGTGGATCACGACCTCGTCGCCGACTTTCCAGCGGGTCACGCCCTCGCCGACCTTCCAGACGACGCCGGAGGCGTCGGAGCCGCCGATGTGGTGGCCGTACTCGGGGTGATCTCCGTAGCCGAAGACCGAGACCGGCTCGCCCAGCGAGGCCCAGACGTTGTTGAAGTTGACCCCCGCGGCCATCACCCGCACGATCACCTCGAAGGCGCCGGGCTCGGGGACCTCGATCTGCTCCAGCTGGAACGCGTCTTTCGGTTCGCCCTCGCGCTCCTGGCGGATCACCCACGCCGCCATCGTCTCCGGCAGCGTGCCGGGCTCCACGTCCAACTTCGAGACTGCACTCGTGTCAACGGCCAAAACCGGGCTCCTCAGGGTCGCGGGTACGGGCGCCGAATCCTAGTTCAGCGCCGGGGAAGCCGTCTCTAAGCCGCTTCGG
>Ga0247774_1001024_pt1 | contig 14101 bp, 10 predicted proteins | sample UWRJL001104B6_FD_179933 | JGI IMG/M metagenome (GOLD analysis project Ga0247774, IMG submission 179933) | Plant litter microbial communities from Arlington Agricultural Research Station in Wisconsin, United States - UWRJ-L001-104B-6 | ecosystem: Environmental > Terrestrial > Plant litter >... | reverse complement strand
AGAGGTGCTCATTAACCGTTCGTCCTCGCTTCCGGGTCGTCGGTGACGTGTCCCATGGCCCTGGATGCCTCGGCGGCCGCGGCGATGGTCGCGGCGGTGAGGTCCGCGTTCGGGCCGAGGATGCCGTTACGGATTCCCGACGTGGACAGTGCGGCTACGCAGACACCGTCGTAGTCGAAGATCGGTGTGCCCAGCGCCGCGATGCCAGGGGTGACGTCACCGTCGCTGACCGACACTCCGCGCGCACGGATGTCCTGCAGCAGTCGTTCGACGACGTCGCGGCTTGTGGGTGTCCTATCGGTAAAAGCCTGCAGGCCCCTATCGGCCGTCTCCGCCCACGACCGCTTCACTTCACTGTCGGCGTAGGCCAGCAACACACGGGGTCCCGCGCCTGCATGCAGCGGCAGCGCCCCGCCGAGCTGCAACGCGAGGCTTTGCACCCGTCGGCCGTCCAGCCGTTCGATGCATACGGCGTCCAGACCGCGACGTACGCAAAGGAACACGGTCTCGCCCGCCGCGGCATGCAACCGCCGCATCGCGGGCAACGCCGCCGCACGCACGTCCAGCCGTGACACCGCGGCCCGACCGATGCGGAACAGCTTGATTCCCAGGGCGTACGTACCCTGATCCGGCTCGCCTTCCACCCATCCGAGAATGGACAAGCTGTTCAGTAGGCGGTATATGGAGCTTCTCGGCTCCCCCACAGTCTCGGCGAGCTGTGCGACCCCCATGGGGCCGTGCTCGACCAGAGCACGCAGGATCGAATCGGCTTTACCCAGCACCTGGATGGGAACGTCAGGAGAGCCAGTCCGACTGACCCGTTCACCTGTGGCTGGTGTCATGCTGTCTCGTGTCATAGACATGTAGTCCATCACACGGACGAAACACTGTCTAGGTCTGACCAAAAATCCCATTTGGGGACAACCGACGCGCACACGGCGCGCGGCGCGGCGTCTCGCCCAGTCGGGTGACCGCACTGGGTATCTCAACGGCTGGGCCGGTCAGATCACGATGAGGAGCGCGGGCGGCCAGCCGTCACGGCGGGTGAACCCGTTATCGAGGACGCGGCAACACTGCTGCCCATCGAGATGGACTCGGCCGCCACCATGCGGCTCCCAGCGACCTGATCGCGGGCAGGTCTCTTCGGGTGGCGAGGCGGGTGACACTCCCGGACGGGCCGCCGTAATCCGCGTCAGGCGGTGAAGATCGTCCAGTTCTCGACGACGGTGAAGCCCATGCTCGTGAAGAGCGGGCGCCCCATCGGACCAGCGTGCAGGAAGGCGGTTCGTGCTCCCCTTGCGTACGCACTGCGCAGCACCGCCGCTGTTGCAGCCCTGCCGTGACCACGCAGCCGGAGTAGTGGGGGAACGGCGACATTGAAGACGCCGACGTGATGGTTCACGAGGATGCCGAAGGAGGTGGCCACCGGCACACCGTCGTGCTCGACGAGGTAGCTCCGCATCAGCGGGTGCTCGATGACCGAGGGGGTGCCGAAGGCGGTGAAGGACGCTGGCGGCAGTTCGAACCCGGCGGTGAGCATCATGCGGTACAGCGCGGCTTCGTCGCACGAGACCTGGCGTACGCGCGGCCCGGACTCCGGTGACCTTCCGTCCTCGGGCGTGAGTCTTTTGATCATGAAGGGCAGCGTCGACCGTTCATCCAGTCCGTGACCAGCGGCTGTGGCCACGACCTGCGGGTCGAGCCGGTCACCGCGTACCTGGATGCTCCAGGGCACCGACGTCAGCTTCGGGGAGTCCGCGAAGAGCGCGATCTCGCTGGCGTCGGCCTTTCGTGCAGTGCTGATCACGCCGTTGAGGGCCGGCATCACCGTGCCAGAGATGAGTTCGGTGGTGCCGTGGCGGCCCTTGTTGTAGAAACCGCTCGGCTTGGTCATCGAGAACATAGCAAGCGCGGCGATCCAAGCGTCCGCCGCGCTATCGGCGAGTTCCATCGTTTCCGTGTCGTTCGACGGCCGCATGGGCTGTTCCTTTCCGGCGTACGGCGGGTAGGGCCGGCTGGACATGGGCGATGGCCGGTGTGGCCACGCGATCAAGCTTTCGCGGGCGGGATGTCTCCGCGTCGGTGAGAGTCGCCTAGTTCGCGGCATCGAGTGGGTAGCCGTGGATCGGGACGATGCCGAGCACAGGTGATTCGGCGACGTCCTCGCATTGGTCTTCGAGTCGTCGATTCCGAACACGATGGTCGACCGGCGGACCGGACGAGCCGGCCGACGCCGAACGGCCGCCTTGACCCGACACGGCCGCGTGCCCGGACCGGGGCTCCGCGTCACCTCGCGGGGACGGGACCCGCAGTGGTGATCGTCTCGACGACCGGTATCCGCATGTGCGCCTCTCTCGAAACCCGCTTGGATCAGGATGTCGGCCGCTGCGAGACGTCGGTCAGGGAACTTCACCGCTGATCGGCGGACGAGACCGGGCTGGCGGAAAGGGCATCGAATCTGCCCTTTAAGGCATCTTTCTCGAATCACGTTGCGCCGATAGGGCGTCTTCTCAATAGGATCATCGTATTAATTCTGTTATTTCACCGAGGGGAAGGGTGGCGTAATGCCAGTGAGTGTTGGGGGAGTGACCTACCAGGTAACCCCTGAGTATCTGGCCAATGCGGCGAACGACGCGACGAATACCGCAGCAGAGATCGACGCACAGCTCGCGGAGATCAAGTCGTACGTCTACAGCCTGGAAGCGAGCTGGCGTGGTGTGGCGCATGATCAATTCCAGCTTCTGATGAATGAGTACGACATCTTCGCGCGTATGCTCCACGACGCTCTGGTCGGAATCGCCGGCGGGCTCCGTGGAAACTACATCAACTACAAGCAGTCCGAACAGCAGAACCTCGCCAATCTGTCCGCGATCGAGGGAAATATGCCGAACGGAAAGGGGCCCGCCGCCAATCTGCTCTGACCTGAAGCAGGGAAAACACGACGGGAGAGATCATGGCTGACATCGACGGTAGTCAAATTTATGTGGGAGAAGGGCTCGGCGCCGCCGGTAACTGGCTGAACGCGAAGGCCGAGACGGTGGCGGGTGAACTCGAGGCGCTGAGGGCCAAGCTCGTGCCCTTGCAGGATGCTTGGACGAAGAGCCAGGCAGCGGCTTACTACCAGGACATGCAGACCGAGTGGAACATCGGCGCCGAGGGACTCCTGGGTCCCAACGGAGTGCTGGGCCAGATCGCCCACACGATGAAGGTCAACTGGGGCAATTACACCGATGCCGAGTGGTCGAACATCTCCACGTGGAAGCACTAGGCGTGATCCTGCCGAGACGAGGAGCGTCCGGTGGTCGATGAACGGTGCCGAATCACGGTCGTGGGCGATCGTGCGAGAGCGGATCTGGCCGTACCAGTACGGGCGCCGATCGCCGAATACGTGCTGACGCTGGCCGAGCTCTGCGCTCCGCCGCAGCAGGACGCCATGCCCGCCGTCTGGTCGCTGGCCCCGGTCCTCGGACCGGCCTTCGACCCCGGGTCATGTCTGGAAGCCGCCGGGGTCGTCGACGGCATGACCCTCTATCTCCGTGACATCCTGGCAGATGAGTTCACCGGGCCGGTCGTGGTGGACATCGAGGAACGCGTGGCCGAAGTCGACGACGGAAAGGTGTGGAACGCGCGTTCGCGTGCGTACACCACGACGGCGGCCGGACTGTTCGTCATGATCGTCGCGGCGGTCGCGCTCGTGATCGGCGCGGACGGGGCCGCGGCGATCCCGGCGTTCTTCGCCGCAGGCTTCGCGACGGCGACGATCGCCTGGGCGGTGGGCCGAAAGAACTGGCCGGTGCCGAGCGGACTACGGCTGGCACTGGCCGTCGCGACCTGCCCCCTCTTCGTCGGTGCGGTTTCGGGGCTGCCATGGCCCAGCGTCACGGGGGGCCTCGTGGCCGCGTCGGTGATCGCGTCGCTCGGCGCGTTCGTCGCCTACCTCGCCTTCCCCACCCTCACGACGGTCGTCCTGCAGGCGGTCTGCGGATCGGCCATGCTGCTCGTCGTCCCGCTCGTGATGGTGCGGGCGAACGCGGTCGAGGCCGCGGCCGTCATCAGCGTGGTGCTTCTGGTCACGCTCAGCGCCCTGCCACGCCTTTCCGGACAGGTCGCGGCGCTGCCCTCAGGGAAGACCGAGATCGACGACACGGAGGCGACCGTACGCCGGGTCCAGAGTCTCCTCGTCGGGCTGAACACCTCCTCCTGCGTGCTCATCGCGATCTGTCTCCTGCGGCTCGGCACGTCCGACGACTGGTTCGCTCTCGGGCTCGTGTTGTGCCTCGGCCTGGCGTTGCTGTGCCGGGCCGGCTCGTCGCGGCTGCCGGCGATCGTCGCCGCGATGCTCGTCACCGGAGCCTTCGGTCTGACGGTCGTGGCGCTACGGCTACCCGGCCGCCTCCTCGGGGCGGACGTGCACGCCTGGGCCGGACCGCTCGCCGTGCTCGTCGCCGGCGTCATAGTGACGTGGTTCGGTCTGGTGATGTGTTTCCGGAGCGCACTTCATCAGGTGGACCTTGATGAGAGATGGAAGTGGCCGCCTGGTGCCGCCGCGTTCCTGAGCGCGTTGAGCGTGCCACTGGCGGCCGGTGTCTTCGGCGTTTTCAGCACGCTGATGCGAGCGGGCGGAAAGCTGTGACGCCGTGCTGACGAAGGCGTCATGGGAGAAAGTGTCGCCAGGAAGATGGGGTGCTCACTCGACGATCGGTGCCGCCGTCCGTGCCGCTCAGCAGGGTGCCGTCATCGCCGTGCGTCCGGGCGTCTACCGGGAGGGAGTCGTCCTGACCCGAGACGTCACCGTCCTCGCGGAGAAGGGACCCGGCACGGTCCGGATCGTCGCCGACCGCGGTCCCGCCGTCGTCGTACACAGCGGCGACGTGACCATCCGGGACCTCACCTTCGAGGCCGCGGAAGCGTCGGACGCCGTGGTCCTCATCCGCTCCGGTACGTCGACGCTCGAGGAGTGCGAGATCGTGGGCGGTCACGTCCAGGTCACCGGTGCCGCCGACGCCGTACTACGGAACTGCTCGATCGGCGGTACCGGCCGCGCGGCGGTCCACCTCAGCGGCACCAGCCACACGGCCCTCGACCGATGTTCGGTGGAGTCCGCGGCGGGAGACGGGATCTCGGCCGACGACCAGGCGCGCGCCGACTGCACCAGCACGACCGTCGCTGCCGCGGTCGGCCGCGCAGTCCACCTGACCGGCACCGCGCACGGCCGATTCACCCGATGTGACCTCGGGCGGTCCGGAGCCAGCGCCGTGCACGCCGAAGGCGCGTCCACGCTGGTGCTGGAGGACTGCCGCATCCACGACACCGGCGGCCAAGGCGTACGTCTGGGCGGCACCGCCGGGCGGCAGGCGGTGGCCGGCGATCGAACCGACGAACCGGGGCCTCCCGGTCACGATGGCGAGGTTCCGGGAGTGGTCCTAACCCGATGCGAGATCTTCGCCACGGCCGCCGCGGGTGTCCTCGCGGAGGCGGAATCCGCGGCGGTGCTGGACGGATGTCACATTCACCACGCCGGCCGCGCGGCGGTCATCGCCACCGAGTCCAGCACGCTGACCCTCGACCAGGTCCGTGTCGTCGACGTCGACGACAGTGGAATGGCGGCCACCGGCGCCGCGGTCATCCGGGCACGGGGCAGCATCTTCGCCCGCACCGCCGCCAACGGCGTCTTTCTGACCGACGAAGCCGAGGCGCTCCTGACGGACTGTGAGATCCATGACTCCGCGTACACGGCCCTCCACCTCGCCGGTGGGGCGAAGGCAACGCTGGCCGGAGGACAGGTCCATGACACGCCCGAGTACGGCGTGCGGGTCTGTGACCGGGCCGAACTCACCGCGCAGGACAGCCGCGTGCACGGCGTCGCGATGACCGGGATCTTCGTGGACGGTGGAGACGCGGTGGTCAAGGACTGCCGTATCAGTGGCGCGGGGACCGGGATAGATCTGCGCACCGCGCACCGGCCGTTGCTGCTGTACTGCGAGATCAGCGACACCAAGGAGGCCGGTATCGAGGTCGGCCGGGATACCGGTGCCCTCGTCGAGGGCGTACGGATCGAGCGCGCCGGCGCCACCGGAATCGTCCTTGACGCGGGGAGCACGGCCTGGATCGACGACTGCGTGGTCGCTGATGCTCGGGGCAGCGGCCTGGCCGCCGGTTCCGGGGCCTGGCCACGCGTACGCGGATTGGTCGTGGAACGCGCCACCGGTAACGGCGTGCTGCTGCGGAGCGGGGCGCGGGGGGTCTTCGAGGACTGCAGTCTCATCGGGTCCGCGCTGCCCGCGCTGTACATCGAGGCGGAGGCCGCGCCGATCCTGCGCAGATGCCTGGTCGTCGACAGCGACCACGACGTCGTACAGTGCGACGGCGCCCGGCCGGAATTCGAGGACTGCAGGTCGGAGAACGTGCGGGACAGCACGATGCCGCAGGGGGATACGGGTCCATCGCGTGGGCGAGGAGCCGGACGCGAACGCCGGCGAGACTCCGGCAAGACCGCGGTGAGCCCGGAGGTGGCGGAGGAGAGGCTCGCCGAGCTCCGCGGCGAGCTCGATCAGCTCGTCGGGCTGAGTGGCGTGAAGCGCGACTTCGTCTCTCTCACGAACCTGATGCACATGGTGAAGATCCGGCAGGAGGCGGGACTCTCACCACCGCCGCTCAACCGGCACCTTGTGTTCGCCGGCAACCCGGGTACCGGCAAGACCACCGTGGCGCGGTTGTACGGCGGGTTTCTGCACGCGCTCGGGCTGCTCGAGCGAGGTCATCTCGTCGAGGCGGATCGCGGCGACCTGGTCGGCGAGTACGTGGGCCATACGGCGCCCAAGACGCAGCAGATCTTCCGTAGCGCCCTCGGCGGCGTGTTGTTCATCGACGAGGCCTATTCCCTGGTCCCGCACGGCCAGGGCAACGATTTCGGGCAGGAGGTGATCTCGACCTTGGTGAAGCTGATGGAGGACCACCGCGACGAGATCGTCGTGATCGCCGCGGGATATCCGAGCGAGATGCGACGCTTCCTCGATTCCAACGCCGGGCTCGGTTCCCGTTTCACCCGGACGCTGAACTTCGATGACTACGACGCCGATGAGCTTGTCCGCATCGTTTGTTATCACGCGGATCGGCATGAGTACGAATGCCTATCGGAAACCCTTGTCTCGCTCCGTGAGTTTTTCACCGACCTGCCACGCGGTGACCGATTCGGAAATGGTCGCACGGCCCGGCAGGTTTTCCAGCTCATGACGGAGCGTCATGCGCAGCGGATCGCGGACGTCGTGGCAAGGAAAGATCCCCGGGAGTTGGATCCCGGGGATCTGGTCACTTTGCTGCCCGGCGATCTGCCGGCGCCGGATCTGATCTGATCGTCAGGCGGAGGCGTTCGGCGGGGCCGGGAACCTCGAATGCCGATCGCTGTAGGCGTACACCTGGCCCGAGCGGTTCACCGCGGCGATGTACTCGCCGACGAGCTCGAGCGTGGCACCGATATTCTGGAGCACCTTCTCCTGGGCGGGGTTGATGCCCTTGGCGAACTGCTTCGCCATATCTTGAACGGGGCTGGGATCCGTCCTCTCTTCGCGCACGCCAGCGCCAACACCGTTGTAGGTGTTGCCGTCTCTCCCGCTCGCACCTCCCACGATATGGGTGATCGTCGCTTTCTGTCCGAAGACAGTGTCCTTTCCGCTCATCACTCGTGCTTTGAGCGCCGTGTATTCGGCGACGAGGACACGAGAGGTGGCCAGCATCGAATCGACCTGTGCGGAGACGTCGCGTAGATCGATCCTGAATGGGGAGGCGTCGCGCCATTGTTCGCCTCCGCCTCCGCCTCCGCCGCCGCCGTCGCCGACCTTGGGAGGATCCAGGTTGAACGATGGGCGTCGATCCCAGACGACTTTCAGCTCGGGTACCTGCGTGTTGCCGGGGTCGGGGGGCTCGGTCTTGTCGTCGTGGGACGAGTTCGGGTCGAAGGGGTGCTCGTCGTACTTTGACTTATGAGGATTCGACACTGCTCGCACCTCCGCTGGTAGGGCATGTTCTGGTAACCAGTAAATGCCCACCCCTGGCGCTCGGTAAGGCTGATGCCTCTATGGGCATGTTCTATGCCCTCAGGGGTAAGAGATTCATCTTTCGTCCGTTGTTCGAGTTAGCGGCCATACGATGTCCGGTGAGTCTTAACTGGATTTCGAGGTATACGTCAAGCGTGGCGCGATGCCAGCCGATGGCATGCCGATGTTTCTATGGTCTTGTATCGTTCCCACGTTCTTTGTTTTGGAGGTCATGCGATGTCGGACCAGACTGATCCGAACTTTCAGGTCGACCTCAAGCAACTACACGATGCCATCGGTGGTGTTCGCAAGGAGGCCGATAGTATCGCCCATTCGATGAGCGAGATCGGACGTAACGCGAACCAGTTGTCGACATATTGGAACAGCCCGTCGTTCGCCACATTTGACGATGTGCAAAAACGATTCACGCATGCCGCGAATGATCTGCACGCTTTGCTCGAGGAAGTCGTTTACAGAATGCAGGTCTCGTACGACAACTACCGCCAGGCGGAGCAGATTAATTATCAGAACCTGGATGCGCATATTCAACCGTAGCGGGCGGCCGTTCACTCATCGTCCGACAGAGGAGACAGAAATGGCCGGTGGTCCGGTCGACTATGACCTGGTAAAACTCGATATCGCGCCGAAGGAGATCGGCGAGACATCGCTCGCACTTAGACGTCACGCCCAGGACGTGGCCGATTCCATCGACCGAATCAGCGCCATCGTGAACGCACTCGTCCTGGACGGCTGGCAGGGTGCCTCCGAGCAGGAGGCGAAGGATTTCGGGAATCGCTGGCTCTCCGTGATGACGAGTCTCTTCGGCAGCAAGGATCATCCGAAGGACGGCGTCTTGAACGCCCTGCTGGATGGGGTCGACATCGCGGCCGAAAACTTCGGCAAGGCCGAGTCCGGTGTCGTCGAAGTCTTCAAGAATTTCGCCGCGAGCCTGGCCGGCGCCGGGGAGGGCCACAGCAATGGCCCACCCCACGACCAGCTCGATCCCAACAAGACGGCCATCACCGCCGACTACTGAGACCGAACACGTCCGCGGACGTGCACCGTTTCCGCCGGCTCGGCCTCACCCCCTCACGTTAGGTCTTCCGATCCGATGAGCAGGATTCCCTTCCACCGCCCCGCACGCATGACCCCGCCCCTGGTGCCGGAGGAGAAGCTCAACCTCGCGGCGGCGCCGCAACTGCCGTCCCAGAACGGGGCGTCGGGCTTTTTGATGATCCTTCTGCCGTTGCTCACGAGCGTGAGCATGGCCGCGTACCTCATCGCCAGCGGCCGGATGTGGATGATCGTGCTCGGCGTCGTCTTCATCGTGTCGTCGACCGGTTTCACGATCGGCATCCGGATGCAGATGCGGGGAAAGGCCCGGCGGACGAGGGAACACCAGCGCAAGCGCTATCTCGAGTATCTGGCCGGCATCCGTCGGCAGGTCAGGCAGCTCGTCGAGCTGCAACGGCTCGCCGCCGCCTGGACGTACCCCAGCCCACAGCGCCTCTGGGCCATCGTCCATCGCCGCCGCCGTGTCTGGGAACGCCGCCCCGACGACCCGGACTTCCTACGGGTCAGGATCGGTGCGGGTGACGGGCCGCTGGCGAGCCGCATCGTCAGTGCCAAGCGGAACGATCCGTCGATCGAATACGACCTGCCATCGGTGCGCGCGGCCGAGGAGCTGGTCCAGGTCCACGGCACGGTCGAGCGGCAACCGGCCTGGATCGACATCGGCCAGGCCGGCGTCGTCAGCATCCTCGGGTCCAGGGAGGAGATCAGGAGCGCGGGCACCGTACTGCTCTGCCAGCTCGCGGTCCTTCACGCGCCAGACGACGTCCAGGTCGTGGTCGTGACGGGCGGTGATCCGGAATGGGAGTGGGCGAAGTGGTTGCCCCACACGCATGAACCGGATGGCGATGAGAGTGACGCCGAAGTGGTTCCGCTGGTGGCGGAGTCCCTCGACGGCCTGACGGACTACTTGGAGGCCGAGCTCGGCCGGGCCGCCACCGCCCGTGCCGAGCGCGGCGTGCGCGTGGTGGCCACGCCGGCCCATGAAGCGGCGCCGCGACGGCGGCTGGTGGTCGTGCTCAATGGCTACGACCCGCAGGAGACATGGACGAGATCCGCGCTTGTCCTGCGGCTGCTCAGCGAGGCGGGACCACAGCTGGGCATCACGGTGATCTGCCCCGTCACCGACGAGAGTCACGAACCGGGCCGCGTCGACGTTCGAGTCCGTGTCGACGCCCGCGGTCGCGTCAGCCTGGAGGGACGCCGCCCGGCGCTGCACAGCACCGTGGCCGACGCGACCGTGGATCTCATCACGCCGGTACTCCGCGATGAGATAGCCCGCGGCCTCGCGCCCCTTACTCTGTCGGGGGAGAGCGACCAGCTCCTCTTGGAAGGCGTGTCGCTGCCCGGCATGCTCGGCCTGCCGGATATCGCCACCCTCGACCCGCGCGCGGCCTGGCGAGCACCGGACGACGAGGAGATGCTACGCGTCCCTGTCGGCGTCGATGGTGAGGGCGAAGCCCTCGTCCTCGATCTGAAGGAGTCCGCGCAGGGGGGGATCGGCCCGCACGGGCTGATCGTCGGCGCGACGGGTTCCGGCAAGAGCGAACTGCTGCGCACCTTGGTCACCGGCCTGGCGATGACGCATTCGCCGGAACATCTGGGATTCGTACTCATCGACTTCAAAGGTGGCGCGACCTTCGCCGGCCTCACCGGTCTGCCGCATGTCGCAGGCTTGATCACCAACCTCGCCGATGAGCTTTCGCTCGTCGAGCGGGTGCGGGTCGCCCTCAGAGGAGAGCAGCAGCGGCGGCAGCGCCTCCTGCGGCAGGCGGGAAACGTCGACTCGATCCACCAGTACCAATTGAACCAGGCGGCCGGCCGAACCGACGTGGACGGCATGCCCCTCGTGCCGATGCCCTATCTGATGATCGTGGTCGACGAGTTCGGTGAACTGCTGTCCCAGCAGGCGGACTTCATCGACCTCTTCGTGCAGATCGGCCGCGTCGGACGGTCACTCGGGATGCATCTGCTGCTCGCCACGCAGCGCCTCGAGGAGGGGCGCCTGCGGGGCCTCGAATCGCATCTGTCGTACCGGATCTGCCTGCGGACCTTCAGCGCCGCCGAAAGCCGAGCGGTGATCGGCACCCCGGACGCGTACATGCTGCCCGCGATCCCGGGCTCGGCCTATCTGAAGGTGGACGAATCCGTCTACGAACGGTTTCGGGTGGCGCACGTCTCCCGCCTCTACCAGGACCCGTCACAGGAGCGGCCCGCAGCGGTTCCCCTCGCGCCGATCCCGTTCACCCTTCGTTCGCCCACGGTGCCTGTAGAGCCGGTTCAGAGCACCGGACGTGAGCGGGTGGCCGTCGGTGATGCCACTGAGCTGCAGGTCCTCGTGGAACGCCTGGCCATGAGCGCCGAGCCGACACATCAGGTCTGGCTGCCGCCGCTACCGACGGGATTCTCACTCGACCTCCTTCTCGGCTCGCCAGAGCGCCACCAGCGGCGTGGGCTGCAGGCGTCCGCGTGGCAACCGGGCGAGCTCAAGTTCCCGGTCGCAGTGGTGGATCTGCCCGCAAGGCAAGAGCAGCGGCCGCTGGTCATCGACCTGGCCGGCGTGCACGGACACCTGGCGCTGGTCGGTGCGCCGCAGAGCGGCAAGAGTCTCTTCCTCCGCACCGTGATGGTCAGCGGCATGCTCACCCACACTCCGGATGAACTGCAGTTCTACTGCGTTGATCACGGCGGAGGCGCACTTCACGGATTGGCGGAGGCTCCGCATGTGGCGGGTGTGGCCGGTCGGCGCGACCGGGAGCGGATCCGGCAGGTGCTGACCGAGGTGAGCAATCTCGTCACGACTCGTGAGCGAATGTTCCAAGACCTCGGCATCCAGTCGGCCGCGGAGTTCCGGCGGCTACGCGACTCCGGCGGCCTGCCGCCTGGAGTACGCGGCGCTGACGTCGTTCTGGTCGTCGACAACTGGGCGGCGCTGCACGCCGAGATGGACGACGCCACGGCGATCGCCGGCGACATCGCCGCCCGCGGGCTGGGCGTCGGCGTGCATCTGCTGCTTGCCGCAAACCGGTGGGCGGAGATCAGGCCGGGACTGCGCGACAACATCGGAGGCAGGCTCGAACTCCGGCTGAACGATCCCGCCGAATCAGAGGTGAACCGTCAGGAGGCACGGAGACTCGGCAGAGTGCCCGCCGGCCGCGGGTTGATGCCGCCCGGGTTGCCGTATCACGTCGCGTTGCCACGCCTCGACGGACGGGACGACACCGAAGGTCTCACCGAGGCCCAGCAGCGCATCGTCGCGGCGACGGCCGAAGCCTGGATGGGGACTCCGGCGCCCTCGTTGAGGATCCTGCCCAAGCGGATCACTGTCGCCGAACTCCAGACCATCGCCGTCACACGGTCGGCCGCACCGAATCGCTGGGAGAACGCCGGGCCGGGCCTCGCCGAAACGGATGTCCCGATTGGGCTCCGCGAGGGCGACCTGTGGCCGGTAGGCCTGGATCTGGCTCAGGGCCGGCCGCACTTCCTCGCCTTCGGCGATTCCGGAGCCGGGAAGACCTCGTTCCTCCGCACATGGATGCGAGGCATGGCCCGGCTCCATTCCCCGTGGGACGTACGCCTGATCCTCATCGACTACCGCCGCTCGCTTCTCGATGTGCTCCCCGGACCCTACATAGGAGCGCAGGCGGGGGATCCGGACCGGGCGGCGATCTTCGTCAAGCAGATGGTGGAGAAGCTCAGGGAACGCATGCCGCCGGCCGACGTCACCGCTCAGGGGCTGCGCGAGCGTGCCTGGTGGAGTGGTCCCGAGCTGTATCTCGTGATCGACGACTACGACCTGGTCAGCAGCGGACCTGACCGCGGACCGCTCGCGCCGCTGGCCGACTTCGTGACCCAGTCGGAGGAACTCGGTTTCCACATCATGCTGGCCCGGCGCGTCGGCGGAGCGGCGCGGGCTCTCATGTCCGACCCCTTGCTCGGGCGTCTACGCGAATTCGGCGCCGATGGTCTCATCCTTTCGGGCGATCCGCGCGAAGGCTCGTTGGTCGGAGAGCAACGAGCGGCCCAGCGCGAACCGGGCCGTGGCGTGCTCGTCCGCAGACGCCAGAACGCCGAGGTCATCCAGGTCGCCGTGGACGACGGAAGCGAGCCGCTGGACCCTGTCGCGCCTGTCCATACGGGATCTACACGGAACGGTGTCAGCACCGCGCAGACACGGAAGGCGGAGCGGTGAGCGACCTGAAGAAGTATTTCGGCAACCTGAACCTCGACGCTATCTACAACCTGGGCAACCAGTGGATCGACCTAGGTGATTCCCTGTATGAGAAGCAGCAGGCGCTCACCGGGGACGTGGTCCGGATGGCGTGGACCGGTGCCGCCAACCGCGCCGCCACCGATGTGTGGATGAACCAGATCGTCCAACAGCTCAAAAACAGCAGCGATCAGGCGTGGAAGATCGGCGAGGCCATCAACGCCTACGGGGAAGAAATCGAAAAAGCCGCCAAAGAGATGGCCAAGGCTGAGAAAGCGTCGCAAATTGCGATGTTCTTGGGTCTCCTGCTGTTGCCGTTGGCCTTTTCGCTCGCGGGTCTCATTCCTATAATCGCCAGGATAATCGCCAGTCTTGTTGACGTACTGACCGCTGTAGCGGGTCGGCTCGGGTCCTTCGGAGGGGCCCTCTTCGGCTTCGCCGGCGGAGCGCTGTTCGGGGCCGGCATCTCCCTCGGGATCGACGTGGCGAGTATCGGGCTGGCCGACCTTATAACCAACCGGCATTTCGAGATCGATTGGAAGTCGGAAGGAATCAATATGGGCCTCGGCGGCGTGCTCGGCGGAGCGCTGGGCGCCAAGTTCGGCCATGACATCGGCAAGTTCCGCCATGCGCCAGGAAGCGGCGCGCGGGTTCCCCGGATATCGGAGAGAGATCTAGCTCCCATCAACGGAAGCCCAAAAGATACGCCGATCGGAATGAAGGATCACGGCCTTGGTGAGACGTCTGGCCAGACGCCTCATGTCTCGCCGAAGGAAAACACGTTGAA
>Ga0247774_1001023_pt1 | contig 14103 bp, 14 predicted proteins | sample UWRJL001104B6_FD_179933 | JGI IMG/M metagenome (GOLD analysis project Ga0247774, IMG submission 179933) | Plant litter microbial communities from Arlington Agricultural Research Station in Wisconsin, United States - UWRJ-L001-104B-6 | ecosystem: Environmental > Terrestrial > Plant litter >... | reverse complement strand
GGGGGGAGTGGGGAGGGGGATAAACGGGGACACGGTTAGGGGGACTTGTTGGGTTAGGGGGTGGGAGCCTGCGGGGTCGGGGGTCAGTTAATTGGAGTTTTCAGTATTGGGAGTTATGATACATACGGCTTTGGCGGTTGTTGTACATGGCGTTGGGTATTCGACTGATGAGGTCTTAATGTGTGCCGTGGTGTGATTTGTAGTCGGGCGATGAAGCTTCTCAAGACGCGAGGATGTGCCAACGTGCTAACGTCGGAACGTGCTTGAGGGCCGAAATGGGTCGTCGATCCGAGACCTGAGCCTATCTCCTCGTAATTACTAGTCCAACTCAGGGTTATATATACATCTAGTCCTTGCAAGCGTCGGTGACAAGTGTCTAATTCTCGCAGTTTCACGGCGGTATTGTTGAAGGAAAGTTCGAGACGAGGTTGTCAGTGGAGGGCGGGCCGCACGTTGTAGCCCCGCCCCTCGGTTCCTTATCGATAAGAGCTCCAGCTACCCAGCTGCCTTCGTAGATGCAGGCAGACAGCGAAACAACGTTTTCTTCCATGAGCAGACCATCCGCCTATCAATTCAGCATTTCATACATTGCATTTGTCTACAGGCCGTATTAGAGCACGAATTTTGTTGATTTGTTTCTGGCCGTTCCCGACAATCTCGCTCGCTTCCTATTCCCCACATCCCTCCCCGCGACCGATACAATGCCGGTGGAAACCATTCGCACTCCGCCCAGGATGGATGACTTCATGCCCCTAGAAGAGTACTTGTCACACACACCAGACTCATTCTTTGGCGGCAAGCCTGTGCTGCACTTTCATGCATCGGATGCGAAGGCGGCGTTGATGGGCTCGGGTAGCGGCGTGTCGTTGCCTATATTCCCCGGGAGTGAGGCGGAACAGACGGTCGATGTGTTTGTCAATTCAGAGTAAGAATGACCGTTATATCCCTATTTGTTACTTTTGTTTTCCTTCTTCTTATCGCGTTAGGAGGGAAATAGGAGCTAGCCTCTGACCTCAACTTACTAGGAACCTGACACTCTTCTCTCCCTCCGCCCAAGTCGGCATCCAAATTCCCTACCCCGCCATCTCCATCCATGCCATCAAGTCTGCCTCCTCCACCGAGGACTCCACCAAGGACTCTACCCCTTCCCTCATGCTCCAAATTGCATTCCCTTCTGCAGACGAGGAAGAATTCAACACGGTCGAGCTCACCATCATTCCGCCTACAATAACGGAGTCGGCTTCGGCCCAGGAAGTAGTCAAGAAACTATACGATGCCGTCTCCGCATGCTCAAGCCTGCACCCCGATCCAGCAGACGACGAAGATGAGGACGAGGATGAAGACTATGCGGATAAGATCATTTTCGAGGGTGATGTAGCGCATGAGGCGCTAGACGGCTTTACGGGTGTGTTCCAGGGGACGAGGAACGGGGGTCTTCCGCCGCCTATGCCCGGGAGTTCGGGGTGGATTACGGCGGAGAATGTGCATGAGTATTTTGATGAAGAAGGGAATTGGATTCGGGATGCTGGAGCGGGTGAAGATGAAGTAGAAGACGTCCTGGGGGACGGGGCTGGGACGGTTAGGGCGAGAGATGAGAGCAGAGAGACGGAGCTAAATGGCCATGGGGAGGAAGGGGAAGGAGAAACCAAGAAGCCGAGGCTAGAGTGAAAAGAATGAGTTGACGAGTTATTGGCGAGTTATTGGCATCGTACATGTCCAGAAGGGATATAGACCAGAGGACTGTCCCATCATCCGTCATTGTGGCGCCATACGCATCGATAGGTCTTAGAAACCAGGTTAGTGTAATCGCAGCTTTCTTTCTCTACATCACTCACAGGTACTGACTAGATTGGAGGCATTACGAAGACTTATACTTTCGACGTGAATCTCCTTAGAGAAATCAACGAGGGATATTCCACCGTTGAACTAGATTATTCTAGAGTGAAATCGATACTCGTTCGGATACTCCCGTCACTAGATTCGAGGCATCAGGTAGAGACCTCTCCCTAAACTAGCATGCTGCTCCTCCGTACGACCCATTCGCAAGGTCGGAACTGGTGCCTCAGGAGACCAGAATGAAGTATTTGTTAGCGGGGAACCGCCTGCGTAGCTTGTGTAAAAGTCACTCTCTCCGGAGATGAATAGGGAGAAGGGAAACCAAATCTTGGTGTATTTTGCAATGACTAAAGAGGGTTATGGAGGAAACGGGGGAGGCGGGGGATTGGCTTTATTGCCATTTTAACTATTAAACCAGCGAAACAGGCTAAATATGGGCCTCTAGCGGCGGCGGTGGAAGGATGTCCAGTCCTAGCCTCTTGACGATTTGAATGGGTGGAGGGTTGGCTGTTCCAAGGCTCGTCCTGCGTAAGACAAGCCTCCGGAGCGGTGCAGGAGCACCAGATACCGCCTAGAATGTTTACTTGCCAAATCCTCGCGCCAGATAACTATGGTAGCCTGTGAATTTTCGACATGAACACGTCGTGAGGAAGAGGAGTAGGTTTTCAACGTATGGCGGTTGATCGGTACCTCCTCTGAAGGTAGCTGGGGGAAATATACAGTCTTTCAGTAACAGCTACTTCCATCGTTATTCCAGTTATCCAAAGCAACTACAACACCTAGCTTCCCTTCTCACATCTCCCACTGTCTAGGAGGATGAAAGGCAGAAAAAGACATATCTTCATAAAGCAAAACGCTGAAAAAAAAAGGAACCATGTGTCATTAATGATTAATCGTAAAACCACGGACTTTCTCTGCACCCACCCTTTCAATACGAAAATGTGAGCAGGCCTGCAGACCGTAGAAGGAACCTTGGTATCCTGTCCTGCCTATTTTGGCCTTGAAAGCGTGGACGCTAATCAAAAATAGCCGTATATTTCGTTTTCCTCCCTTTCGTCCCGTCCTCCTACAGTAGGGTTCACGATGAAAAGAGAAGTTAATGAATACAAGAAAACAAGAGCCAAGGCTAAAAACTCCTCCCTTGCGGCGGATGCTTCTTGAGAGGAAGGTGACAAGTCTCAAAGAATATTGTCAGCATCTTCCGTCACATGCTACTAATGATCAAATATCTGAAATCGAAAGTGGGTATATGCTCGCTGCCTATCGTAATCCTCATCATGACAGCTACTCATGGCATATCTGCGCGCGCGGGTATCTTCTTCGCTCAATGGCGATGTCGGTGAGCAGCAAAATGGCCATGGCCATGGCGGTGGCCTAGGCCCCGCCTGGCTTTCACTGCCGTTGGGCTCCGTTCATCCGTCATTGTGACAGTTATTGTGTGGCCCACTGTCTCTGTGGCCGTAACAACCTCCTGCACCCAGTGGATCTCACTGACCAAATTGCCTGAAGTGATGTATTCGGTGCTGATAACCTCTGGCGAGACTGCGAGGTCGTTGACGGCAGCAATCACTGGTGCCTCAGTTGTGGCAGGCGCCGGAGGTCCGTCGTCAGGCTTGTCAGATTCGTTGAGCGTGCCACCATTGGCAATGCCGTTCCCGACAACACCGTAGCCAATGTCAAGAGTAGGGTCCCCACCATCTCCGGGGACCACCCCAGGAACAGCAGGGATCCCTAACTTCGGGTCGGCACTGAAAATCCTCACGTTTCCTGGGAGGTCATTGGCTGGGCCAACAACGTTCTCGTTGACTAGAATATCGGGCATCTTGAGCTTGCAAGTAGCAGCCTCCTCCTTGCTCATGAGCGAAGTCTGGAATACCTGGCAGTCCTCAAGCCGACCACTTCCATTGGTGCAGATTTCTAGTGCTGATTGAAGCTCGGTGGCATCCCATCCCGAAATGAAGTCTCCGTGGTAGGCCAGTCCTTGAGAATTGTTAGAACCCAATCCATGAACAGCTTTCGAGCCGAGGTAATATACGTACCGGAATAATCTCCATTCGCCACCACGTATTCACCATTTCGGCCAACGTACGGCCCAGTATCATAAAAGACTTCATACAACAAAGTCGGAAGCTGGATGTTGAAGCCTTCCTTGGCTGCGTCACCACATCCGCCATCAAGGACTAAGTCGGCATAACGGACGTGATCCTGGTGGTTGGGACTGTCCAGATCACGCCCATTCCAGCACGACGGGAACACCAGCTCAAACCGGATGCCACCAGTACAAGTGTCGATCACCTCTTTTGTCGGCATATAGTGGCGCAAGAGTGTCGACTCTGTTTTCTCGGCGTCTGTTGCCTTCAGGCAATTGATACCGAGTGCCAACGAGCGCCGGCCATTTTCGTTGAAAAAGGGTTGCGTGGACCAGAGTGACTTCTCCGGCTCTACGCCGTCTCTTGGATCCCACGGGAGATCCCACTCGCGTCGCTGGTTGTTACCGGCAATCATTCGGAACCCTGCAGGGAAGGCAGTAAGGTTGGCACCGTTGAAGTTGTAGTAGCTGCGTCATGGGGTTAATTACAACCAAAATCCGTCTCCAGATATCTAAAATCACCACTTACGGGTTCATGCCGCCATTAGGCTCCACTTGCTCATACATCCCGGTTCCGTCGTCCCGAAAGTAGAGTTGCGGATGCCAGTATGACGACTTGTCCATTTTGACACGGCAAGAGGTGCATTCCCCAGCGCGGAGCTCCTCAAAGCCTGAAGTCATGCTAAAGCCTGGAAGAAACGCATGAGATAGGCACTTCAGCGAGATAGGGGCTGAGCTGAGGGAGCTTACCGTTGGAGCCGTAGATGGCGTGGGCGTGCTGCGATACTTCGCCGGGAGCCACGAGAGGATCCATTCGAGCAATAGCTAGGCGGCCAGGGCATTCCATGCGGAAGAAAGCATCTGATCCGGCCGCCTGTAGAAGCAGGACTACCGCCGCCGCAGAGACCAAGCTGCGCAACATCCTAGCGCAATGCATTCTGTTGAGAAAGGCTGGTGATGAGTCCGGGAAGGTTCTTATGAATAGACAAAAGGGGTCGATAAGAGCAGACTAGAAACTGTCCGTAAGTCCAAGCGCTAACACTTTAAATGCGAATTTAGTTGCGCGAAGGGATTCCTATCGTAGTTGGCGTTGCAGAAGAAAGAGCTGCAGCGACAGTGAACTCCGAAGGGAAGGAGTGGTAGGTTCTTTATGGGTTGCTTGGTTGACTTGTCTGAGCTGTCGGTTACCTTTCGTGACTTGACTCTATGACCGTGTTTGCTGGAGACTGGATTGACAACTGTCGAGTGGTTGCTCGTTGGACGTGCCTAAGTTCTGCTTAGCTCACAGCTGCTTCGCCCCAGAATTCGCAATCCTTCTTCCGGTACTGGATAAAGCCAGTAGCCCCAAAGCGGACTCTCTTCGAGTCGTCCTTGATGTCTGAGTGGAGGTTCCAACCACTTCCTGAGAGAGTCGTATGCTAAATCGATTGATAGTGCTCGTATGTTGGAGCGCGACGTGGAGAGTTGGCGCTGAGGTTTTAGTGTCGACGACCAAAGGAACTAGGTTTTTAGTGCCTGGTGCTCCAGCGTGACTTCCAATTTAGAGTCAACCGTTCGCACTTTCCCCTTCCAGACACAGCGTGTTTCCTTTCACACGATGAATGCGTTCTAGGTTGGTGATCGCACTCCGATCTCATAGCTCCTTTCCCTAGCTCGTTCCTCTACTCTTCTCCGAAAATACCAAGAACGGCCGTGGTACTTCAACGCACCCGGCCAAAGTCGCTTTGAGATAGAGTACCGTGAATCACAAAAAGTTGTAATTCACGATACGCAGCAGACACCACCCATGTACAATAGTGTCCAGTCACCCGATCCGGCAGGCCCGAAAATCGGTCGTCTTGTGAATCACCCGCGCTAAATCTGATCTCGGAGTCGACAATGAGTACAGGACCATCCGATTCAAGGCCAAGGGGTCGGTCAAAGTGACGGCTGAAAAGAGTAGTTGCTTGAAAAGACCGTTCGTTTCGTTGTCGATGCCAGATCGTGTATGCCTCTTCTTCAAGACAGATGGCTCGTCTCGACAGCCTTAAAAATGAACGGCGCCCAGCACTTCAGGCTTGCTAAAATAATAAACTGGGAGGTCTTCAATGAGAGTTGAACCGGGTAGGAGGAACAAAAGAGTGTACAAGAATGTAAGGGGGAATCTAAAGGAATGTGTGGCTCACGAGAGAAGATCTCGCGTGCTAATGAATGGAGAGAACGAATGCAAAGAGAGCTAGGCTACCAACGAAGAAATCACCCAAGGGCGACCGTGAGAAGTTAAAGAGATGGCCAAGAATACAGAGACAAGAGAGACGTGGACTAAGATATCCCATCTAACATTCCCGCAGAACCGGGGTCAAGCCGGGGGTCCCACCGTTCAGGGTCTCGGCGCTAGCGAAGGGGGGGTGACCACTTCTTGGGACCAGCGGGGTGACTGCAGCGGCGCTGATGAGGGCAAGCGTCCCTTGATATCAGAGGAATTCGTTTGCTGGGGGATATGTGAATGGCTGGGCTTCTCCAACGATTCATTACTCTTTCCCCTTTCTGTGTCTACTATCCCATCTACTGAAGACAGATGTTGAGAGCAAATTACTTCTGCATCTGCAAGCAGATTCGGTGTCATGAAGAAGACATTCCAAAGACACCGTCTAGATCTCTAAGACGACCACAGAAGTCGGCACTCTCACGCAGAAATAAATTAAAGGTGCATCCTACTAGTTACAAAAGCGTTCATGGCTCGTACCCCATGTCACTTGTCTGGGGTCTCACAAAGCGGCAGGGATCCCAATGGCTGTGCCACGCACTCTTCGGGTGTAAGTGGGGCAGGGTGTGACTGCGACCTGCAAGGTACCGTTCAAGCCGCCGCTTTGCTGGCACATTTTAGTTGCCGAGACCAATGCTGCGGAACACCAGCAGCAGTATGAAGTACGAAGTAACACGTTCAGAAACGAGCGGACCAAGATGTCGAGATAATGAAGCACAAAATGATGAGGTACTTTAACGACTGGCTAAGGTAGAGCGCTTTGCCCAATTTTCTGCTTGTCACTTGATTTCTCGGCGGTTGCTCCGCGCCACGACGAGGGACAGGACGGATGATTGCATGCCAGGCAGGTTCGACGTTGCTCAACCCGGTCGCTTCCGCACATCATCGGGCGACACCACCATAAGGACTAGTCAAGGCCTAGAGATTTCATCCAAGCATCGATTTCATTTGCACGTCCACGATCCCGGGGTTACGTTTGACGGCCGGGAACGCCATCTGGTCAATGACGACAGAGAGACGACGGAGAAGTTTGATTGGTCGGATAGTCACATCTCATTCGTCAGGGCTCACCAAGAAGGGTTCTAGCCCTTCCAGGGGTATTGGCAAGGGGAAGGCGGGGGTGTGTCTCGAGTCAGGTCAACCTGGAGCAGCCACCTTCACCATCCCGGGGGCGCTTGGCCATCTCAACTACATCAGACGCCGACAGAGTGTCTGCCATTGAACTTCTCACAGCGGGATGTGCCTTTGATAAATTTCATGTAGGGTAAGCAGCGACCGAAATTTTGGCTTATGTCGACACCAAGCTTCCAGGCGAAACTTCTAGAAAATTTAGATTCATTCGCAGATTGGCGGTGGAATTATTGCCATTTCGTATCTTTCCATCTTAGCTGGAACAGTACTGGACAAATAAAGAGGGTACGGAGGGCATGGAGACGAACCGGCCATTCCAACGCTGCCCGGTCGAGAGAACGGAAGGACTTACTTCTGTTAGGTGGTTTAGATTGCGTCTTCTTGCCAGCGTTTTGTTTGTGTTTGCGCTACCGAACAAGACGGCAAACAGAAACCAGGAAAAGGATGACTCGTTGAAGAGATTTCCAGACTTGCAATATGATCTCCCGTGCACCTACCAGGCGGGACTCTCGCGTCCCCTTCCTGCGTTGGGCTCGTTAGTTGGCCTTAACTGTCTCCTGTTTACCTACGAATCAATTCATGCTAATCTAGCCACAGCATACCTCGTGAGCCATCAGTGCACTGCTGAAAAGGGGGTTAAATTTCCTATGCCGCACATCGGGATGGTATGTTCAGTAGGACCAGTAGCATCTTGTATTCAGGCCGCATTGTCACACATCTTTCGGTAGACATGGCCTAGAGCGTTCAACGAGGCACGCCCGCATCATGGACGAAGATGTTAGCCGTCTCGGATGCCGTCGCCGTAGGTAATTAGGCCGCGAACTCGTATCTTAGGGATATCGGATGAAGACCTTGTGATGATGCGATTCTGGCAATGATATGCGGCTTCTTGTCGGCATCAGCCAGTGCAACGTCGAGGCCAAATGAGGCTCTGAAGTGCATGGGGCATGGCCAATAACCCTGCGCACAGATAGTCGCCAAGTACAGGCCGCAATGCGCCAGCACCGCCAAAGCGGGGTGCTGGACGAACAGGAACATCTGAAACCGGTTTCAGAGGGCAAACTAATGGCTTGAAAGTTGTGAGTGGCTGGCCGCCCCGACCATGTAATATGTGCTTCGGATCTCGACAAGGCCCAAACCGATTTGGACGAGGTCTCCCTTCCTGAAGCTTCGTTGGTCAAATTGTGTCATATTCTATGGTTAACGAATAAAAAACGCCCTCACCTGAGATGTGCACATTCCAGGCCAAAATTCCTGCCTTGTCGCGGCGCTGCCCTAAGAGGAGCCGCGTCGGGCTGAATACTTGATCGGAAGTTTATGGAGTACCTACATGTTGGAGGCGGCCTCGTGCCATCTATCGACGAATGTTTATATCTTTCTCCACCTCTACGGCTTATCCGTTTGCAACCCCGAGCCAAACAAGGCAGGGCTTCGTGCTAGGCTCGTCTCCTACACAATTCACCAAGGTCTTCGTTTCGTGCTGGCTTTCAATAATTCGATACACCATATCGCGGAATCTCTTTTCTGATTCTTGCTCATTGCGTTCTTTTTGAACTCCATCTCAAGATGACCAAGGCAACTACCACTATGTTATTGTCAGAACGTAGGTCTTGACTAGGAAGGGACGGGACCAAAAATGTACAGAATATAACGCAGTGCTCAAGTCGTACCCGTTGAGAGTATATCAGAAGCTGCCTCGTCGTGACTCCGTTCCTACTACTCGCCAAGCGCTTTGCCTCCATTCACCTTGTACAGCTTACAGCTTGTTGATCACATCGGCGAGTTCCATGAGCTCGAATCCTACCAGCGAGGCGGGCCTGTGGATGAGCATATTGTTCGAGGCGATGGAGAGTTTATTTGAACTGTCACTTCCTACCCCCCCCTCCCTTTCACTTCTCCCTGCTTGATCCGGATAAGTTCCTCTGCATCCTGAGAAGTCAGGGGATTAAAGGCCTCTTGTATCTCAGTGGGTAGTTTGTGCGTCTGGATTTCTCAGATCTGTTGGCTGTTTTGATGGCGGCGCGGCCCAGATACTAAACTGTCCCTACCATTTCATCGCATAGCAGGACAAGCTCTCGAAAAGTATGCACACTGATCATCATCCAATTCTGTAGAGCGTATTGTATCTGCTTCCTCGTCGATTCCTGATATACATCCAATATAGTCGATATAGTGGATAGAACCGTCGAAGAAAGCCAAAGCTTGGCTTCGTATACACTCTTACATTTCTTGAGTTAGTTGATCATGGTCTCCAGCACGCTCTGAAGTTCTTCCTTTATCTGCCACAGCCCCGGCATTCCACTTGCAAACTTTGCCCGATCAGGTGATTGAGAGGCCTCGTCCTGGTCCCGAACCAATTTCTTAGATATCCATCCGCAATGTAGTATTCATTCTGAAGAAATTTCCGGTGAAGCTTCCCGATATACTAGCGAGACTCGTCGGCTAAGGCGATTGAGCGATTGAGCTTTACACTTACGCAGCGCGCTTTCGACCAAAGAAACATGCCACGGCTCAGGTCTAAATCGACGCCAGCGTCGTTGGCTAAAAAAGACAAGATGAAAGACGATAAAAAGAAAAGAAGAGAAGAAAACCGAGAAGGAAAAAAGCATGACGAGGTAAATTAATTAAACAGAATAGAGGAGACAGAAGCGGAAAGAACAAGTCAAGACCAACCCAAGAATAAGTTCAGAGTCTCGAGAGGAGTTACATTGGTAAGAGCCAAACCTTGAGTTTCCACTTAGACTAGCGGCCAAACATTGACACCACCACTTCCAACATCGCAATTACAAATAGATATACGGAAAATGTTAATATGGAGGCAGATTAATGCTAGAACTCCCTCACGAGTCAATCTTGAGCTTGATCTAGGCATTTGGAAGATATTCGGGTGGCCTCGGAAAGTCTGTAACAGTGCAAGGCAAGCACGTGACTCATTTCGGGATACTAGTGGCGTTTGCAGCTGACGCGCACTGGAGCATCGGAATAGGAGCAGCACCTAGATAACGTGTTACGGGGTCGGCCGGTTCAAATCATCAACCTACCATCTCACCAGCCACCACTGCTCAATGACCCAAGAAATATGATATTTTCACACAACAAAACCTCGCGAACCAAATAGCCACCATGGACGATCTAGCGGGCCTGGACTGGTCCGCCAAGCCAGCTCAGACCACGAAAGCAGCTCACACGCCTCCCGTGGCCTCGTTCTCCTCGTTACGACCGACCCCTTCGCCCTTCGCCTCGGGCCGAAATACTCCCCTATCAGCGCAAAGCTCTGGCCTCTCGAACTCCAAGCCGTCCGCTGCGCCAACGAAGCCAGCCCAAGACAGCTTCAGCGGCCTCGTCAATTTCGGCTCCGCCAAGTCCTCCACCGCAAACTTAAGCTTGAAGGAGCAGCAGGAACGACTCGAGGCCGAGAAGAGGAAGAAAGAGGAGGAGCGCAAGAAGAATTTGGAGTCGCAGTTTGGACAGGGCCAATTCTTGGACTCGTTGGGCTCCAGGGGGTCGTCACGGACGCAGTCACCTGCACTAGCCCCGCCTCGAGTTGCCCCAAAGGCACCAGCCCAGAACGGATCCAAGGGTGGCGATGATGACCTCTTTGCGGCTTTCCGAGCTGATACAAAGGTCGATAACGCGAGCTTTTACCCCCCTCCGCCGTCACAACCGAAAACGTCCACGCCATCGCCGGCTCCTGCCGCAAACCTCGATCTTAAAAAGCCGAGCGCATGGAATCAGGGCTCAAATATAGCGAATAGCGCATTCGGAGACGATGACGACGACCCGTTTGGCCTTAACCAGTTAAAGCCGAAGGCCCCTGTGCCTCAGCAAAGTGCAGACACTGGCGACGAGGAAGATGATGATTTGCTCGGAGATCTTGGCAGACCAGTGGAGGAGGTCAGGAAAAAGCAGCAACAACAGCAGGCTGCGAGTAAGAAACCTGAGCCAGAGCCGGGAAAGCCCATTGAGTTGTCGGAGTCGGATTCAGAAGATGACCCTGCGCCGGCAACAAGTAACGACCCCTTCGATCGAGCGGTAGCTCAACTTGTGGACTACGGGTTCACGCCGGAAAACGCCCGGCGTGGCCTCACCGAGAGCGGCGCCGGCCTAAACGTGCAAGCGGCTGTGAACTGGCTTCTTGATGATGCGCATCGCCACGCGAAAGAGAAGGCACAGGGTAAGTCGCGGAGCGGCGAGCCTAGGCGCGAGAGCCCGTCAGACAGCGCTGCGTGGATGAAGGAGGCTGGAAGGGCCGATAGCCAAAGGAGGGATAACCGTTCTCCTGCCCTTGTGGACGGTGACATAGCCAAAACAGCAGCAGCAGTGGGCACGAGCTTCCTGAAGACAGCAAATTCGTTGTGGAAAACGGGACAAAAGAAGGTTCAGAAGGCCATGCAAGACTTCCAACAGGAAGAAGATCCGAGCCAGCCAAAATGGATGCGTCAGGCACAGCAAGATCGACTTCACGGTAGCGAGTTGCGCCCAGATGCGGCCGATGAAGCTATGATACTAGACCCAGGAATGCGCCGGGGCCGCAAAGCCAGCCAGCAGCCTCCAGAGTCGAGACCAAGCCCACAGCCCTCTTTGTCTCGTGGGACAAGCCGGGGTTCGGTGCCGAAGTGGCAACAGCAGCAGCCGGCGGCGCCGATAGACGCTCGTTCAAGGTTGAACAGGCTTGCCGCTGAGGAGGACATGTCAACATACGTTAGTCCCAACCGGCGGAAGAAGACGACACCTGAGCCGAGATCCCAACCGCCGCCAGCAGCTGAACCTGATCTTCTCCTTGATGCCTTAGCGTCATCTGCACCCAAAACGGCACAGCGGCTGCCGCAACGGCCGAACCAGCAAACTCCTCCAGTTGCACATGCCAAGCGTCCCGGCGCTCCATCACCTCGCCCGTCACCCACACCTTCTCGCCAGGTGCCGCCCATTGCCCCGGCCGCACTGCAAACGTCAACCCGTCACCGGCTAGAAGGTACGACACACTTTAAACGAGGTGACTATGCGTCCGCCCACGAATCGTACTCGTCTTCGCTTGCGGCGGTCCCTCCCACCCATCCCCTCGCAATTGTCCTCCTCACGAACAGAGCCTTGACGTGCCTCAAGACGGGCGAACCGAAGAAAGCCATCGAAGACTCGGACATGGCTATCAAGCTCATCGGCCCCGGTTGCGGCAAGGACGAAACCGTGGCCGTGGTGGGCGAGAACGGCAGCGAGGAGAAGCGCGGCATGAAGGACCTCTACGGCAAGGCCCTCAGTCGCAAGGCTGAGGCTTTGGAACAAATGGAGCGATGGGCCGACGCCGGCGGCGTGTGGCAGCTCTGCGTCGAGTCCAACGTCGGAGGCGCGACCGCCCTGGCGGGCAAGCAGCGGTGCCAGAAGGCGCTTGCCCCGAAAGCACCAGCGAAGCCTGCCGCTGCTCCCAGGAAGCCCACCGCAAGGCCGGCGCGTTCCGCAATGGCAGACCTCGGCCCCCAGAAGAGCTCTGAAGCCGTGGAGCGGCTTCGCAAAGCGAACGAGGAGGCAGCGCGCGAGGATGATGAGAAATTTGCCATTTCGGAGAGGGTGGATGCGCGGATTGCGACATGGCGAGACGGGAAGAGGGATAACTTGCGGGCTCTTTTAGGGAGCTTGGACACGGTGCTATGGGAGGGAAGTGGGTGGAAAAAGGTGGGGATGCATGAACTCGTAGTTGCGAACAAGGTGAAGATTATTTACATGAAGGCTATTGCTAAGACGCATCCCGACAAGGTATGTTGGCCCCCTTTTCTACTCCGCGTTATTAGTAGCTAACAAAACGACCGAATGTAGTTGCCACAAGATGCGAATACCGAGGTGAGGCTGATTGCAGGGACTGTGTTTAGCACATTGAATGAGAGTTGGGATAAATTCAAGGCAGAGAATGGGCTTTGATATTCATCGGATATGCTGGGGCACTCGACCTCGAGCACCTCCCCACAAGACGACATGCGCATGAACTCGGTTTTAGAAGGCAGTAGATGCCGAATACTGGCGTTCCAAATGGTCAATTTTCCACAAATAACACCAAGCTATGCCGAACAATCCGCTGAAGATAATTAAACCATGCACTGTCTCATGTCCAGCGGGACACCACGCCGTACTAGCGGCCAACATACGGCGGTCTCCTTCCTGTATAGGCTGACAAGGCGGCATACCTCCCATCCCGCAAATGCCTTCTCTTCACACTCTTACCTATCTTCAGAGCCCGAGCATCTTGCGCACTCCGTCCCGCACCCGCTTCTCGTACTCGGCCCGCCTTTCCCGCCACATCTTGGCCGCCTCCACGTTGGCGGGACTCTCGTCGTTCGGCTCGGCCAGCATGCTCATAACGCTGATGAGGATCTTCTCGACGGACTGGATGGGCGACCATCGCTCCGAGGCGTGCTCGTAGTGGTTGGGATCGTCGCCTGGAGCATGGAGGATAGAGATGCAGACAAGGCCGCTGGGGTAGACTATTCATCGCTGTATTAGCACAACTGAAAGATTTCGCTAGACGAGAGTGGTTCGGAGGAGGAAGAAAGGAAAAGGAGGAACGTACTATTCGGATGCCACATGTCGCAAAGAAACTTCATGCTCGGCGGCGCGAGCGGATAGTCCTTGGGAAACTTGAGCTCCGCTGGAAACACACCGCCTTCGAAGGGCGTGCCTTCGGGTCCTTGAATCAGGCATTCCCAGACGAGAAGGTCTTCTTCGGAGACAGGACCGGCCATGATGCCGTCAGGTGGGTTGTTGGTTAGGGACCGGTACTCCTGGAGGAGCCGGCGGTGGGCGGTTGATGTTGCCA
>Ga0247774_1001022_pt1 | contig 14114 bp, 8 predicted proteins | sample UWRJL001104B6_FD_179933 | JGI IMG/M metagenome (GOLD analysis project Ga0247774, IMG submission 179933) | Plant litter microbial communities from Arlington Agricultural Research Station in Wisconsin, United States - UWRJ-L001-104B-6 | ecosystem: Environmental > Terrestrial > Plant litter >... | reverse complement strand
AGTCGAACAACTCTGGATGGGTGAGCCCATTGCTCAGCGTGTGCGCACCACCCATCGACAGCCCGGCCATGGCGCGCGATTGCGGTTTGTTGATCGTGCGGTAATTGGCTTCGACGAACGGCATCAGCTCTTTCAGGAAATCGTCGCTGAAATCCGTGTTGGTGAGCATGTTCACGCCGGGACGATCCGGCGTGTGACCGAACGGCATCACGACAATCATCGGCTTCGCTTTGCCGGCGGCGATCAGGTTGTCCAGGATGTAGTGGGCGTGCCCGACAGACGTCCAGCTGTCGTCGCTATCACCTGCGCCGTGCACGAGATAGAGCACCGGATATTTGCCGCCGCCGCGCGTATATCCCGGCGGAGTGTAGACGTGGGCGCGCCGCTTCACGCCAAGCGACTTCGACCAGTATTCGACTTCGGCGACGGAGCCATGGGGCACGTCTTTGTTGTAGGTCTGGAATTCCCCTTCAGGCCCGATGACTTCGAAGGTGCCGTTGGTGCCGACTCGCGCTTCCGAAAACGTCGTCCCCTGCGGGTTGGGCACGGCGACGCCGTTGACGCTGAAGTTGAAGCGATAGTTATCCGGCGCAATCGGCACGGACGTGGTCACGCTCCAAACGCCCTTCTCGTCTTTCGTCATCGGCAATCCGGCGGGGCCGCCACCGATGCCCATCGGAATGACATCAGCGATATCGCTGCTGGTCACGGAGACTGATGTCGCGTCCGGCGCGCAGACGCGAAAGGTCACGCGACGGTCCGGAAGTTGCTCCACAGCCTCGAAGGCCGAAGGGCCGGGAAGTGCGAATCCCCGCACCATGCAGGTGGTCGGTGGTGGCGGTGCAGACGGGGTCTGCGCCGCCGCCACTGCGCTGAAACCGAGCGCGAGCGCGAGGCCCGCAACATTGCGTAAACACATCATGACTGCCCCCTCGAGCGCCTTTGAATACCGCAGACCCGCGAAATGTAATCGATTTACATGCGGCCTGCGCGTCCCTTGACGGGCCTGTCCACGCACGACAGGCTCGCCGCCCATGACATTCCCCAACCTCGCGTTCCGGCTACGCGTCTCGTTGCTCGCCGTGCTTCTGGGCGGCTCCGCTTTGCTGGCTTGCGCGCAATCGTTCGCCTCCGATGAGCCGCAGGACGAAGTCGAGACCGTGGAGATCACCGGAGAGCGACCGGGCCCGCGGCTGTGGCGCATTTCCAAGGGAGACCACGTTGCATGGTTGCTCGGCACGCTGGATCCGCTGCCGAAGCAGATGACCTGGCGCTCGCGTGAGCTCGAGAAGGTGCTCGGCGAGGTCAAACAGGTGCTGCCGTCCGAGCCGGACGTCGACCTCGATGCAGGTCCGATCACGCTGGTGCGCACCTATTTCACCTGGAGAAAGGTGCGCACGCTGCCAGGGAATGAAACGCTGAAAGACTGGCTGCCGCCGCCGCTCTACACGCGCTGGTCCGCCCTCAGGGTTCGATACAACCTGCGCGACGACAAGGTCGAACGGCAGTTGCCCGTGCTCGCCGGCCTCAAGTTGTATCGGCGTGCGCTCGACTTCTCGAAGCTCTCGACGGGCACCGGCATCGAAAAGTCGGTAGTGAAACTCGCGCGCAAGCACGACGTGAAGGTCCGCCAGACCCAGATCAAGGTGAAAGAGCCACGCGACCTCGTTACGCAGGTGGGCGAGATCCCGCGCGCGGCCCAGGTGGCGTGCCTCGAAGCCATCGTCGAGCGGCTGGAAAAAGACATCGAGACACTCAAGGCGCAGGCGAATGCCTGGGCGGTGGGGGATGTCGAAACACTGCGGGCGCTGCCTTACCCGAAAGAAATCCAGTCGTGCCAGGACGCGCTGGAAAATTCGGGGGACATGAAAAAGCTCATTGCCGAAGCCAACGGCCAGTGGAGCAGCACGCTCGAACGGGCGCTCGACGACGGCACGCCGACGCTCGGCATCCGTCCGATCTATGAGCTGCTGAAGCCGGATGGAACACTGGATCGGTTGCGAGCCAGGGGCTATCAGGTCGAGGGGCCCTGAGCCGAGCGAGGCACGCCGCGGACGCATCGCGAGCCCCGGTAGACGCGAGCCGGAGCACGGGCGTATGTTTCGCGGCTTTCGTCCCACGCAAATCAAAGAGAACAACATGCCTCTCACGAATCGTCTCGCCGCGGAATTCCTCGGCACGTTCTGGCTGGTACTCGGCGGTTGCGGCAGCGCTGTGCTGGCCGCGGCTTTTCCGGGTGTCGGCATCGGCCTGCTGGGCGTATCGCTCGCGTTCGGCCTCACCGTGCTGACAATGGCTTATGCCATTGGACACGTGTCCGGCTGTCACCTGAATCCGGCGGTCTCCGTGGGCCTGGTGGTCGGCGGGCGCTTCAAGGCCGGCGATCTCATTCCATACATCATCGTGCAGGTGCTCGGCGCCATCGCGGCGGCTGGCGTGCTGTATCTGATTGCGAGCGGCAAGGCCGGGTTCGATCTGCATGCCGGACTTGCGTCGAACGGCTTCGCAGAACACTCGCCGGGCGGCTACTCGCTGCGTGCGGCGGCGGTTACCGAATTCGTCATGACCTTCATGTTCCTGCTGATCATTCTCGGCGCGACTGACAAGCGTGCACCGGCGGGTTTCGCGCCGATTCCGATCGGCCTCGCGCTCACCTTGATCCACCTGATCAGCATTCCGGTCACGAACACGTCGGTGAATCCGGCGCGCAGCACGGGCCCCGCGATTTTCGTCGGCGACTGGGCGCTCTCGCAGCTGTGGCTGTTCTGGGTTGCGCCGATCGCGGGCGCGGCGCTGGCAGGAATCGTCTACAGACTGGTGAGCGGCGAGCGCAGCGAGACGGAAGGCACCGTCACACAGGCCGTGCCTACGTCGGTCGTCCTGCCCAAGGATTAATCAAGGATCGATCGAGTCCAGAATAAAGGCGGCGCCACGGGGCGCCGCCTTTGCACTCGTCACCGTCGCGCGATCTGCGACGATCAGCTCTTCTTGCTCTTGGAGATGTCGTACGTGCCGGTGCCCGGCTTGTACGACTTCTCGTCGATGAACTGGCGGATGCCTTCCTTGCGACCTTCGTTGTCGTAGAAGTTCGCCGCTTCCTGTGCGCGGATGAGGTAATCCTCCGCGTTGTCGAACGTCATCTCGGTCACGCGACGCACGGCATCTTTCGCCGCCTTCAGCGCCACCGGATTCTTCTTCAGCAGCACGTTCGCGATCTCGGTGACGCGCTGCTTCAGCTTGGCGAGCGGCACCGCTTCGTTCACGAGGTTCCACTCCGCAGCCTTCTTGCCGCTGATGCCTTCACCGGTCAGCGTGTGATACATCGCGTGACGGAACGGCATCAGGTTCGTCGCCACCTTGGTCGCGCCGCCGCCCGGCAGAATGCCCCAGTTGATCTCGGAGAGACCGAACGTCGCTTCTTCCGCGGCAACCGCCAGGTCACACGCGAACAGCGGGCCATAGCCACCGCCGAAGCACCAGCCGTTCACCATCGCGATGGTCGGCTTCTGGAACCAGCGCAATTTGCGCCACCAGGCATAGGCTTCGGACTGGGCCGTGCGCGTGCCCTTGAGACCCAGCGCTTCGGTCTCGCGGAAATATTCCTTGAGATCCATGCCGGCGGACCACGCGTCGCCCTCGCCGGTCAGCACGAGCACGCCGAAATCTTCGCGGAACTCGAGCTCTTCGAGCGCCTTCAGCATCGCGCGGTTGACGGACGGGCTCATGGCATTGCGCTTTTCCGGCCGGTTGTAGCTCAGCCAGGCAATGCGGTTCTCGACGGTATACTTCACGACATCGGGTTTATCGGTCACGACTTTCTTCCTCGGATGAATCCTGCCAGAGCTTGGTGAGCAGCCGCCGCAGCTCGCCCTGCTCGCCACGGCTCAGCGCGGCAAAATGCACGGCATCGGCCTGCGCACTCACGTCTTCGATGTTCTCGCACACGCCCTGCCCTCGTTTCGTGAGATGCAGGGCATTCGTGCGCCGGTTACGGCCTTCGCGTCTCGCAACGAGCCCCAGCGCAACGAGCTCGTTCACCACTTTCATCGTGCTCGCGCGATTGATGCCCAGCGCCCGACCCAGCGCTGCCTGATCGCAACCTTCGTGCAGGCCGATATAGACGGTCGCCGTGGCACGGGCCGGCGTGAGGCCGAGGCTATCGAATGCAGCGGTCGCCTTGCGCATGAGCACGGCGTCCACCCGGTGCAACAGATAGCCGAGATGCCCGGAAAGCCTGCCGAAATCGCGCGACATGAGCCATTGTATGCCTGGCATACACTCTGTCAATCGGGGCAAGCCGGCTGGCCACTTCGATCGACCCGCTTCGACCACGCCGATGCGACAGCGCCGATTCAGCCGGGCGGCATACGCGGAAACCGCACGATGTCCGTGCCTTTCCGCAGCCAGTCATGCTCCGTTTCACAATAGATCTGCAGGTTGGGCTGCAGCGCGCCAGCGTCATCGAGCAGCCCGGCTTTGATGATCGTAATGCCCTGCTGGCGCGTGCCATTCGAATCCGTGCGCACCGGGGAGCCGCAATTCGGGCAGAAGCTGCGCTCCACTTCCTGCCCGCTCTCGCCCACCGTTCTGAACACACCAAGCTCGCCGCTCATCGTCACGGCAGCAAGTGGGACGAGCGCGACGACCGAGAACGACGTGCCGGTCTGCTTCTGACAATCGCGGCAATGACACACACCGACCGCGACCGGATCGGCCGTCAGCGTGAACTGAACGCTACCGCACAGGCAGCTGCCTTTTTTCACGGCCCCCATCGTCATTGCCCTCGAGTGTCCCGCGCGCGGGACAGAATGTTGCCAGCGCGCGACGATAGAGCATTCGGAGACAAAAGCCAGCGGCAAACGAGCAAGAGAGACCCTTGTCGCCATGGAACGGTGAAGCGCTTAATCGCTTGCGTCATCGCGCATCAGCGGCACAACAACAGGGAGATGCCATGCGTCGGATTCAGAGCTTCGTTCTGGCTGGGACAGTTGCTTCGTGCGTGCCAGTTTTGCCCGCCATCGCTCAGCAAACGGAAGAATCCGGCGAGGACATTTCACAGGTCATCGTCACCGGCACGCGAGTCGCGAATCGCTCCGCGCTCGACACCGCAGTGCCCGTAGACGTCGTGAGCAGCGAAACGCTTTCCAGAAGCGGCATCAGCGAGCTCAACCAGGCGCTGTCGGTCGCCCTGCCGTCACTCAATTTTCCGCGTCCCGGCCTTGCAGATGGGACCGACACGATTCGCCCCGCGACGTTGCGCGGTCTGTCGCCCGACCAGACGCTCGTGCTGCTCAATTCGAAGCGCCGCCACCTGTCCTCGCTCGTGAACGTGAATCAAACGATCGGTCGCGGCGCCTCTGCCGTCGACCTCAACACGATTCCATTGTCGGCCGTGCAGTCTGTCGAAGTATTGCGTGATGGCGCATCGGCTCAGTACGGCTCGGACGCAATCGCAGGTGTCGTAAACGTGCGGCTGAAAGAAGCGCGCGATGGTGGCGATCTCGCGCTCTCTTACGGCCGATACGAGACGAGCTACGAGATTCCCACAACTCCCGCACCGGCCGGCGCCACCTGGTCGGCGCCGCCAACGATCGAACGAGATCGCTCGGACGGCGGCACTACCACAGTCTCTGCCTGGAAAGGCTTGCCACTCGGCCCAGCGGGATTCATCACGCTGGCGGGTGAATACAAGAAGCAGCAGATCACGCGGCGGGATGGATACGATTTTCGCCAGCAGTATCCGCTCGTGAACAACAACACGGCTTTCGATCCGCGTGAAGCCACGTTCGACCGCTTCGATGCCTGGTACGGCGAGCCCGAGCTGAAGCAATACACCGCGTTCGCAAATGCGGGCGTGGAGTTGAGCGGCGGCGCGAAGCTGTATGGCTGGGCCAGCTACCAGAGTCGTGACGCGCGCTCCGCAGGTTTCTTCCGCAATCCGCGTGACGTTCGTAACGTCATCGAAATCTATCCGGACGGCTTCCTGCCGATCATCGCGCCCGACGTCACGGATTTCAGCGGCGCCGCCGGTGCCACATGGTCGCTGGGCGCGTGGGATCTCGACAGCTCCTTCGTCTACGGCAAGAACAAGATGGAGTTCACCATCGAGAACACGCTCAATCGCTCGCAGGGAGTCGCGAGCCAGACCCGGTTCGATGCCGGTGGATTCGACTACGACGAGCTCGTGTTCAACCTCTCTGCCGTGCGCACAGTCGACCTGGGCTGGACCTCTTCGCCATTGAACGTGGCTACGGGTCTCGAAGCGCGTCGCGAGGCTTACTCGATTTTCGCGGGCGAGCCGAGCTCTTATATCAACGGCGGCGTCCTGTTGCCGAGCGGTTTGCCGGCCGCGTCCGGCGCACAGGTTTTTCCGGGCTTCCGGCCGTCGAATGCAGTGGATGAAGACCGCAACGCCGTCGGCGCATATGTCGATCTCGAAGCCAATCTCACGGAACAGCTGCTGGCGTCCGTCGCCGTGCGCGCCGAGCACTATTCGGATTTCGGCAGCAACGTGTCGGGCAAGCTTTCCGGCCGCTACGACTTCACGGATGCCTTCGCCCTTCGCGGCTCGGTACAGAACGGTTTTCGCGCGCCGTCCCTGCAGCAGCAGTTTTTCGCCACCACATCGACCAATTTCATCGACGGCGTGCCGTTCGACATCACGACCTTTCCGGCGACCGATCCGGTCGCCCAGGCGCTGGGCGCGAAGGAGCTCGATGCGGAAAAGTCGATCAACTATTCGATCGGCGCCGTGTGGCGCATCAGCTCGCTGAGCGTGACGCTCGATGCCTATCGCATCAACATCAACGATCGCGTGGTGCTCTCCGAGAACCTCACGCAGGCGAACGTTCGCAATTACCTGACGTCGCTCGGCTTCATCGGAATCGGCGGCGGCCGGTTCTTCATCAACGGCGTGGATACCCGCACGACGGGTGTCGACGCCGTCGTGAACATGCCGTGGATCACGGACAGTGCCGGCCGCTTCGACTTCACGCTGACCGGCAACTACAACAAGACGAATGTCACGAAGGTTCCGCAGACCCAGCAGCTCGCGGCACTCACCCCGTCGCCGCCGCTGTTCGATCGCATCAACGTGCTGACGTTCGAAGAAGGCACACCGAAGACCAAGTTCTCCCTCGGCACCAACTGGACGTTCGCGCGCTTCGGCGCCACGTTGCGTGCCACGCGCTACGGAGAAGCGCTGGATCCGGGTACGACCGCGGCACTCGATGCAACGCTCGGCCCGAAGACGGTGGTCGATCTCGAAGGCCGGCTGAGCCTGCTGGACAATCTCGACGTCGCCCTGGGTGCCGACAACCTGTTCGACGAATATCCCGACGCATTTCCGATCACGCGCAATACGACCGGCAACGCGCCGTATTCGAACTACGCGCCGTTCGGCCGCTCGGGACGATTCATCTACGCACGGGCGTCCCTGGCGTTCTGACAATCAACGGAAGCCGAACAGGCGCGAGTCTGCGTCGGGCTTCCTGTCGAGCGCGCCCGCGATCATGCGGGCGGCCAGCATCGAGAAAGTGATGCCGTTGCCGCCATAGCCCAGCACGGCAAAACAGCAGGCGAAGCCGGGGATGCGCCCGAAGGTGGGTACGCCCGTATCGCTGGCTCCGAAGCTGCCGGTCCAGGCGAAACGCGCGGTCGTGTCGATATGCGGGAACAGCTTGCCGAGCTTCTTCCGGAGTGCGGCGGTCTTCTTCGTGTTGAGCGCGTCCCGTTTCTCGCTGTCGGAGATGGGCTCGTCTTCACCGCCGCAGATCACATGGCCATCGGGGGTCGTGCGCGCGTACAGGTACGGAGATGCCGCTTCCCAGATGAGCGCCCGTTGTGGCCACAGTCGTTCGGGCTGGCGACCCGTCGCGATGACCCAGGTCGACTCGATGCGGTGACCCTCAGTGGGAACGATACTGGGCATCTCGTACCCGGTGCAGAACACGACGTGACGGCCGTGGATCTCGAGCCCATCGCGCGTCAGCAGGGTCGCGCCCCGGTTGGATGTGTGCAGGTCGACGACTTCATGCGGAACGTGCAGCCGCGCGCCGCGCCGGATCGCGCGAGTCAGGAAACCGCTGGCAAGCGCAACCGGATTGGCTTCCGCGTTTCCGTGAGACAGGATCGCGGCCTGGCGGTCGATACCGAAGTGATGGCGAAGATCGTGGCGGCTCAACAGCTCGCAGGGCAGCCCCAGCGCCTGTCGCTGCTTCGTTTCGCGAGCCAGCCCGCGCGCGTCCAGCAGGTTTCCCGCCAGATAGAGCGACGGACGGGTTTCGATCATCGCGCCGATTCCACAACGAATGGCCTGCGTGCGCAGCTCTTTCACCGCTGCATACGAGCAGGTCCACGCCCGCGCAGCAGCGCGTTTGCCGATCCTGCGACCGAGGTGGATGAGCGGCGTATCGAGCTCGAATTGCAGGAGCGCAGTGCTCGCCGCTGTCGAGCCGAGCATCGATCCGCGACGTCGATCCAGGATGAGTGGACGATGACCGCGCGCCACGAGCGCATCGGCCAGCAACGCGCCGGTGATTCCGGCGCCCACGATCACGATGTCGGCACGGGTGCTGCGCGACAGGCGTGACTCCGGAGGGACCTGGTGTCGGTACGAGGACCAAATCGGCGTGCCGGTTCGAAGATCAGTCTTGCGGGTGAGGCCCATGCATCGCCGTAGGTAAGTTGCCCAAGCAACGCGCCGACGATCGTCGCTGTTCCGTGCGTGGCCCGAAACCGTTTCGCTACCGTGCACCGTTGAGTCGCGCAGGGCTCCAACGGTGACGTGGCGGTATCGAGCATGCTGCCGAGCGCCGATACCAGGCGCATCGCAACTGGCCAACGGACCGGGATCTCCCGCATTTCTCGCCGGTAATTATGGTCAGTCGGAAGACCGCCGGGGCACCGAATCGCGGGTTTCGACGCTCATCTAGTGGATCCGGTCGACGTCGCCGCGCTCCAGCGCACCCTCGAGCGACTCGGTGCGACCAACCAGACTTCCGGCCCGGCGATCAAGGGCTTCATCACATAATTTCCGCGCGCTGTCTGCGTTCCCCACCAACACCAACCTGTCCGTAATTCAAAACAGCCTGCGCACGGGTGTCTCCTGTCGTCACTCAGGGACAACTTGCGCGAATCGTGGCCTGAAGCTCTACTGCGTGCCGCGACAAAAGCGAAAAGAAGTCGGGTTTGGGATCTACGGCCAGGACGGCACGGCAAATTGGGAGAAGGACCGCGCCTCGCGCGGGCAATTGTATGTCGGACAGTAAATCGATTCGTCATCACTGGCAGATGCCGGTGTTCCTCCAGGCGAGCATGGAGTTTGTCATCTTCGGCGCGGCGTTGCTGCTCGCGCAGCTGCTGACCAGTCTTTCCGGCGATACGGCGGCGCTGCTGAACGGGCCGCTCGAACAGATCGCGCCGCGCGTGCTGATCTTCATCACGGTGATGAGCTTCTCGATGGCGGCGATGGGCATGTACAACGTGCGCCAGGTGCTCTCACCGTTCGGCCTGCTGCTGCGTGTCGGCCTTGGCGCCGCAGGCGGCACGGTGATCATCACGCTCATCTCGCAGCTCGTGCCGGAGCTGCAGATCAACACGAACGCGCTCCTCCTCGGCACGGCGCTCGTCGTCGCGGGTGCATTCGGGTGGCACTCGCTGCTCGATCGCATCGCTCGCAACAACGCGTTCCGCCGCCGTGTAGTGGTGTACGGCGCCGGTCGCCGCGCTGTCAGTGTCACGCAGCTGCCAGAACGTCGCGATCAGCGCGGACTCACCATCGTCGGCTTCATCCCCTCGGTCGGTGAGGAATCCGACGAGATCGGCGAGCGTCGCATCGAGCTGCGCACTTCGCTGCACGAGTACTGCAAGGCGAACGCGATCTCCGAGATCGTCGTCGCGATGGACGACAGCCGCTGGGGCATCCCCTTCAACGCGTTCCTGGATTGCCGCCTCGGCGGGGTACAGGTGACCGAGCTCACTGCGTTCCTCGAGCGCGAGACCGGCAAGGTGCGCGTGGACCTCGCGCACCCGAGCTGGACGATGTTCGCGCAGGGCTTCAACCGCAACACGCTCCAGTCACGCCTCGAACGCATCGTGGATGTGGTCGCGAGCCTCACCCTGCTGCTCGTGAGCTGGCCGGTGATGCTGCTGACGGTACTGGCGATCAAGCTCGAAGACGGCCTGCACGCCTCGGTGCTCTACCGCCAGGTGCGCGTCGGCGAGCGCGGGCACACCTTCCAGCTGCTGAAGTTCCGGAGCATGCGTGAAGATGCCGAGCGCGACGGTGCCCGTTGGGCGGTCGCGAACGACAATCGGGTCACCCGCGTCGGCCGCATCATCCGCAAGATCCGCGTGGACGAGTTGCCGCAGATCCTGAACGTGCTCGCCGGGCAGATGAGCCTCGTCGGCCCGCGCCCGGAACGGCCGGAGTTCGTTTCGCAGCTCGATCGCGCGATCCCGTTCTACGCGGAACGTCACACGATCAAGCCCGGCGTCACCGGCTGGGCGCAGCTGTGCTACCCGTATGGATCGGATGAGCGTGATGCCGCCGAAAAGCTGCAATACGACCTGTTCTACGTGAAAAATCGCACGCTGCTGTTCTACCTCGCGATCCTTTTGCAGACGGTCGAAGTCGTCCTCTGCGGCAAGGGTGCGCGCTGATCGCCTCGCTGTTTTCCTGCCGTTGATTTCCCCCCGCTGATATCCCCCGCTAGAATCCCGGGCGCCGGCCCCACACCGGAGCCCGGGATCACTTCTTGCTAAACAGCTGCGATGTGCCGCGTGCGCGCTCGCCGGTGCGTTCGTAGAACAACAATCGCCCAACAGGACGATGTAATTCGATGTCCACTGCCGCTTCGGGAATTCGCTCCTTCGCTCAACGCCGCACCCGCCTTCCGATGCCGCCCTGGCCGGCCATCGGCTATGTCGTCAAGGTCCTGGCGGTACTCGTCATCGGTTTCGCGACCCAGCGTTCCCTCGATGGCACACGCACGGCGGTCGACAGCATCACGCACACGATGGCGGTCATCGAGCAGTCCGAGCTCGTCCTGCTGACCACGACCAAGGCGGAGACCGGCCAGCGTGGATACATGCTGACCCAGGAAGAGCGCTATCTCACGCCTTACAACGAGGCGAAAACGGCGCTGCCGGGACAGATTCGCCAGATCCGCGAGCTGACGCTCGACAACGCCGAGCAACTGCAACGGCTGGATGAGCTGGACCAGCTCGTCGTGCGCAAGCTCAACGAGCTCGAGCAGACCGTGGAGCTCACCCGCAGCGGCGACGCGCGCAAGGCGGTGGAAATCGTGCGCACCGACGTGGGCGCGGACATCATGGACCGAATTCGCGTCGTGCTCGGCCAGATCGAGAGCGCCGAGCGCCAGCTGCTCGCCACCCGGCAGCAACAGTGGCAAGCCGCGAGAACCTTTGCCGTGCTCGTCACGCTCGGCGGTTCCGCGCTGCTGCTCGTCCTCATCATGACGTCGAGCGCGATGACCTCCCGCGATTATCGTACGCGCGAGACCTCCGCCTGGCTGCGCGCAGGCCAGTCCGCATTCTCGGACCGCATCCAGGGGGAGCAGCGCCTGGAGCAGCTGGGCCAGCACGTGCTCACGTTCCTCGCCGACTACATGGACGTGCAGGTCGGCGCGCTGTATGTCACCGAGGGTGGACAGGTTCTGCGCCGCTACGCCGGTTACGCGATGGCGCCCGATGCGAGCGGCGAACAGGTCAGGAAAGGCGAAGGCCTGCTCGGCCAGGCCGCACTGGAAAAAAAGGTCATCCATGTTCGGGACGTGCCCGGCGACTACCTCAAGGTCAACTCGAGCCTCGGCGGCGCGAAGCCACGCGAGTTGCTGATTTCGCCTGGCACCGCCGATGGCATCGTGCACGCGGTGCTGGAGCTCGGATTCTTCCGCCGCGTGGAACCGGCAGACCTCGAGCTGCTGGAACGCATCTCGGAGTCGCTCGGTGTCGCCGTGCGCGCGTCGAAAGACCGCACGCGCCTCGAAGACCTGCTCGCCGAAACGCAGCGTCAGGCCGAAGAGCTGCAGACCCAGCAGGAAGAGCTGCGCGTCAGCAACGAAGAGCTGGAAGTGCAGACCCGCGCGCTCAAGGAATCGCAGACCCGTCTCGAATCGCAGCAGGCAGAGCTCGAACAGACGAACTCGCAGCTCGAGGAACAGGCCCAGCTGCTGGAGCACCAGAAAGACGATCTCGCGAAAGCGCAGCTGGTGCTGGCCGAGAAGGCCGCGGAGCTCGAACGTTCCAACCAGTACAAGAGCGAGTTCCTGGCTAACATGAGCCACGAGCTGCGCACGCCGCTGAATTCGACGCTGATCCTCGCGAAGCTGCTGGCCGACAACAAGCCCGGCACGCTGAACGAAGAACAGGTGAAGTTCGCGCAGACCATTTCGTCTGCGGGCAAGGAGCTGCTCGCGCTCATCAACGACATCCTCGACCTGTCGAAGATCGAGGCCGGCAAGATCGAAGTGATCGCGGAGCCGGTGCCGGTCGCGCAGACGATCCAGGCGCTGCTGCAGCCGTTCGAGCCGCAGGCGCGCGAGAAAGGACTCTCGCTCACCACCGCCATCGAGCCGGGCACGCCGGAGCAGTTCGAAACCGACGTGCAGCGGCTCGGCCAGATTCTGCGTAACCTCGTCTCGAATGCCATCAAGTTCACGGAGCGCGGCGAAGTCTCGGTGCGTGTGGCCGGAAGCGCAGCGGGCGTGAGCTTCATCGTGCGCGACACGGGCATCGGCATTCCCGCCCATCAGCAGCAGCTCATTTTCGAGGCGTTCCGGCAGGCCGACGGCAGCACGCATCGGCGCTATGGCGGCACGGGCCTCGGACTTTCGATCTCACGAGATCTTGCGCGCATGCTTGGTGGCGACGTGACGCTCGACAGTGCCGAAGGGACCGGAAGCGTATTCACCCTGACTTTGCCGTTGACCTATACGGGCAAGAACCAGAGCGTGCCGCCGCGCGCGGCGACGCCGCCGCCGGTGCCGGTCTCCGCACTCGCGGCTCCGGCATGGTCTGCGCCGTCTGTGGCCAATGACAGCAGCGTCTCTGCGCCCGGCGCGACGAAAGTCGAACCCCTTCGCCCCATCAGCATGGAAGACGATCGCGATCGACTCGCGCCAGGCCGCCGCCGGATTCTCGTGGTGGAAGACGACGAGCGTTTCGCGATGATCCTGCGGGACCTGGCGCGCGAGATGGGCTTCCAGTGCGTCATCACGCACAGCGGCTCGGATGCGCTCATCGCCGCGCGCCTGATCGAGCCGAATGCCATCGTGCTCGACATGAAGCTGCCGGATCATTCCGGCCTCGCCGTGCTCGACCAGCTCAAGCGCGATCCGCGCACGCGACACATTCCCGTGCACGTGGCCTCGGTTACCGATTTCAGCCACGAGGCGCTCGAGCTCGGTGCCGTGAGCTTCGCGCTCAAACCGGTGAAGCGCGAAGAGCTCGTCGAAGCCTTCAAGCGGCTCGAAGCCAAGTTTTCGCAGAGCCTGCGACGCGTGCTGGTCGTCGAAGACGATCCGCGTCAGCGTTCGAGCGTGGAGCAGTTGCTGAGCAACGGCGACGTTCGCATCACCGGCGCGGCGACCGCCGCGGAAGCGCTGTCACAGCTGCAACAGAACACCTTCGACTGCATGGTGCTCGACCTGAGCCTGCCGGACGTGAGCGGCTTCGAGCTGCTCGAGAAGATGGCGAGCCACGACGACGTGTCGTTCCCGCCCGTCATCGTCTACACCGGCCGCGCGCTCACGCGCGAAGAAGAGCAGCAGCTGCGCAAGTTCTCGCGCTCGATCATCATCAAGGACGCGCGTTCGCCGGAGCGGCTGCTGGATGAAGTCACGCTCTTCCTGCACCAGGTGGAGTCGAACCTGCCGGCCGAGCGCCAGCGCATGCTGCAGCAGGCCCGCGATCGCGAGTCGCTGCTCGATGGCCGCCGCATCCTCGTCGTGGAAGACGACGCGCGAAACATCTTTGCGCTGTCGAGCGTGCTGGAGCCCAAGGGCGTGCGCGTGGAGATTGCCCGCAACGGTCGCGAGGCCCTGACCGTGCTCGACCGCGCGCAGGGCTCCCCGGACACTGCGGTCGATCTC
>Ga0247774_1001021_pt1 | contig 14118 bp, 11 predicted proteins | sample UWRJL001104B6_FD_179933 | JGI IMG/M metagenome (GOLD analysis project Ga0247774, IMG submission 179933) | Plant litter microbial communities from Arlington Agricultural Research Station in Wisconsin, United States - UWRJ-L001-104B-6 | ecosystem: Environmental > Terrestrial > Plant litter >... | reverse complement strand
GGGTGAGTTCGTCCCAGGTAGCTTTGAGGTTGTAGACTATGCGGTCGCCCGTGGCGAGGAGGTAGGTAATTGGATCCATAGGCATGGTGGGCGAGTTTGTTGGGGGCGGAGGATATCCGCCGGGTTACTGGGAGGGGGATTAATTGGATTTTCGACGAAGGGTCGCGAAGGAGAGAAGACGGTCGCGCGGGGCCTTCCAATAGAGCCGGGGCAGCGAGCTGCTAGTCTCTTATAAAAGTCGCAATGTGTTGCTAAGATGACGCGAGGGAATTTCGACCTCGGTGATAAAAATTTCAATACGGGGAGCTGCCAGCATGTGGGGCAGCGGGAAGCGCCTGCACCTACTCGCCTATGCCGAGTTTAGGCTTCAGCCACTTCTGGCCCACTAAAGTGCTACCTTCAGCGGAACGCGATACAGACGCGACTTCATGTGATTCCTTGCACACATACACACACTTTATCCATTGCATCATCGGGCGTACGGCGCGTTCCCACTCTAACGAGACACATCAAACGACGAAAATCGAGGCTCAAGTTTATCACCATGGCGGACGCCGAGAAGGAAGAAAGACAAAAGGTAGGAAGCCATTTACACCTACGGATTAACGCGAATTGGCCGGCACTCGCCTAACCTTCTGATTGTTTTTTCTCTTCTAGACCCTATCCCAAGCCTTGTGGTACCATGTTGGTCAAATAATCGACGAAAAGACCATCCCGCAGAACAAAAACGTTACGCCCCAGTACATAGCAGCTCTGGCACAACTGGTCTGGACACAATTGGGTACGCCTCACCTTTCCCCGAGCTCCGTTCTCTCCCACTTACCCCCGACCTGCCTCTCGATGCTAAACTAGCGCTTCCCATCCCAAGAAAACACAGCCCAGGACCTCGAAGCCTTTGCAAACCACGCCGGGCGGACGACGGTTTCGACCGACGACGTCTTGCTGCTTTGCCGGAGGAATCAAGATTTGTATGACCTCGTGAAGGACTTTATCAACAAGGAAAAGGCTGCCGCGCAGGCGAAGGCGAAGGCAAAACCTTCGGCGAGAATATCGAAGCCGGTGGGTGGGAAGGCGACGGCCGCGGGGACGAAAAAGAGGGCTTCGGGTGGGGGGTCGAGGTCGATGACGAGTTTAGGGGCAGGGAGTAGGGCGAGAGGGGGTCGAGTTGGGAGGGGCGGGAGGAAGTCGGGGTGAGGGGAGCAAATGGTGACGTCTAGTTAGTGGACTTGCATGTTTTGCTGGTTCTAAGACTGGCGGATGGCAATGCCAAAGGCGAACGGGGTTATCTAAAGAAACGCTACGCATATCTCCAGATGAACGAGTAGGTTCATCGGCATTTGGGAGGAAGGAGTTGGGGATTTTCGATACCCTTGGTCTGTAACATGTTTGGTCTTGAAGAAACACGGCGCCTATGAGGCATTGAGATCTCCACACAGGAGCAAGACTTCTGAACGAGAAATGTCTATTCACCGCTTATTCACCGCTTTATGGTATCCAAATTACGATTACTTGCTCCGTCCCCTCACAAACGCCTTACAACGATGCAAACTCAGGAATAAATACATCCACCCAACGCCCTTCGTCTCGGAACCCCTTACCAAAATGCAGCAACCGCCAGCCCGAAGAAAGCTGCAGCAGGCGCATTCAACTTAATCCCCGAACTCTTGAGCGAACTGCTCTTTCCCCCCTTCTTCCCGCCTGACGATTTGCCACCCGACGACTTGCCGCCCGATGACTTGCCCCCGCTGGAGCTACCGCTATCCTCCTCGGTGGTATCTGCCGCACCAGTCTGCGCCGCCTCCGCCTGCACGGCCGTCTGCGAGGGTTTGAAGTCGTTGGGGTGGCTCGCCTGCTCCTCCTCCTCCTCCGGAACGAGACAGTACTGGACGGTATCGACGCCCAGGAAACAGTGCGACCCCGAGGGGCAGTAGAACCCCGTCGTGCAGCACTCTTCAGCCGTTCGGGGGATGCATTGCCAGAGTTGGGAGCCGAAGCAGCAGGTTGTGGAAGGGTCTTCACACCACCAGTCAAACCCCTCGGCTAGTGAAGATTTGTTAGTCCCGGTGTAGATGAAAAAGGCTGGGCTTGAGCTTGAGAAAGGAAATCGTACTATCAGTGCCGCAATGTTCGGCGTTGGGGCTAACATCGGAAATGTCCACCGGGTCCTGCCTAGCCTTGAGTGACTTGCGGGCTACGAGACCCTGGGGCGGGTAGCCATTGAAGGTAGCGAAGGCGCCAGTGATGAAAGACGCGGTGAGGATGAGGCTGGAATGCATCTTGATGGCGTTGGGACTCAAAGTATTCGATGGTAATTAGGAAGGATTTTGATTGCCTGGTGCGCGTGAAGATGCCTTGCTTGATCGTGTGTCTGTGTTGACCTTGAGACGAGATCTAATACTTCACGGGGTGGCGCTCACATCTTTATACTCCTCAGGTCTGGGCAACTTCACGACATCCCATTCCCCCGTACCCCCGGCCGAAATTTGGGTTTCTGGGCTGAAGCGCCGCCTCTCGAAGCTCCTTACCCTTCTTAGCAAAGCGCCATCGGTTCTGTTCATTGACGCCGCTGCTATCGTGAGATTTCTTTGCCCTATAGCCCGGCAACGAATCAATGTAAAGCAGCTTGTGGGGCAATTGAGGCTGGAGCTGCAGGCTAGGACAAGCTTTTCGCCTCGGCCTGGGCTTGCAGCTCAGCCGCAGCGCGATGAAATGGCTGTAGCTTGGACTAGCCCAATGGGGACTTTCTAGGCAAGAATGGTGTGAGGCAGTGCCAAGCAATCGCGAGTCCTATTGAGTGGTAGGGAGCCATGCACTTGGTAGCTTGGGCACCAGCCAGTGCAGCCACATGAGACTAGCGATTTAGACGTGAAAGCTGTTCCAAGACACGCATCAAAATTGTTTCTGGTTCGAGCTTGCGCACCGCCACAGGAGGACACATGGTCTAGCTCGAGCCTCAAATGCAGAAGAGAAAACACAAGAGAGAGAAGACGAGGAGCAAGAACGAGAGGAAGAGGGCAAAGAAAGGGAGAAAAAAAGAGGTGTTCAGTGAGTTTCCCAATGCTTAACACCATATTACCACTTCTAATGACGCCCGAGGTACCGAAACTGCTCCAACCGGCGCCAAGAGCTTTCGCTCCCATTTTTCACGTAATGCATGGCATGATGTCGTCTCTATTCAGAAGTATGTTTGCACCCTAGCCACAAAGGCGGGCACCGGGCACCGGAGAGTTTCTCCCAACCTGTTGCCCATTCAACATTACTACGGACCACCAATCATCTCCCCATCTGAGTTCATCTGCTCAGTAGTCACAGTAAACTCCGTGCGGTAATTTTCCAACATGTCAAGGGTAGTGGCGGACCCTCCGCACACGACTAACACCACATTGTGATGGCTCCACTCCTTCGACGAACCTTCTTGGACCTTCTCCCGCAGCCCAACCACGTCGGGGAAATATGCCACCGCCAGGGTCGCACCGCACGCTGGCTCGACCAGGAACCGGGCGTCATCCGCAAACCTTACGCAGCTTGTGGCCGCATGAGAATCGCTAACCACAAGGCTCGTGAGGTAGGGGCTCTCTCTTAGCCAGCGGTATGACCGCTCGGAGACTTTGGTCGCGCCGAGTGAGGTCGCGATGGAGGTGATTCCGGGCAACGCGGCATGGGTTCCGGTACGGGCGCAGAGGTTAAGGCTATCCGCTCCTTCGGTTTCTATGGCGAGGATCTTGGGGGGGGGATGCCAAGAGTTTCGGGATATTCCTTCCATGATGCCGTTTAGGAGACCGCCGCCGCCGACGCTGCAGACGACGCAGTCGATCTCTTCCATCTGCGTCGCTAGTTCGTCGACCAGCGTCGCCGCGCCGTCCCAGACGTCTACATGGTCGAAGGGTGACACATACACGCCAACAGGATCGCGGGCCAACAGTTCCTCTCGCAAGTACCGGTCGGCAGCCGGCCAGTTCTCGCCGACCTGGTGGACCTCGGCGCCGCGGACCTTTATTCGGGCGACCATGAGAGCCGACGTCGTCATGGGGACTACGATGACGACCGGGCAACTGAGGGAGTTGGCAGCCGTGATGCACGCAAGCCCAGCGTTACCACCCGAAGAACAATAGAAGCGGACGCCCTCGCCACGTGTTTCGGCAGCGGCGGAGGCCCTGACCATGAAATTTCCTATGCCGCGTGATTTAAATGACCCGGAGGGTTGGAGATTCTCCAGCTTAAGCCAAATGTTGCTGAAATCAGTGTAAGAGAGTGCACGATGATTTGGCGGCTTATCAGGGACGTGAGAATAACTTGCCATCCCGCGGCTTCGGAGAGCTCGAGACTATAGATGCATGGAGTTTCAATCCATGGTTTTTTTGATTTATCTGCGATTGAACCCATTTCGGCTTTTTTTTTTATGGGATTTGGTGAAATGATGAAGATTGGAGTGTATCTTACGAGGCCGATGCTAGAGGAATGAGATGGATACGAGAAAGGACAGATAGCATGAGCTGTGGATCACCAACTGTTTCATTCCAAGCCTCATCCAGCCCGGCTTGAGTCGGCCTACAACCCCAACACATGACCACCCAACGACATCGTTACCCACAATTCCCTAGTATTTTTTACTAATTTTAAAGGCTTAACAGATCTTGATAGGAGTAGATAGGAAAGGCACTAATGGTGAATGCAGGTGGATACGTGATTTCCCGAAATAAGTGAAAGATCCATGAGCTGCAGAAAAGGTAATCTAGGCATGTAAAGAGGGAACTTGATAATGACACGATATACAGGATATTGTGGATAAAGACGCTAAAAATATAAGGGCCGGTAAGTATCAGATCTTGGGCAACGTGTTGGATGTCGAAAGCCGAGAGTTTCTTCTACGGTGTTAATGGGGCAACTTCCTGTTTGTCAGGAGCTCCCACCATATACAGTAATACTAAATTCTGACGAGAAAGTGCTGCAGCTGCCTCTCGCGGCTCATAAGGAGCTCATCCGAGCCTAGCAGCGGGCACAACATTCGCCGACCTTCTCAAATCGCTCCAAAGCCACCCTCCGTCACCAATCTCCGCGTTTGCCTCCGCCCAGCCTATTCTCTCGTGTCTACTAACTTCTCAAACTTTCGCAAAGTCCCAGAACCTCTCCAAGTGCTATACTTTGACCTTACTTTAAATGCCGACTTCCATTGACCTTCTTCTCGTATCTAAACCTGACATCATCTCGTAGCCACAGATTCAGTCGTGCGCTTAGGCAGATAGCCGCCTTCTCAGACGGGCTTTACACTTTTGTCCCATTGCTCGGGTAGGTCCCTAGCTCCTTTCGCTTCCTCTGACTGCTCCTTCCACCTCTTATCTCTCCACTTCTTGCCTCCTTTGTCTTGTCTAAGCACCATATCTCAGGAGGTAGCTGATCTCTTTTATACCAATCCAGTCCCGCAATCTAGAACAGTTCTCGCGACAACTCCTAGACGCAACACGAACAAAGCCAGCATGACGTCAGCTCCGCCCTCACTCGTACAAGCCAGGAGCCCGCCTTCTGGCAACAAACGCGACCTCGCGGCATCCATCATTCAATTCGCCCGGACTGGCATGGCGCCGTCTCGAGATGACGCTGCTGCTAATACCAGTAAACCTGGCAAGGCCAAAGGCACACCCAGACGGCCCAGTCGCATTCGGGCGGACCGAGGTGTGTCTCCGCGAAAGGAAACCTGGAGGCAAAGAAAGGAAAAGCAAAGAAATATGAAAGAGCTCATGGGCGCACGGGAACTTGACGTCAGAGAGCGGCCATTGCCGTGGGATCTTGACGGAAGGTATACTCATCGGAATATAATGAGGTATATGCCCAAGGATGCAGGCAAGCCGATCAAGCTTCGTGAGCCGAGAGACCGATCCAATACGGGCAAAGAGACTATGGCTGTGATAGCGAGTCGCTCACGCTCCACGGTCCACGGCCCCCAGTCTCAGCTGTCCCAGGAGGACGAGGAGGTAGTCGTGCCGCCGAAGGAGCCAATCGGTTTCTTTGATCTTCCCCCCGAGGTTCGGGACATGATCTACCAAAACCTTCTAGTCCAGCCAAACAGAACCAACATTGTAGTTCAGAAGGGGTGGACAAAGGTATTTGAACGCCCGCTCCATCGCTCAAACTTGAGCCCTCGCCCCGACTTCCCCATTGGACGCCTGGCAGGTCTACGTAACCGCCAGTTTATGAACGAGGCTCTTGCTGTCCTCTACGGGGAGAACACGTTCGAATATTTCTTTCGAGATGCTGCTGAGACCATTGAGGTGAGTGCTGCCAACGATGGAAATGCCAGCGAGTCTGCCAGCGATGCGGACCGCTCCTTCAATGACGGCCAAGGCGGCTGTAAGCCCAAGCCCGGCAAGACGATCAACATTGACAAGTTCGGCTACATGATGCGCAACTTAGCGCTGAGGATCGAGTCGAACAGGACGGGACCTGAGTATCGTAATATTATGGCCCAGTCCATCGACGTTTTCAACAGGCTCCGAGGCCGCAAGGCCAACATCCACACGATCACGATTCATATCTCCCCCACCTGGACGAACGACGACACGGTCAGCTACACGGACTACTTCGTAGAGGACTCGGTCATTACCAACGCCCTCAAGAGGCTAGTTTGCCAGTTCATCAAGATAATCATCCACACTCCGCGACACCGTGCCGTCGAGGTCAAGATCGACCGCCGATATGCCGCTGCCATCCGCAGGGCTGGGAGGGGTAAAGAGGAGTATCAGCTGAACAGTGATGTTTCGAACATCCGGAGAGGGGCTGAGGCCACAAAGGAATGGAAGAAGATGAACTCGATTGCTCAGAAGATTCGGAATGTGTGCGTTGATGAGGCAGGACCGGCCAGGTCTGCAACCCCCTTTACCATCGACGGCGAGGGCGATGCCACAATGACGGACATGAACGTTGACATGTCCAACGACAACCTCTTTGCCCTGGAAGAAGCTACCAATAGCTAAATGGACGGCTAGTAGGTCAGCTTCTCCTAGTAATTTGTCTCATGGGCGCAGTTAACACTTAGCACAACATCTCGATCTTCGCGTGGTGGAATTGGTCTCATCTATTGTTAGTCTGCAGAACTCGTGCTAAGTCGACCCTCTTCCAGCTTTGGTCGACGCAAGACCACTCCATGTGGTGAGGTAATTTGGGAATAGCTTCAGGGCCATCTCTACTCTGCAGACACATATATTACTGGCTTGCCCGCCATAACTTACGAAGCAAGCTTTTATCAACTAGCTCGCAGCTCTCTTTAGTTGGATATCTCAAGGGGAAACCTTCTCCTATTTCTCTTAGCTCTTAATCTTGCTCTTGCTCTTGCTCTCTAATCAGCTGGGTATCAATACACAGAAAACACGGAAGCAAAGGGGGGTTTTCTATAGATAGCAAATTGATTCGCACTCCACTCCCGCACCAACCCCCCTCAAGATGCCGTTGTGATCTTAATCTTTGTGACATCCAATGTCTCGGTGTCCACCAGCACTACCTCCTGCGTTTCCGAAAAGGACGGCACAGTAATGAGCCGCACAGCCTGCCCCTGCGGTCCGTCAATGACTTTTGTCGAAAAATGAGGCTGGCAGCCGACAAAGTAGAGGTGCGGGCACTTGGACATGACAAAGGGATCGTCGTCCTGGAAGGGGTAGCTCCCTGTTTTTGTTTGCTCGTCAGTGACCTTTCCTACGAGATGCTCCAAAGCGAAAAAGGCGAAAAGGAAAAAAAAGGAAAAAAAAAAAGAAAGAGAACGTACAGAGCGTATCCGGAGCTGTCGGCGCGCTGCACCGCCACCGACACATGGCCTCCATCATGCCCACGCGATCGTCGGTCCCAAGATACTTGAACACGTCATCCACATTCTGGCCGCCTGTACCAAGGACATTCCACCCGTCCACCTCGCCCTCCCAGGGATTTGTGACGGGATCAAACCACCCCGCCTCGCCGGGCTTTTGGGCAGCGTAAGCTCTTGCCTGGGGGAACATGGCCGTGTGGATGGCTTGTTGGGGGTACGCCGCGTTGGCGGGGTCTTGGGCTCCGGGCAACAGGGTAACCGGCAGGGAAGGAAGAATCTCGGAAAGAAACGAGTCAAAGATCTGGGACGGCAGGGGGTTGTATGACGAGGCATCGTAGCCGTATTTTTTGTGCTTGGTGTTGGCGGTGAGCTCTTCCTCCGTTGCGGCCGAGGAAATGGAATTGCCGGCGATGATGAGACGGGAGATGCGAGATAGATCGCCTTGGACTTCCGGGCCTAGAGCTTCGCCCAGGAGGAACTCGGTGAGGAGGGCGAGTTCGGTGGCGTAGGCGGCGGAGGCAGAAGAGAAGTCGAGGCCGGAGACGATGGCTATTTTGGAACCGCTGCCGGCTGGCGTGATCCCTGCGTCGGACATTTCGGCGTCTTCGTGTTGATGCACGGGAGGCTTCGAGAGAGCCCACCGCTCAGGTTGGGGAGGAAGGTTGGGGAGCTTGATATCGAGAACTTCAAGATCACCGTTGACGTTTTCGGTGCCCATGACGGCGATGATGCATCCCGTTACCAAGTGCACAGTCTTAAGCCCTTCGCCGACGAGGCGGATACGGCCAGAGTCGTCCTCCAACATGGTGTGTGCGTTTTCGTCGTCGGCATAGTACTTCTGAGACGAAATGGGTGCTGAGATCCACCTCTAGCTTCTTTGTTAGCAAAGAGCGCCCCCCCCACATGCAAGCCGCTCCATGCGCTTATTTCTCGAGTGTTCCTTACATCCTTGGACACATCGTCCATCACATCTGGCTTTAGTGGCATATCCATATACACCGTCCCTGCCACCCAGCAGAGTTCCCCCTGCCTTACGTCCAGAACCCGCGCCACCTTCCGGGCTCTGTCACCGCCCACGACCGTATCTGCCCACGCTTCTGCCGCCACCTTTTCAACCGCCGGCTTGATTTTTGTGAGTCGCAAGAAATACATGTCGCCGTACTGCTGCTGATAAGCTCGGTCTTTGGAGAGGTTGAACGTATGCAGCGACTTGTAGGACGAGAATGCCCGCTCGAGGATGGGTTGGGGGGGCCCATCTAGGTCGGGCGTTTGGAGGAGGGGGGAGTTGGCGAAGTCTTCCAGAATCGCCATCTTTGAGCCGAGTAAAATGCGGTGGTGCAAAAATCGTGGGCCTAGTGATTTGTTCAGAGAGGAACAGAGTCCGGAAGAATTGAGCTCTTTGCGGTAAAGAATTGAGGTTGTACCGCTTTTGTCTTCTGGCGGCGGCCTTGCGAATGGTGGATGGAAGTTTTGGACGCGTTGGACGCGATCATCGGCGCCGCGAAATCACTTACGAACCCCGCAATGTGGGGCATTGCCACGGACCCTAACCCCACCACCGGGCTCAAACTTGGTCCTGAGGAATGGAATTGGCTGTATGTAATGAATAACAACAAAACACAGCATCAAAGTAGTAACTAGTGCATTAAATTGTGATATTTCAAGTTTAAATGCCACAATATGGCTTGGCTCTATGTGAGATGTTCCAAATACCCACGTTGTAAGTCCGTGCCACTGTGTCCCAGACCCACTAAAGACGTGCAAACTAACCTCCCTAGAGGTTAAAGTCAAGATGACAGCGATGTCAAAAGTCATCAGTTTAGTCTGCTACCTAGGCCTTGTTTCCTGCAGAGCTATGGGCAGACGAGACTTGGGTCTCGTAGTGGTCTTGATCTCATGACCAAGAACCCCAAGGCAGAATTTCCGAAGGACCCTCATGTTTGGTTATTGAGGGTAGTTATCCAGAGGCAATACCGTTGAGAATCATTGTCTGGACAAGAGATAGATGTTTGCCGTTGAGAATTTGCTGACCGGCCTTACCACCGCGAGTTGATTCATGCGGTTTCTCGTTCCCGTTGAGGCTCTCCTTCAAAAGAGGGCTTGGTCGTTGAGGCATGCCGCTCTGAGACCGATGTGGTTGCGCGGAGCTTTACCCTTGGGCTATCGCCGTTGAAGTCGTTCCCGTCCCGTCCCACGCTTGATCACGACACACTGGGTTTAGACTCATCACCATATCCACCAATACCAATTCCTCCAAACCCGTACGTCTTGCCTTCGGGGTTAATCTTCGCCTGACTCCTCGGCCCCCTATCCTTCAAGTCTTCTTTCAGCCAGCCCAAGACAAGCTGTCCAAGCTGGCTGTTACCATTCATGGCCGGCCTCGACTCCTCGAGAAAGGTCTCTGTCCTCCCCCACTGCTTGACCCTGCCAAGATGCATGCGCGCTAAATGCGTCGGCCACCCGGCCAAGTTATCCAAGATATGCGTCGCATACACTATGGTGCACTCCCTAATGTCCGTCTCCCTCTTCAACCAGTTGAGAAATTCAGACCTGCTCAATAAGTCCAAATCAACCGTGATCTCGTCCAACAAGAGAACCGTCCACGGCCGCACCAGCCCCATGGCGAGCTGCACGCGGCGGCGCTCGCCGTCCGAAACAGCATGCATGCGCCAGTTTGTGTCAATGTCTAGCACCTCGATCAATTCCTCGCGGCGCTCCGGGTATGCATCGCCCCCGACAGAGCGGAGCAACTCAGTGACGCCGATGTCGGTGCGCACGATAGGATTGAGCACCCATTCAAGTCCCAGGTAGGTAACTCCCTCGATGGTCTCCTTGAAGGGGTCGACGCCGCTGATGCTGATCGAGTTGCTGGGGGCGAGACGCTTGCCCGCGAGGAGACGGAGGAGGGTCGTCTTGCCCGCGCCGTTGGCGCCGATGAGGAGCGTGCGCGACCGAGATGGGAGGGAGAGCGAAATGTTCCGGATGCCGGTTGAGTAGTCTGGGAAGGTGTAGGAGAGGTTCGTGACCTCAATTGTTGGTGAAGTTAGAGCCATGATTGATCCTGGCTTGGAGCTGGCCCTCTGGGGCGATCTCGGATTCTCGATCAGGGTCGATGAGACAGAGGTGTTTTATTTCGTTTGGGCTGATACTACTAGGACAGGAGGCGAGATAAAGGTTTGCCCAACATCACAGCTTCGAACCCAGGGCCGCCATCTCAGTTCACTTTGCTTTGGCCTGCTCTGTTGCAGGTTAGTGGTAAGTTTCCGAGAGTCTGGAGGATGTTCAAGGACCGAGGTCCCACTCCGCAGGTACCCACATCACTAACCGGCTACCCTCGGACAAACTCCGTCTGTCTCAACCCTTGAACAAACGTGGTCCGACTTCCTGCATCTTCAGCTGTTCCTCAAAATTTTGAACCCCCAAGGAATCTCTTGTACCATCATCTGTGTCAACATTCGGTGAAGTGTTTGTCCTCTGTTGTCACGGGTTAGTTTCACCAGCCCGTCGCTAATCTTTGGCCGCACCGTCCCACAATGTCGACGCCTCCGTTGTCTGGGATCAGAGTCGTAGAATTCGCGGGGCTTGCTCCAGGTACGGCCGTTCTACCACTACGATAGCAACCGCCATGTTAATTCTTCATCAACCAAGTCCCCTTTGCTGGTATGCTCCTGTCTGATGCGGGTGCCTCGGTGCTTCGCATTGACCGCGCCGAGGATGGCCTCACGCATACATCACCTTCTAGTGCTCCAGCATCAGCCGATCCGCTGGCGCGGCGAAAGTCATCCATTGGCGTCAATCTCAAGAGCCCGAGAGGTGTTTCTCTTATTCTAGCCCTGGTTCTGCACGTCGATATTCTCATAGACCCGTTTCGGCCCGGCGTTCTCGAAAAACTGGGGCTTGGGCCTAAAGTTCTTTGCGACCTGAACCCTCGGCTAATTTACGCCCGACTCACCGGGTTCCGCCGTGATGGCAAGTATGCAAGCATGGCAGGCCACGACATCAACTACCTAGCTGTATCGGGGGTGTTGGGGATGCTTGGAAGAAGCGCCGAGAAGCCTTATGCGCCAATCAATCTATTGGGCGACTTTGCCGGCGGCGGCGCGACTTTGTTCCAAGGAATTCTCCTGGCTCTCCTGGCTCGCGAGCGGTGGGGCAAGGGGCAGGTCGTCGAGGTGAACATGGTGGACGGGAGCTCGTACTTGGCATCATTTCCTCGGTTCCACCGGAAGACGCTGCTCGGAGACCACCGTAGAGGAGACAACATCCTGGACGGCGGCTGTCCGTGGTACGACACATACGAGACTAAGGACGGCAAGTACATGGCGGTAGGTGCTCTGGAGCCGCAGTTTTTTGACGAGTTGGTGGAGCGGCTTGGACTGGAGGGCAAGGGATGGAAGGAAACAAGGCACAGTCGAGACACATGGTCGGAAATTCGAGCTGTCCTCGAAGCCGCGTTCAAGCAAAAGACTCGGGAGGAGTGGGAAGGCATTTTTGATGGATCCGACGCGTGCTGTGTTCCCGTTCTCGACTACTCAGAACTCGAGAAGGATCCTGCGGTCGAAGGAGACCAAAGACCGATTGCCATGCTCAAGGCCAGCCCATTACTAGGACCTACGGCCAGCGGCCCACTCAAAGAGACGCCAGGCTACCATGGTGACTTCTTGAGAGCCGGGCTTGGTGGAGAAGAACTTCTTCAACAATGGCTTGGATGGCAACGCGGGTACGACTTTGAGGTGGACAAAGGAGGCTTGGTAATTAAAGTCAGGTCGAAGCTGTGAACTAGTCGCTGGAACGACGAAGTATATATCGCTGTGTATCCCATATATTCCCTGCTCAGGACCTCTCCCTCTATACCCCACATTGCCTCCGCAAAGGGGCTCGCGGCCGGAATCGTACGGGAGCTGCCCGATCTTCATATTAAGTTGACAGAACCACTGGCTGCCACTCTCTGCTCATGACAGAGTCACCTGTTAGCCAGTTTCTCGCATGTAAACTACCTAGAGCGTGGAACATATGTGGGGGGCTGCAACGTACGCCATTCAGATTGACTTACGGATGGACATAAGATGCTCGATGCACCGTGCAACTCCCATTAAGACTCATCTTTTTCTATCGGGGCTTGGTGGTGGAGGTGGAGGAGGCTTCGGGGAAGGAGGGTTCGACGCGGCGGCATTGGCGGGCGTCATGTTTGGGATTTGCTGCATTTGATAATCCAAAGTCAATGGTTGAACAAATATAACGATATGGGCTGAAGGTAAATTGCTGCGCACATGGGAAACTGGTGATGCCATGTAGTTTTCCATCAAGTCTGGAAGACGACGGCAGGCTCCCCTTTTATCATTGGAGCCGAACTTGAGAAGATTCGCTGAGTTGAGACGAAGACCTGTCCTATCCAGTCTGCCCCGGCCCAGTTCACGAAGTACTAGACTTTCGATAGAATCTAACCTCGAACTACGTCACCGTGACTGAAAAGTCTTCTTTTGACATCTACGCCGCGATTCGACCTGCCTCCAATCCAATGTTCCGGCTCGGTCTCAGTCATTAGCGTCTCAGACTACCTCCTTCCCCCGTTGCCGAGCCAGCTCCGATTTCGACCTGCAGTTCAACATGCACCCCAACTTTGGAGGCCCTACAGTGAGGCTGGCCGGTGCTAACATACATCAACAGATTACCCTGAGGCGGGCAGTCGGCCTGGACAAGATAGGGATAGGGGCACAGTCGTGTGAAGTTCTCAGCCAGACCTGTCGATCTGACAGGCTGTGCCGACCCCATAGGGGTGAAGAAAAGCAAACATGCACCCACTGGCAATTCGCAGCTCAACAACACCCAGGCCACTGGTACGTGGTTGATTCCCTCCGCACCATTTCTCCGCCTTGGTCAAGCCCTACTGGGCGAGAAGTGAAGGAATCGCAAGGGTGGCGTTTGCCATTTTTACCCAGCGATTGGAGTCCTCTTCGCCCAGGCTCGTTTCTTTTGTTCGGCTAGCTCTTTCTGGTCGTGATTTCCCAAGGATTTTAGCTCCTAGAAGTCCTCCTGCAGAATTTTGAGGACAGAAATGCCCGCGTGGACATAGGTGTCTGATTAGCGTTATGTTTTATTTTTCTCTATTTTCTCATTTGCTCTTCGGTGGTTGCGGCAAAAGCAATCATGGTTTGAATTCGTGCAGTTCCTTGTGCGCTGGCCCGCAATGGCTATCCACGTACCAGTGTGCATCTCGGCAGACCACCATGCATGCTGTCCGGCTTTGCGACCGACAAATGTGCCTTCAGAGTGCCAGAGACAGTTGGAGTGCTGTTCCTTGCCCTGCTGAGAAGCGACTGGACTTA
>Ga0247774_1001020_pt1 | contig 14141 bp, 11 predicted proteins | sample UWRJL001104B6_FD_179933 | JGI IMG/M metagenome (GOLD analysis project Ga0247774, IMG submission 179933) | Plant litter microbial communities from Arlington Agricultural Research Station in Wisconsin, United States - UWRJ-L001-104B-6 | ecosystem: Environmental > Terrestrial > Plant litter >... | reverse complement strand
GACTCTCGATAAAGTGTAGGTGCATAGTCCCATGGAAAGGTGTTGACCCTGTCTCACACCAGGGCTGCAGGAGATTCTGGTATGCTAGTTGACGCCATCATCAGAATTGGCAACTACAGTGGTATGCCAATAATGAGAGCGGCAATCTTTGTAGAGGGCATTTCAGGCGTCCCCGAATGATCTGGGTGACATATTAGGGTTAGGTTAGTTAACTACACTCACAGGGCTATGATGATTAAGTAAGCTCAAATGCCAACCCACCCCGCAGGTAGCAAGAGTCCGGAACGCTTCCTGAGCTCCAGGCCTCCAACTATTGGAGTACCTAGTTAGTTAATTATGGTGGAGCCGTGAACCCAGGGTGTTTCTGTTGCCTGACCCCACCAAGATAATCAATTCACAGCTTCAGCATGCCGACCAGAAGCCATCGTATCCCTAAACTTTGATCGTCCCGGAACGACCCAAAATTTCAAAATGGGGTCACTTCGACCGCCCTTGAAAGCCGGCATCGACCTACAGCTGCAGTCGGCCTATGACGAAGGAAATTGGACCATCGTAGCCCGGCTGGCCGAGAAAAGGGCTCGCATGAAAGACCAGCATGCGGAGGTTTGTCAGGTCAGGGTTGATTAGGGTTAACCGGCCACTGCTGACCACACTCTGGGAACTATAGGTTCTCAAAGTTTGCGCCGAAGCGCAACTGGGAAGCCCTGTTGAAAAATGTGCGGCCGTTGTATACGCAAGCAATGCTTTCAAGAGCGGGACTGTCATCAAAGATGTCGAGTCGATGCACCTGCTCGACTGGGCATGTCTGGACATGACACCTGATTCCTTCTTTCGAGAGGTTTTAGGGCCACTGAGGGTGAGACTGGTCAAGGCCAACTCAAAAGATAGACGCTCTGTCGTGAACTGCTTGGAGGACTGCTTGCTTCGCTGGGATCTCAATAGCGCGCAGCAGGTTTGTAGCAAGACCATGCCACGACTTAGGCCAACATGCTGACGTAGTTGCAGATAGCTGCCATTTTGGACAGAGCCTTTCCACAGGTGCATCAGTTTTTGTTCTGGAACATCGTTATCACCTACATGCTCTCAGTTTGTCTGACCTTTCTAGCTTCCTAGACTTGCGAAACTAACAAGCTGCAGGCAAGCGATCAATGCGCCCAAGACAAAAAGTTCTTGTATAGAGAACTTTCCGCAAAGCAAGCCTTGAAGGCTGTCCAGGTGACGGAGCAGGTAGGTGATGGGTTGTCTTGGAACTCGTCAAACTGCACCCTGCTGACACGTGGACAGGCCTTGTCCGGGGAGGACAAGACGCCAACTCGGGGCATCAAATCAGAAGAAGAAATTTTATTGCTGTTCGACATGCTCGAGTCCAAAAGCGATATTGCAACCTGGAAGGGATTCATTGACAGTCCTGTTCTGGGTCCGTTGAGGCTATTTGAAAAGGGTCAGAAGGACCTGCTTCTCAGAACAATTTCAGTGTTTGCGCTCTTCAATGAGTGGAAGAGTCTCTACTCTCTGATAAAAGACTGTCTAGTTCATCAAGATGAAAACGGGCGGCAGTCATTGCTGGCATCAGATTGGACTGTTTGGAGAGCCTTTATCCAGGCGGCATCACATGAACGAGACACTCGAATTGAGTAGGCGTCAACTTTCGGCATCTTGATGATCGTCGACTAACATGGAATAGAGTTACTGAGCAGGTTTTCGAGCTCATCGAGTCACATCTCTCCGCAGACAAGACACCACCCATCTACAGAAGGACCTTGCTCCTCGCTAGAGTTCAAGCTTGTTTCGAATTAGGGACGGGGATCCGACCACCTACTTCCTTACAGCCCAAAGAGTCTGCACGTCTACTCGAGCTGCTCAAATACGTCGACGACCAATACAGTAGCACCTCGTGCTTTGAGGATATTAGGGGCTTCGTCGAAAAGCTCAACGGCGACGAGTTTGGACACCTGCTGTTTGAGAGATTAACTCAAATGACAAACGAGTCTTCTGGATACAAACAACTAGCGCTCAAGACGTTGGCTTGCAAGCTGCGGTACCTGGCAACATGCATGCCGCAGTCTGGGCTCTTGAAAACGAAGGGCACGGAAGTCCTGGCCGATGTGGCAGCGGATGCACTTGGCGTCTACCACGTGCTGGCAAAGTCTCTTCCAAGCGAGGATGAGACCGCACGGGCTCAGCAAGATTTCCTCGCTGATCTGGCCATGGTGGCGGCCATGTGTTTTATCAAGATGAGTGGCATGGCATCATCGCAGGGAGCAGTCGGATCGAACACGCACCGGTGCCTCCTCCTTGCTGCTGCCATCTTGGAACATCACCTTCTGCTCTCACCCAAACACAGCGGAATCCTGCTTCTCTTGGCCCGCTTGTACCTGCGGCTTGGAGTGTCCAGACGAGCCGTTGGCCTGTGGGAACTCCTCGAGGTCAAGCGGACCATAGTGGACTCCCTCAGCCCAATCTTCTTTGACCGAATCAGCGGCATCGATCCCGGTCTTGCATCCGGCCCTATGCTCTCAGATGTGGTGCAGTCTCACTATGTTAACTCGCTGAGACTCCGAATGCCACGGCGACTGACGGATGCGTTTGAAGAGGAGGCGTACACGAGCATTCTCGAGATTCCCAAGTACATTACTGGTTTGCGGACCAGCTGCACCATGGCCATGGGGTACTTGGAGCAAAAGAGAGCTGTTAGGGCTGTCGGAATCAAGCTGGGTGAACCCGATGACACGGCTCTGGGTAGGTTTGTCCTTCGCTCGCAGGCCTTGGCCACTAACAATCTGCAGATGAAGTCACAGACGAGACAATCCTTTCACGGGCCACAGACTACGGATCGTTTCCCAATTACGAAAGCGAACTTACACCTCCGATGCAGGACATTCTGTCCATTGGGCCTAGCCCTTCTGTCAGTCCGCTCACGGCGTCTTTGGTGCGTACCTTGCTGACCATGATTAGAATTCCCGCTCCCATCTAGCCCTCCTTGCGGAACAGTACTTTGCTGTTCTCTCATTTAAAGCTCTGGGCACCCACAAGCCCGCCACACCCTCCGTCACCGCGTCGACAGATCACGCCTTTGTGGTCGAATCGTTGCACCAACTGGCTGTCTCGTTCGGCAAGTTTCTCAACCGACCCGACGGCTTGACACCTCACGAAAAGATGCTCTACACTATCCTCAGTCTTTTGCCAACCATCATTGTGGAATCCGCCCAGGCGACAAGATCTGGTCCGGCAGCAGGGTCGCTTCAGGAGTACATCTCAAGCGTCACGAGCTCACTCGACTTCCTTCTCGACATGACGGTGGGAGCCATCACATGCGAGTCGTCCACAGATTGCACCATCTCCACCATGTCGTCCCTTCACGGCATCTCGTGCATCCGAGATGCCGCCGCCGCCGCCAAACTGGCCGCCACTTATATCAACGGCTTCAACGACCGGCAAAGGGAGAAGGACCGATCCGGCGCAAGCTGCCTCAGGAAGGACGTTGCTGCGGGGATCAAGTCTCTCGACACCACTGCCACGGAGACGCTGAAGGAGGCCGAGGGGTGGATCTCGGCGGCGAGCAGGGAAGCCGGGCCGCCCGTGTTTGTGGAAAAGCTCAAGGCCCTGGTGGCGCAGGCGGAAGAGGTGGATGGCGTGCAGAACCGCCTGGAGCAGGCGGTGGCAAAAGTGCTAAGGTCGGAAGGGGACGGCGAGGTGAATGTCTGGGTGAAGAAGGTTGCGGATGGATGGCGCCAGAACCTCAATGGATGGGAACACGTTAAATGGGAGTAGACAGTTACCATACGATAGACTCAGTCGAACCTCTTGCCCCAATGTCGAGTACACCAAGCTTGATTGAGCCAGATCTGAAGAAATTAACCACAGGGTATATCCGCCTCTATAACGCAACGGCATTTTAACCACGCCCTTCCCATCCTGTCCGTTTCCCTTTGCCATGCTCGATATCCATTTGCGTACATGCCTTGCCATCGATCCCTATGCACCTTTGCCCGTTGTCCTTATCCGAGATTGCCAGAGTACCAGTTACAACAATACAAATAGATCAACACCCAACAGAAAACAAGGACTCCGTCACATCTTGTGGCTATTCCTCCTCCTCAGCTTCTTCGCTACCAACGCCGCCCTTTCCTCTCTCAGCGTAACCCAGATCCAAAACCAGCTTATTGTCTCGACAAACATGAACGTGAAGAAGACGCGGTTCTTGAGGCCGTCGCCGCCCCACGTCGACGGCCGATACGCAGGATTGTGGCTGTGGGCCGAGGGGTGGGCCATGCGGCCCCGCGAGTAGGATTGCGAGTAGAGCGGGGAGGCCGAGTTGAAGAGGAAGGTGTAGGCGTTGAGGGCGGTCGAGAATATGAGGCGGAGGGGCGCTGTTAATTTGTCACTACGGGTTAGTCGAGCTCTTGAGATGGGCGGCTTAGGTGGTTGTGGAACGACCTACCTTGAGATCCCCAATAGTGAACCAGGCAAACCTCCTCGGGGAGGCTGAGGGTAACGAGGTCGGAGATGCCGACGGCCGCGAGGATGATGCCGAGGAAGGCTAGGGGCGGGGAATGCGATTCGAAGCTTCGTGCGTAGGGCTGCATCTCTCGTTGTTAGCTCATTTGTTGCAAAGGAAACGCGAGAGGGACTCGGCCGAGGCTGTCCATACCAAGCCCATCGCCTCGCCGACGATGTAAACGAGCGCCTGGTCTGCGATTGTGGCTGGATTTGTGATGAAGAAGAAGCCCAGCGTGATGTGGAAGAGGGACACGGATGTGATGATGGTGCGCGCCGAGATGAGTGCCATGATGGGCAACGATGTTTTGGTATCGTCAAATCTGGTCCCCGTTTTGCGTTGTCGCAGCTTCCCGGAACCTGTCTTGTTTCGTTTGCGAATGAAAACGCCGTAGGCTGGTCGTGTTTCAGAGACGGAGGCGATGAAGCTGAGCCTTGCTATGCGAAGTTGATGTTCGCCCTGTAAATCTTTTTCTACAGTAGCTACCTGGCTAAGGCAGTTGCTCATGTGAGCCTGCTGTGAACCGCGAGGAGATGCAAACGAGGGTCGGTTAGGCAAGTGGAATACAGCATGGCATGGGGCTGGTGATTTGTCCCATCGTCACTCATGCGCTGGACAAGAAGCAACAGGGGGACGTGTAACACGCGCTTAACGCGCCCAGCGATTCAGTGACAGGCAGTGACGCACACCCATTCAGAGCTCCAACAAGCGGACACGCAATTTAACATATATACTTTTACTTTGCAGCATCAGTAGGTTTCCAATTGTATATCTGTTAGTGTAAACCCTTACCCTAAAATTCCACTTGTTCCCTCCGTTATCTTCCTTTGCAGTTCCGTCCTAAGGAGCTGGAGACCTGAGAAAGTATTTAATCGCTCTCGCCTAGGTATTACCGTCTAACTACCTATTTTAGTCTATTTTTTCATATTTCTTCGTTACTCCGGCCGCCACTTCTTCAAAAGATCTGCGGGCATGTATCAACTTTTCGCACACAAAAGGGCTATAGTATGTAGTACGTACAGCTGTGGACGACAGGTGGCAGCTGTTTAGCACTGCTAGAAACTGCCTGATCTCCATGGCCGCTGCGGCCACGGGCGGACTAAAGAGGAAATATAACTGGAGACAGGATAACAGAATCATTAGGTCCTCGTCTCTAGTTAGAAAAATTTAAGCATCACTTTTATCACACCTAAATTATTCAGCCTATAAACTGATAGTTCTTCTCTCTTCAGGACTCTCCTAAAGATGCCTCCACTTCTATCATGTTAGATAGTTACCAACGGTCATCTGTAGCCTAGTAACGCCCCACCCTGTTTGGCGACGCGCTCTCACGCGGTTTCTCGGACTCACTACCATTGAAAATCCATAGAGGTCCTCAGACACAATTGCGTTACCTTAAAATCCTCACCATCATTGCGTTCTCGAATAATTTGCTACTCTGCTGAAGCCATCGGCCCCACCGCTAAAGTACGACCGCTTCCATGCGTATCTAACGAGACGCGGTGTGGCAGGCTGGAGCGGAATTACGTCTCCGAGTGATATTGGTCGCTTCACTGCGAGCGGCCATGGCGAACCAGGTCGCAGTCCACGAGAAGGGCTTCACAGTGTTGTATGAAGCTCCATTTTCGGCGATCGAGTATGTATCTTCCATTGTTTTCCAGTTGTACCCCACATCGAGTAACGTCCACTAAATGACATCTTAAAGTGTAGTATTCGTCCACGGGTTCACGGGCCATCCCAAGGACACTTGGACATTGGAAAAAACGAAACGAGCAAAGAGGCACGGCCAGGATGACGGACCCACCGACGCGGCCCAACGCTCCAAGATCCCGAGGTTGCACTTCGGCCGATGCCCTCCAACTACCTCAACCGCTGCACCCACGACCTCACAATCCAGCCGAACGCAGACCACGGACGATACAAATGGCAAGAACATGGCGGAATCCGAAGGGCAACGGCGAAAGGATGTCTACTGGCCAGCAGACCTCGTTTGCAGAACGCTCCCTGACTCCCGGGTCCTCACATACGGCTACGACACCAAGATTCGACACCGGATCCAGGGACCAGTGAGCAAGAAGTCGGTCTATGATCACGGCTGGGATCTCTTATGCTCCCTCGAAGCTCTGCGACGCAATCCAAACGAGAGATGCCGGCCTCTCCTCTTCGTCGCCCACAGCCTCGGCGGCATCGTTGTTAAGGAGGCCCTGCGAAGATCTCAAGGGTGCGCATCAACAAAGACTCACTTTTATGGCATCTTCGAAGCGACTGTCGGCGTCTTGTTCTTCGGGACTCCACACAGGGGGGCAGATCCGAGGAATTTCTTCCACCATGTCCTTTCAGCTTCAGCTCAATTCTTTGGTGTCCAAGTTAACGACCAGATTATCGACACGCTTATGCGGGATGCCGAACGCTTGACGGAGTTGAGGGACGAGTTTTCTAGCATGTGTCATGAGAGGAAATGGCAGGTGTATTCGTTTCAGGAAGAATACGGTGTCACGGCGCTCTTTGGTACAAAGGTGGTCGATGACCAGTCTTCTTGTCTAGACGATCCCACGGTCGAGACGAAGCAGCACATTTCAAGCAACCATATGGACATGTGTCGCTTTTCTGGGCTCCAAGACCCGGAATACTCCAAAGTGGCAGCTGCAATGACTTTCATCCTCGGAACGATCATGAACGGCACAGACACGATAAGCCGCGAGCCGCCTCTCGCCTGCAGACAATCCCAAGACACATCTCCTATGGTAGAGAGCAACCGTGTCAGTTGTAAGCCATCTATCATCCGCGAACCACCCCGAGACATACCTTCACCGCTAGAAACTCGAAGCTGGAGAGAACAGCCTCCAACGAGAGTCAGCTATGGCATTAATGCCGCCATAAAACAGTCGCTAATAGACCAGCTCTACTTCAACCAAATCGACGAGCGACTAACAGGTCTAGCAGCTGCCCAAGGGGCAACTTGCCGCTGGTTCCTCACCAAGCGGGAGTATACGTCCTGGCGCAACGTGTTGCAGCAATTAGACCATGGCGGCTTCCTCTGGATCAAAGGCAACCCCGGTACTGGGAAATCAACTCTGATGAAATTCCTCGTTGGAAAGGAGCCTAATGCAAGGGGAGATTCCTCGCAAATCACAGCGTCCTTTTTCTTCCTCGGTCAGGGTACGATTGAGGAGAAGTCAACGATGGGTCTGTACCGTTCTCTTCTCCACCAACTCTTTGAGACGGCGGTGGACCTGAGAGACAGTTTAGAGTGGATGACAGCTGATGGTGCGAAGTGCATTCAACGAAATGGATGGCATGAGGAAGCGTTGAAGCAGACATTGACACATGCTATTCAAATGCTCGGGAGTCGATCGTTGACGATATTCGTTGATGCGCTAGATGAGTGCGACAAGAACCAGGTTGCGGGTATGATTTGCTTCTTTGAAGAGCTGTGCGATCGCGCAAGAGAAACGCAGGTTCGCTTGCGTATCTGTTTCTCCAGTCGGCACTATCCGACTGTCGTCATCCAGAAGGGCATAGAGGTCACTCTAGAAAACGAAATTGGGCATACCGAGGACATCGAACGCTATATCAAGTCGAGACTCCGGCTAGGCAAGTCTGGGCAAGCCGAGCCACTCCGATCCGAAATCCTCGAGAAATCTTCCGGCATTTTCCTCTGGGTCGTCTTGGTTCTCAATATTCTTAATGCTGAATACCCCAACAGCTCCGTTTCTATCAAAGGGATCCGCAATCGTCTCAGAGAAATACCACCGAAACTAAGCGACTTGTTTGAGATGATACTTACACGAGACGGAGAGAACCTCGAACGGTTGCAGATTTGTCTCAAATGGATTCTCTTCGCTGCTAGACCTCTCACACCACAGGAACTCTACTTCGCTACCCAGCTTGGTCTCGATAAAGAGAGCTCGAGTTATTGGGACCAGGAAGATGTGGAATTGGACCAAATGAAGACGTACGTGAGAAGTTCTTCTAAGGGCTTGGCCGAAGTCACGCGGAACAAGACTTCCGAAGTCCAGTTCATCCACGAGTCCGTTCGTGACTTCTTACTAGGCAGATACGGGGGCCAGTGGTCTGGGGCTTCTAGCAACTTCGTAGGTCATGGCCACGAAATATTGAGGGATTGCTGTTTAGCTCAGCTTAATGCATCAATGAGCCAATACGTTGATATACCGAACACTCTACCGCTTGTCTCCAACCTAGCACAACTACGAGAGACCATTAACTTAAAGTTTCCGTTTCTTCAATATTCGGTCCTCAACATCCTTCGTCACACCAGCAACGCCCAACAGCATGGGATGGAGCAAGGAGAATTTCTTGCCGATTTTCCTCTTTCACGGTGGAAATTTCTCAACAACGCTCTCGAAAAGTTCAATATCCGTCGATATGGGGAGTCAGTCAGCCTTCTCTACATCCTTGCCGAGAAGAACCTGGCCAACCTAATTCGAGTCTGTCCTCAAGCGACCTCATGCTTTGACGCTGGAGACGGGCGCTATGGGCCGCCAATCTTTGCTGCGCTGGCTACAGGGAGTGATGAAGCGGTCCAGGCGCTCCTAGAAGTTCGCGCCGATGTCCAACCACGACTACCTGTGCTTCGCGATCTGTGCAAAAGGTATGCCGAAAGGAGACATAAGATTCCCCAATTTGGCCGCGGCTTCATTTTCTTGCGGCAACAGAGGAGTGTTATCTCTTATGTTGCAGAGCAAACAGATGACATAATTCTTGCTTTCCTGCTTGACTCGGGAAGTGTCGATGTCGATTTGAAGACCGAACAAAACCGGACACTGCTATGCTGGGCCGCCCTGAATGGAAACGCTGCTACTACTAGGCTACTGCTCGAAAGGGGCGCCGATATTGAGGCGAAGGATGACCAGGGCTGGAGGCCGCTGCACGGGGCCGTCTCCGTTGGGTCCGAAGATGCCGCTAGGCTACTCCTTGAAAGGGGCGCCGATATTGAGGCGAAGGATGACCAGGGCTGGGTGCCGCTACACCAGGCCGCCTTGGGCGGGCATACCGACACCGTTAGGCTACTGCTCGAAAGGGGTGCCGATATTGAGGCGAAGGATAGCAGCGACAACAGGCCGCTACACTGGGCCGCCTCAAAAGGGTGTACCGACACCGCTAGACTACTGCTCGAAAAGGGCGCCGATAATGAGGCGAAGGGTTACCAGGGCGTGACGCCGCTATGCGCGGCCGCCAGAAACGGGCATACCGACACCGTTAGTCTACTGCTCAAAAGGGGCGCTGATATTGAGGCGAAGGATAACCAGGGCTGGAGGCCGCTGCACCAGGCCGTCTGGGCTGGGCGCAACAATACCGCTAGGCTACTGCTCGAAAAGGGCGCCGATATTGAGGCGAAGGACAACCAGGGCTGGAGGCCGCTGCACCGGGCCGTCTCCGTCGGGTCCGAAGATGCCGCTAGGCTACTCCTTGAAAGGGGCGCCAATATTGAGACGAAGAGTAACGACGGTAAGACGCCACGGGATTTGGCTACCAGGAATATACAGGCAACCGTCCTCCGGCTTTTCGAGCTAGGAATATGACGATCCGTCGCTCGTATCCAATTCTTTGATATTTGATTTCTATCAAACGCCGGCATTGAAGAAACACGAGCTCACACTTGCATGGATCTACGAGGGTCCAACCCTCTCACTCTGATACCGTGCTGCCGGGAGGACTCTAGGTGGAAGGCATCCACTAAATGTCTTCTCGTTAGCGGCTCAGTTTGTGGAATTAATGTGCTCTGTAGAAGAGTCTTGTGGGAGTTATAGGTAGAGTCGAGCTATTGCCCCTGTTAGTCATGCAGTTTACCATCGGCATCTATGTCGCGTTCTCAAGGTTCGAGTCTTTTTTCCATCGAAATATCTGATGGCTCAGTCTAGTTGAGCTATGGTGTCCTCGTAGTTGAATTAGTGACAACTAGGGCTGGCCGACACTGGACTTGAAGCACTGTGGTGGCAGCTGATAACTCGAATGGGCTTTGATTAGAAGTCATCCTACACGAGCTCAATATGTGGCGCGACTTACCAATATTTCTCCTTTCACGCCGATTGTAGAATAAAAAGGAGTACCGCTTCTACTCTCTGCCGTTCGGTGGATGTTTGCGCAGCTCGTCGACTGCAAGGGATGACTGGTCTAAGTCGAGGGCGATATCAGTGGCACATGCAAGCCCAGCGATATCCCTCCTTATATAGCAGACCTCCGGCGCGCCTAGGATAATTTGTGAGCGTTGCCACTAGCCATACTGATGCAGTCATTCATGTTCATAAGATGCTGAGGATCTATTACAGTAGTATGTCCACCAAACATCTTTGCCGTCACTATGGCGCCTTCCGATATTGTTTCACAGTGTCGAAATCTTAGGTAGGTCTGACTGAAGATATGATATGACTGTTCTCCTCTTGTCAGAAGTATGATGCACGTAGGTCTGCAGCTGTTGAGTACTACTGGGATAGAGATGACCCTAAGGCCCGATGCGGCCACAGACGAACTGAAGAAGAGAGAAAACAATAAAATCAAGCCCTTGTCTTCAATCAGACCTACCAGCATCATTTCATCGACCTACAATTTCGGCATCGTAAAGCTGACAGGCGAGGATTGTCAGAAACGCGGGGAGGGTGTTTCTAGCGTCATAGCGGTAGTTGGACGAATGTACGGAGGTTGGCGACAAAAATTAGCGGACAGCCCCAGGCCCATGTCACAGTGCTTTGACAGTGTGTAATATACAAATTTACTGTATCCAGATTTTAGGGAAGACAGGAGGGCTTATTTTCTTTCGTGTGAACCACCTAATACGTACTATAGCTCCGAAACAGCAGAACTGGGATGAAAAAACCCGCTGTACTGTTGTTACTCTACGGTCAATTAGGACTAAGACTGCGAAAGAAATTAAGCAGCTGTATGGCATATACTATCAGACCCTCCTTGAAAATGGAAAACGAGCTTTAAGTGGTGCCTATGAAGAAGCTCCAGCGGTATGTCTAACGCGTGTTAGGAAATATTTAATGGATGATTTGGCTTTCGGGAAATAACACATATAAGAAGGTACAGTATCGTAATCATTAACACTTGAGGAGCAGGCTTAGCTAGATAAAGAAATCAAGGCTCTCTTGGGAATTACTTCTAAGCCGGAGGCTCCAACAGACAAGTGGGGGTGACTTTGCGAGCAACTCGAGCTTCTGGATATATCAGAAGATAAAGAAGAAGAGTAGGAATTGGCATTTTGTATGAATGGGTTATTGTTACAGTCGAAGATTGGGTCATATCAAAGACCGAAGGTTTTGTAAGATCTCTTTGGAGTCAAGTTGTTAGGGTTAGGGCTAAAGGCCGCACTGTGGTGGGGGGTGGGGCTGTCCGCTAATTTTTGTCGCCAACCTCCGTAACTGGATGCTGCTAATTGAGGTCTTGAATCTGTGTCTCTGATTGTGTTTTGTGCTTCATTCTCTCTTTGATGTTACGCTCTCTGCACCTTAGACCCCTTTTGGCTAGGATCCATCTATATGGAGCCTCTGGACTTTTCTGACGGCTGTTGACAGCTGCCATTCATAGAACATCGAACAGGTTTCAGCACTGATTCCGTGGATTGGCATGCCACTGTGCGCCACAAAAGCACTGTAGCACAGACCATGTTTCTGGACGTGGTACAAGGAATCGGAGGAGAATTTGCCGGAAGGGAAGTACTGCATGGAGCCAGTCGTTCATCCAGAGTATGAAACGGGTGGTCGATCAATCTCGCACTGTGCAGCGATATTGGGACCGCCAGAGCGGCGAGGCAAGCCTCAAGCAAGGACTCTCAATTTGGAGGAGTAAAAATGAAGAGCTAGGATAACGATCGAAAGAATCATCCCACCACTGCAACGACGAATCCAGAAAGTCCTCTTACTATCCTCGCAACCCCCCCTCTCTCAAAACTCCAAGTTGCCCAGCCGTTTGAATGTTAGGGCGCACGCCGCTAGTGGTAGAAACCACTTTGAAGAAACGCGACGCCGCATTCGCTGCCAAGCACGGCATTCGGCATTCGAACGATCCAGCGCCGAAGATCGAAATCCTGCACTACAACATTGCAACTCGGTCAGTAGAGGCGAAGCTGAGGCGGTAGGACTGTTCTGCTTGATTATTCGACCTTGACCTGGTCAACGCTAGGTGCGACAAAGCTAGGGATTGCAGGTGTCGCCTAACGGCGGGATGCAGACGGCTAGGGGGAAGGCGGAAGCTTTGGGACGAAAGGCCAAGGTACGAGAGAAGAGCTTGATCTGTACATGTCTTGAGCTTCGCTAATGGGTTGGAATAGCTTGCGCATTCGTACCAGGAACTCCTAGAGTAAGCCAATGTTTTCCATCCACGACTTGTGCGCCATACGGCTACTGACAATGTTTCGTGTAGTGAATTTTCTACAAAAGACCTCAAGTCGGTCGGAAACTATACTCTTGGACGGTTGATTGGGAAGGGGTCTTTTGGCAAGGTCTATCTTGCCACACATAAGCTTACCAATGGCTCCAAGGTACGGGTTTCGGGACGCAAGGACATAGTCGTGAAGACAGGGACGTTGCTAACTATGCTAAAGGTGGTCCTCAAGTCGGCCAACAAGGGCGATTCGAATCTTGCCCGGGAGATACACCACCATCGACAGTTTGTCCATCCGCATATCGCTCGGCTGTACGAAGTTATCGTGACGGAGTCGCTGGTGTGGCTGGTTTTGGAATATTGCTCGGGCGACGAGCTTTACAACTATCTCCTCAAACACGGGCCACTGCCGGTCGACAGGGTGCAGCGCATCTTTGCCCAACTCGTCGGGGCGGTAGCGTACGTCCACATGCAGTCATGCGTCCACCGCGACCTAAAGCTCGAAAATATTCTATTCGATAGGCACGAGAACGTCAAGCTGGTGGATTTTGGGTTTACGAGAGAGTACGAAGGAAAGACGAGCCACCTCCAGACCTTTTGCGGGACAATATGCTACTCGGCCCCAGAAATGCTCAAGGGGGAGAAGTATGCGGGAGAAAAGGTAGACGTGTGGAGCTTGGGTATCATATTGTATGCTCTCCTCACTGGCGAGCTGCCGTTTGACGAGGACGACGACAATGTTACGCGCACAAAGATTTTGTCAGAGGAGCCCAATTACGGAGAGCGGATACCGGCCGAAGCATTGCCTCTGATAAAACTGCTGCTATCTAAACGGCCATTAGTTCGGCCAAGTCTCTCGGACGTGTTGTCGCATCCATTTTTGGCGGAGCATGCGCCAGCGCAGCGAGCGATCCTCGCTGTACAGCACCCAACACCTTTCTCAACACCCTTGGAGAAGGAAGTCCTCCAGAGAATGCGCAGCGCTGGCGTGGATATCGACTCGGTTATAGAAAGCGTTTTGTCGCAACGATGCGATGCGCTAGGGGGCTGGTGGACTCTGTTGCTGGAAAAAGAAGAACGGAAAGCAATACGGAGAGAAAAGAAGAGGAGGGAAAGGGAAGCTGAGAGCCGGAGCTTACGGAGACTGTCAGCAGCATCGAGCCGACTGGAACGAATGGCGCCGGTACTCCACGAAGTGCGAGAAGAGGGGTCCAACTATTTACGGTTAGGCGAACCACCGCGAACGCGGGGCCGGACGGAACGGCGAAGCGCACATTACGCGGACTTTCGCCTGGGGGAC